>ERZ1740065.2881-NODE-2881-length-10767-cov-6.861557_pt1 | contig 10767 bp, 7 predicted proteins | sample MGYA00581738_ERZ1740065 | MGnify/ENA primary metagenome ERZ1740065 (study PRJEB43018, sample SAMN04849749) | marine metagenome | isolation source: floating plastic debris | place: Pacific Ocean | collected 2008-09-01 | study: EMG produced TPA metagenomics...
TCGTTTCCGTTTCAACGGATCAAAGAGGGGCGGTGCCAGCGATGGCGCCGCCCTTCTTAGTTCACAATGTCCGTCATCGACCCAATTGCGGTCATCCGAGCAAAAAGATCGGGGTCAAACGGAGGGTGAATTTAAACCGGGATTGCTGCATATTCCAATAAGCACCGTGATAGGGATGGGAATGTGAAAGCAATTGAACCGATGTGGCGCTTGACGCTTTTTCTTCAGCGCCCGCCACCATCTCATACTGCAAGTGCGATACTCAACTCGCACGGGCGTTCCGTTGGGCAGCTTTGATGGCGTCATTATCTCAGTCGAAGAAAACAGAAGCGGCTGGTCTTGTCGATCCACGACTTGCCTTTCTCGGGCGTCCAACAACGTATTATGTGCTGGCAATTCTGCTTCTGGCGCTGGCCGCAATCGCGTCGCACGCTGTTCTTGTCTACTCGCTATCAGAGCTGGACGAAGACTCTCTCGTCATCAACACCAGCGGGCGTCAGCGTATGCTCAGCGAGCAGACCTTCCGGCTGGCTCGCGAGCTGGTCGCGTCTGAAGAAGCCAGCGATGCGCAAGCGCTCAAAGAGCAGCTAGCTGCTTCGCTTTCCCTTATGCGCGACAGCCACGAGCGTTTGGCGCGCGATGACCAGCACTCAGGAGGCACAACGACATTGCATCTTGATTTGCAAGCTGCCTATTTCGAGGGCGCCTCGCCGCTCGACGTGAGAATGCGCGCGTATTTTGACGCGCTCGGTTCACTTCTTGCGTCGCCGGCCGAGGCTCTGAGTTCGGACGGGGCCGCTTATCAATCCATCGCGCGAACCCATCGTGAAGGGCTCTTGCGCGATCTCGATCAGGTCGTGCAGCTCTATGAAGGTAAGGCACAAGCGAACCTCGAAGCCTCCGAAAGGCTGCATATCTACCTTATGCTTGCCATGCTTACGTTGCTCCTGCTGGAAGCGCTCTTCGTTTTTAGACCTCTTATCCAGCGTCAAGTCCTGGCCAATGAGGAGTTGCTGGACGCTCGCGACGAGGCACACGCTGAGCTTGCCGCTCGAACCCACGTCCTCGCCGCTGTTTCGCATGAGATCCGGACCCCGCTTGGCGGCGTTCTTGGCATCATCGATCAACTCAAACACGAGCGATCCCCGGTGGAGCGTGAGCGCGCGCTGCTCCTCATCGAAGATTCGTGCGAGGTGCTGCTCGACACGCTCGATGCAATTTTAAGGCAGTCGCGGCTTGGGGAAGGCGCTGAGAATCTTTCCGAAAACCTCTTCAGCCCTCCCGCCGTGGCGCACCGCGTGGCGGAGCTATTTCGCCCTGTTGCCCGCCGCAAAGCGCTGCGGATCGAAGTGAATTCGGCAACGGATCGCAAGGCGCGCGGGGATGATGGGCGCATTCAGCAATTTTTGGCCAATCTGGTCTCGAACTCCGTGAAGTTCACCCAATCGGGCGCTATCACGATCTACGTTCAGGAACCGGGTTCCGGTACCAAGGAATGGGCCTTTGTGGTGGCCGACACCGGCGCTGGCATGGACAAGAAGCGGGTTGAGAGCTTGTTTGAACCCTTCGGACACAGCTCGGACGACACGCTGGGAAGGGCCAAGGGGGCCGGGCTTGGTCTTTCCATCACGCGCGATCTGGTGGAGGCGATGGGCGGTCGCATCGAAGTCGAGAGCGAACCTGGCAAAGGCAGTTCGTTCACCGTCCTCATCCCGCTGGGTGATCCGCCCGAGCAGTCAGAAAATGAAGATGAAGAGGCGCAAAATGGCTTTGTTGGTCTGTTGATTGACCGGGCCTCAGACCGTGTCCAAGCTGAAGCCGTGGCCACCCAATGCGGCTATGCCACGTGTGATCTAGGGGCATCCGACGCCCCTGATTTGCCCGAGGAATGCGAGCTGACGATCATCGTAGATGCGATCCTCTTGCCTGAAATTGCCGAGGATGTGGTCAGCGCCAGTCAGCGCATTATTGTTCTCGGCGACAACCCACCGGAGCAATCGGATGCGGCGAGGGAAAAGGCGGTCTATGTCTCGCATAATCAGCTGGCGCGATCGCTCAGTGAGATTCTAAAGGGGCGAGCCTCATGACACCGCTGGAGGATCTTCCGCTCGACGAACAGGTGCTTATCCTGAAAGCGCGCCTTGATCGGGCTGAACGCGCTCTGAGAGAGGCCGAAACCGCCCTTGAAGGGCGTATGCGCGAGCTTGATACCGCGAACAAAGAGTTGAGCCAGCTCGAGAGCGAGCTCGCAGAGCGCCTGGATACAGAGACCCTATTTTTTTTTAATGATATGGCGACCACCGAGATGGCAACGATCTATGGTGAGAGAGGCAAGGCTTTCACCGCTTCGGAAGGTTCGGCCAACCTTCTGGGGCTGCCGTGGGGAGAAGACGGTTCGCTGGAAAGGCTTGTCGCGGCCATCCATCCGCTTGATCGCTCACGCATTATGCGCGCTGGCATGGAATTTTTTCAAACGTTCACGCCGGGTGTCGATTACACGTTCGAGCACCGCATCACCCGGTACGACACCGGCGAGGTGCGCTGGCTGAGTTGGGTGCTGCGCCGCGAGAAGGGCGAAGGCGAGCGGCCTTCAAGCGTTTACGGTACGGTGCGTGATATAACCGAGAGCCGAGCCAATGAGCGCGGTGTGAAAGCTCTGCAGTTGCGGGCGCAACGCAGGGTTGTTGAACTGGATCGGCTGAGCGCAAAGTTGACCGAGGAGCAGCGCAAGACCGCTGAGGCTCTGGCAGTCCGCAATGAGTTTTTGAGCGAAATGGCGCATGAAATCCGCACCCCTCTGAATTCGCTTAATGGGGGCCTTGAACTGCTTAGCGATGCGCTTGGTCCCTCATCCAAAGATCTCGAAGTGGTGGAGCAGGCCGCCGACCAGCTGACCGGCCTTGCCTCTCGGCTGATTGAGCAAGCCGGCGACGAGCAAGCGCCGTTTGAGGCTAGTACAGCCTCGGATAGGCAAACCGCTGGCGCGGTCGACACAGCGGACGGGAAACCCAAAATCCTGGTCGCCGAAGACACCGAGAGCAATCGCTATGTGATTGAGAGACTGCTTGATACCATTGGTTGCGAGACTGTGGTTGTCGGCAACGGCGTTGAAGCGGTTGAGGCTGCTCGTGAGCAGACTTTCGATCTCATCCTGATGGACGTGATGATGCCGATTATGGACGGCGAACAGGCGACGCAGGCCATCCGCGCCATGTCGGGTCCCGCTTCGCGCACGCCCATCATCGGGGTCACCGCGCACTCGCTCCAGGCCGAGCGCGAGCGTTTGCTGTCTGTCGGCATGACCGCGTGTCTGCCCAAGCCTGTGCGACGCGAGGCCCTAGAAACCGCCATTCGCACCGCCATGATTGGGCGCGAGGCCGTGCAGCCCTTGAACGCGCGGTTTGATCATGAGCTGTTCCAGCGCGCCTTCTTTGACTTGCCCGAGGCCTACCGAGATCGCATGCGTGAAGCGGCCAAGAAAGATATCAGCGACTACGGCGAAGAGGTGCTCAAGTGCGCAAAGGGCGATGATGGCGAGGCCCTGTCCAAAGCGGCGCACAGCTTGAAAGGTGTAGCGCTGAATGTGGGCGCGATCGGGGTTGTCGAAGAGCTGAGCCGCTATCGCGAGAAGCTCGCCGAAGACCCTAGCTTCACCAGCGCCGCCTTGCGCCGAGAGATCGCCTCAAGCCTGCTGGCCTTCGACGATCTCTACCGCGCTTTGGTGCATAGCGACTGATTGGGCGGTCAGTATGCGCCGCGGCCCGACAGCACCGCTCCCGGCGTGCACAGCAAGAGTTTCAGGTCGACCCACAAATTGGTGCGCTTGAGATAGGCGCGGTCCATGATGGCCTGACGCTCAAACGGGATTTCAGCGCGGCCGCGGACCTGCCAGGTGCAGGTAATGCCCGGCTTGCCTTTCAAGCGGTCCCACTGCGCGTTGCGATATGCGGCCACCTCGCAAGGCAAAGCAGGGCGCGGGCCGACGAGCGACATGCTGCCGCCGATCACGTTGAACAGCTGGGGTAGTTCGTCGATGGAGAACCGGCGGATAAGTCGGCCCGTACGGGTTATGCGCGGGTCTTGCTTCATCTTGAAGCTCGTTCCTTCGCGGTCCGAGTGGGCCAAGAGCGCCGCTCGACGGTCCTCGGCGTCGGTGTACATCGAACGGAACTTGATCATGCTAAAGGGCGTGCCGTCTTCGCCCACTCGGGTTTGGCGGAAGAAGGTCGGCCCCTTGTCTTCGAGGCGAATGGCGAGCGCGGTGGCGATAAAGATCGGCAAGAGTGCGAGGACCGCAAGCGAACCCGCGACAAGATCGAGCGCACGCTTGCCGACAGCGTTGGCCTTCTCAAGAGCGCCTCTTTGATAAGCCGCCTCAACCATAGCGTGCGCGAGAAACTCCAGGTTGCCCCAAAGATAGCGTTTGGCCATGCGCCGCGGCTCCATCGCAAGGCGCCACATCCATTCGCTCTTTAGCGCGCGAACCGGCTTGGGCGCGCGCGGGATACGTCCCGAGTAGTAATCGAACAGGCCGCCCACTCCCATAACAACCGGCGCGTTGATGCGGTGACGGTTGCGCGCGATCCACTTTTCCTGATGCGGCACGCCCATGCCGACCAGGACGATTCCGGCGAAGGAGGCGTTGATACGTTCGATAACGCGGTCTTCATCCTCAGGAGCAAAAAAGCCGTTCTGCGCGCCAGCGATGCGCAACGCGGGATAGCGGTTGGCCGCCCAGCCCGCAGCGGCGTGTGCGACGCCGGGTTCACCACCTAGCAGGAAGATACCAACGCCTTCCTCCTCGGCCTCGCGGCACAGTTCGGGGAAGAGATCGGTGCCATTGAGGTTGTCACCCAGCTTCTGGCCGGTCAGGCTTGCTGCGATCTCGATCCCGATGCCATCGGGCAGCAGCAGATCGCTTGCATGGAGCGCTGTGCGATAGTCCGGATCGCGCTTTTCAACATTTACGCAATGCGCGTTGATGAAGTTTATCGTTGAGCGCTCGGACGAGTTGACCCGAGCCACGATGTGATGGGCGATGTCCGAACGGTCAGCGCAAACCAGGCGATGGCCGAAAAGATTGATGTTCGGCCAGTCGCGTTTGGCTTCGAGATGAGCTCCAAGCTCAGCTTCGGCGATGATGCGAAAATTCAAATCGTTTGCAGGTTTCATCACAGGGACTCCAAAACGGTTGGTGTCCCCTCCTCCGCAATCGCCGTGCCAATTCTCTAATGCACTGTTTTATAATACTAAATTTGAACTCACGCGATCTCCCGGTCAGCGCTGACCGGAGAATTTCGCGTTTTGCGGCAGGCGCCTTTTGCAGTTTGCAAAACGAGGGCCCCTGATTTGCAAATCTGAACCCGCCGCCGCCGCGAAACCTGCGGAATTCCGCCATTTTCGCGATTGGCACGGATGTTGAAACCGCTTTCCCAACGCTCGCAACGAGGAAAGCATGAACAACACCATTCGCCTCTGGATGACGCCCGATCGCTGGCCCGCCTTTGCGCGCGGAATGCTGGCCTATGGCTCGGCCGAAGCGGCGACCCGCATCGTGCGCCTGGCCAGCATTCTGGTGGTGGCGCGTCAGATCTCACCGACCATGCTTGGCGTTGCGGCTCTTGCGCTCAGCCTGTTCGAGCTGGTGCGCGTGCTTACAAATGTCGGCATCGGCCAGCGCATAATTATCGCCGGGGCGGACGAGCTGGAAAGCGTGTGCGTCGCGGCCACGCGCCTTTTCTGGATGATGTGCCTAGCTGTCGCAGGCGTGCAACTGGCGGTTGCGGCCACTCTGTGGGGTGTGTTTGACGAAGCCGAAGTGGCCGCGATGCTGGCTGTGCTCTCGCTGGTCTACTTCTTCATGCCCGCAGGCCTCGTGCAGATATTCCTCGCGATGCGAGCCCAGCGCATGGCCGCCACCGCCAGCGTGACCGCCGCGCAGAACATCGCTGACAGCCTCCTCACGCTCGCGCTAGCGCTTATCTGGCCAAGCGCCTGGGCGATCATCCTACCTAAAGTTTTGACCGCGCCGGTCTGGCTGGTGCTTGCCCGACGCACCTTCTCCTGGTCACCAGACCGCGCGGTCATCCCTGCCCCGCTTGCCGACTTCTGCCACTTTGGTCCGGCTATCTTGATCTCCGAGCTTCTAAGCGCGGCGCGCGTTAACGCAGACAAGCTGCTTGTTGGCGCGTTTCTAGGGACTGAGGCTCTGGGCCTTTACTACTTCGCCTTCAACGCCGGGCTCGGGATCACGCATTCGTTGGTCGCAGCGTGCAACCTCGTACTCTTTCCGCATCTCTCCAAGCTCTCGGGTCCCGAGTTCGAACGTGAGTTTCGCCGCGCGTTTCTGGGCGGCTTTGCAATCATTGCACCGCTGATCGCCGCGCAGGCGCTCTTGGCATCGACCTACGTCCCCATCGTGTTTGGCGAAAAGTGGATCCCTGCCACGCCCTATCTGGCGCTGCTCGCCTGCGCCGCGCTGCCCTTGTTCGCTGGATCGATGATCGGAGCGCGTCAGCGCGCTCTGGGCGATCCCGCCGCCGAGACGCGGCTGATGGCGTTGGCGACCGCCATGGGGCTGATCGGCCTTTGCCTTGGCTGCCAACACTCGCTCGCCGCAGCCTGCGTTGGCTTTGGCACAGGGCTGGCCCTCATCCTCTTGCCCGCCGCGATCCCGCACCTTGCGCGCTCGCTCCCCCAATTTACCCGCGCTCAAGGAGAGCTCTAATGTCCACGCCGATTTTTTCCGTCATCATCCCGGCCTACAATGCGGCAACTACGCTTCGCTCGACTGTTGAAACCGTCCTGAGCCAAAGCCTCTCGGACTTCGAAGTTCTCATCATCGACGATGGTTCGACCGACGACACAGTTCGCGTGGCGCTGCGCATTGCGGCTGAAGACATGCGCGTGCGCGTGGTATCGCAGCCCAACGAAGGTGTTTCCTCGGCGCGCAACTTTGGCGCAGAACTGGCCAAGGGCCGGCTCCTGGCCTTTCTCGACGCGGATGACCAATGGGCTCCCGATAAGCTGGAGCGTCACCACGCTTTGCACGACGCCGACCCAATGCTGGATGCCAGCTTCGCCCAAATCGAATTTTGCGCCGACGAAGAGGGCACCATGGCCGCTGGCCGCACGGTGTCGAGCGTTCCTCAGGGCTATCTCGACATGGCCGACGTGGTCACCGAGAACCCCGTTTGCACCGCATCCAACTTCGTGATTGATCGTGAAGTCTTCGAGGACCTTGGCGGTTTTTCGACGCGGATGCGCTACGCCGAGGATCAGGAAATCCTCGCGCTGCTCTTGTCCGAAGGCGGGACCTTGCTTGGCATCGACGCGCCTCTGGTGCGCTATCGCCTGAGCGAAGGCGGCCTATCCTGCGACTTTGAAGCCATGCTGGATGGCTGGCGCTCGTTCGCTTGCAACTGGCTCAGCGAAGGCGATCTGGCCCCGGCTGAGGCGACCTACTGCCGCTACCTCACGCGCCGGGCTTTGCGCTCAGGCGCGGGTATCGAGGTCGCTCGCTCTTTCGCCCGCCGCGGTCTTGCAGCGGATCGCGCCGGCTTCATGGCGGGCGGCGCCCGCTCGATCCTCACCCTTGGCGGTGTGGTCGCGGGTGGCGCGATGCCCGGTTCGCTGCGCCGCGCTGTCTTCGCCTGATCTTTCACTTCTTTCAAAGGGACGCTTGAAATGACCACTCCCATGATCTCCGTCGTTATGCCCATCTACAACGTCGAAGCGTTCGTCGGCGCAGCGGTGCAATCCGTGCTCGACCAGACGTTCAAAGGTTTTGAGCTGATCTGCGTCGACGACGGTGGAAGCGACCGTTCGATCGACATCGTCCGCGAATACGACGATCCGCGCATCCGCATTGTCCATCAGGCCAATCGCGGTCTGGCCGGCGCGCGCAACAGCGGCATCGCGCATGCGCGGGGCGAGTTCGTGGCGTTGCTCGACAGCGATGATGTCTGGCACCCCGACAAGCTTATGCTGCATTTCATCCACTTGCGCGCCAACCCGCATGTGGGCGTCAGCTACGCCGGATCACGGCTGATTGATGCAAAGGGCGAGCCGCTGAGTGTCTCGATGCAGCCCAAGATCGGCGAAGTCACCGCGCGCGACATCATCTGCCGCAACCCTGTCGGCAATGGCAGCGCCGCGGTGCTGCGTAAATCCGAGCTCGACAAGGCGGCGTTCATGCACCCGACCACGGTGGGCCGCAAATGCTGGTTCGACGAAGAGTTTCGTCAGTCCGAGGATATCGAGATGTGGGCCCGCCTGGCGGTCAAGCACGAGGTGAGTTTTGCCGGCATCCCAGGGCTGCTCACCGACTACCGGATCCTTGCGGGTGCGCTCTCGGCTAATGTGGTGAAGCAATATCTCAGCTGGACCAAGATGCTGCGCAAGCTGCGCGGCTACGCGCCGGAATTTGTCATCGCGCATGGCAACACTGCGCGCGCCTATCAGCTGCGCTATCTTGCGCGGCGCGCCGTTCAACTGGGCAATGCCAAGCTGGCCAAGGATCTGTTGGGCAAGGCGGTTGGCCTCGAGCCGGCAATCCTGATCGAGGAGCCACGCAAAACCACCACCACGGCGGCCACTATTCTGTTCGCTCAAATGTTGGGGCAACACCGCTTTTCGGCGCTGATGCGTCGCTACCTGAAAGATGCGGCATGATCACGATCGCTCATTTAATGGACGATTTTGCCATGGGCGGTGTTACACGCGCCCTCACGCTGTTTGAAGAACCCATGATCAAGCGTCAGGCCTGCTCTGAGATAGTCCCGGTGCGCTCCAGCGCGCGTCTAGCGCGCCGATTACAGGCGGATCTGATTGTGGATCACGCGGCGCTCTCATGGAGCCGCTTGCCGTTTCTGATCAGTTTGCGCGCGCGCAATCCAAAGGCTCGGATTGTCCATGTCGAGCACAGCTATACGCGTGCGTTTGAGCAAAGAGAGGTGAGCGCCACCGTGCGTTTTCGCGCGATGCTGCGCATTGCGGCGAGCCTGTTTGACGACATTGTGTGTGTTTCGGACGCACAGCGCCGATGGCTTTTGAGCGAAGTGGGAGTCGACCCCGCCAAGCTCCGCGTGATCTACCCGTGGACCGATCGATCAGAGCTCTTTGCTCTTCCCGGTGCCAAGCCGCGCGCGGACCGGCCGGTCCGCCTGCTCACCTATGGGCGCTATGCGGGTGTAAAGAATTTTGCCGAACTGATCACCGCCATGCGATTTACAGATCCTGGCAAAGCGCAGCTAACAGTGTTTGGCGATGGGCCTGAACGCGCGCTTCTCGAGGCGCTCGCTGCGGATTTGCCTCATGTCCAAGTTCATGGTCCATCTCCCGATCCCAAAGCGTATCTGGCCGACTGCGATGCGGTGATTGTCCCTTCGCGTTACGAAGCGTTTGGCCTGGTCGCTACCGAAGCGCGTATGGCCGCGCGCCCGGTGATTGTGGCGGATATTGATGGTCTGCCCGAACAGGTTGGCAAAGGCGGCTATGTGGCCCCGATGAACACCGCAACCGATATCGCCAAAGCGATCCGTTGGGCGACGCGGGCCGATCTTGCCCACTTGGGCGCCGCCGCGCGGCGCGGGGTGAAGAGCCAGCACACCAAAATCCTCCACCTTTGGTGCCAGCTTATCCAGGACGTTCACAGCGATCGCTGCGGACAAACCGTATCTGGGTGATCGTCGGAATGGGGAGAAGCCGTGGCGTGATCCAACTGCATCCCGATCAGGCCACATATTAGGCCGCCGATCCGCGTTTCACACCCAGCGTAGCGGCGGCCTCTTTTTGTTGGCGGTGAGTGGCAAGAACACGCGATCACGATGCGGGTCTGTCTTCCCGCTCGCGGTCCGTCCTAAAGGTCGCGTCGCAGGGCGATCCCGATGATCAAAAGCGCGGGCCAGTACAGGTAGGCCAGGATCTCCAGATTCTCGCCGAAGGAATAAAGCACGAGTGTCAAAACCATTCCCAGCCCCACGCGCCCCGCTTCGCTGCGCTGGCAGCGTACCATCAGCGTGACCGTTGTAATGGCAAGGGGAATGGCGAGCGCGAGCGCTCCGAGTAATCCTTTGACGAACAACAACCCGTACCAGCTGTGGTGGCTGCCAATTGGCATGTATTCGACGAGGTGCGGGCCGTTTTCCACGATGCCGTGACCGAACCAATAGGCCTCTGTCTCCCAACGATCGATCGCAATGCGGCCCAGCACCGCTCGCACGCGGCTCGAATCAGCGCGCGCAGCCGAGAATTCCGAGATGGCGGTGTCCGCCAGTTCGAGCAGTGTCGGGCCAAACACGCCAAGCGCTAGGGCGACCGGCGCGGCGATCAGCCACATAAAGCCACGGTCGATACGCGCTGCGCCCCAGACGAACGGAGCGATAACCGCCAGCGCCACCAAAGCGAGGCGCGATTGCGAGAGGACGGCGAGCGCAAGTCCTGCGACCATCCCGATCGCCTTCCAACCCGCGTGTTTTTCGCGCGCGGCGAGGAGAACGTAGATGACGCCCATCAATCCCACGGCTGGTGACCAGGGCGCGAAGAATTGCCAACGCGTTCGTCCAACGCCCGGCTCAATCGTGTAAAGCTGCACCGTGAAATAGTCGGGACCCGCACCACCAAGGATCTGCAACGGGGACACCCACAGTCTCTCAGGCAGTCCGATCATGGGCGCTGCAATGAAGATCGGCAGCAGGACCAGCGTCTGCAGCCCCAGATTGCAGATAGCGCGATAGAAGACGTCGGGGCGGACTGAAAGCGCCGCAC
>ERZ1740065.2882-NODE-2882-length-10764-cov-12.083761_pt1 | contig 10764 bp, 9 predicted proteins | sample MGYA00581738_ERZ1740065 | MGnify/ENA primary metagenome ERZ1740065 (study PRJEB43018, sample SAMN04849749) | marine metagenome | isolation source: floating plastic debris | place: Pacific Ocean | collected 2008-09-01 | study: EMG produced TPA metagenomics...
CAACCTCGCAAAAAACGCATTTAAAGTCACGCCGCAAAAATTTCTACTTCTACAGAATACGTTACGTAATAGGACGCTGGGTCTAAACCTTCAGGGAATAGAACGCACCCGGGCTTCCTCGAGATTAGGACACGTGTCTTCATTGTGAGGGAACACAGTCAGCGCGAAGAAACAAGAAACTACATGTAAGAAATTTTTTTACTTGTTGATACCTCTTCAGCGCTCAATTTACTTCTATCGTAAAATCATCATCACAATGGATGAGAAGGAAATGAAATCATGAATGTCAGAACACGTTAACACTATTCTGTATGACACCAGCCAATGACTTACTCACAGGTTACATCTATTACTTACCTCTCCGAGACGTTCATATCGATGTTGGTTCGAGTCGCGATTACCATTGAATACGTCGAATGTAAAACCTTGCTCCTCATTTTCGATCTCGACCAGCCTGCCATCTACAGTGACAGTGAGTAAGTACGTCTGACTGCGATTTCCTGGTAGAGCTCACACACACAATCTTACTGTCGTTGAAGAAGTATTTGAAGTCCTCTAGTCTGGATCCCTCAAGAACAGCGAGTGGATTCTTTGGTTTAGGCGGCTGCTTGCGGGGAGACTGTTTCTTCTCATCGGCTGAGGGATGCAAGTACAGATGAACCTGTGACAACCCTAACATAATATAAACGCAAAGAATCTACAGTCATATAAACTCACCCGCTCTAGCTGGTTTTTTATCCTTATTCTTGTTCTTATTCTTGGACTTACCCATTTCATCAATCTCTACAATGACTAATGATTAGTTTTCGTGCTGATTAGAGATTATGAAGAAAGGAACTGATTGGCTGATTGACAGCGATATTTATTTAGTGTTGAAAAACTCGCTTCATGTCACGATAAACAAATATAGTAAGTATTGTCTTCTCCTGCTAACAGGCACTATAGCTAGTGGAAAATACTTTTCAAAATTATAAAAATCATCTTACGCTTAGTCCCACCCATAGATAGACCATCACACTATCCGGCCATCTGATACATTCTATCTACCTCTGCTAACTAAACATGAGGTTCCTTTCCTCCTTTGCTGCACCGTGTAATGGCAAAGGAAGAGCGCTAGTAATGGCAGCATTATTGACACTTCAGGGAATCTAACTGCCTGTGGGAGTTGTCTGCTCGTGCTACTTTCCCATTCAGGAGTCTATATTGATTATGCTTATAGTAAAGAACGCTGTAGTAAAATGAATAGGTAGCAATGAATTATCAATGCATGCCAGTGCATTGTCAATACAAGCGTCAGTGTTCTGCCAATACAAGAGTGAGGGTGATGCAGGCTAATGATAATGAAAGATATTTTGCTGACAGAAGCTGATGTCCTGATCAGTAAAACTCACCAAAATCCTCTGATGGACAGTAGAACTTGTCGTAATTCAGGTATAATAAAACACTTGCAGCAGCTACAACAACTCCAGTAGCCAAAAGGTATGATTTCCACGACTGGGATTCCCAAAACATTCCAGCAAGGACCACACTGAAAAAGAGCAGGTATAGTGAGGTGTGGCCAAGGATCATGGTAGCGAAGTCATCAGAAAAGCACATCTGGAGCACCAAAAAACATTGGTGGAAAATAGGTTAACTAAAATAAACAGTTCACTTTAAATGTATTGTATGCAAGAGTGAGTGCAGTAAAATTGGAAGAGTGACTCGGACTTTCGGCAAACCATGTATATGAATTTCATTTCACAAGCAATTTGTGACATGCTCCGGTTACTACACCAATATTTTCATATGTGAGTTGAAATATAAATTTGTACCTAATGATCAGAATGAAAAGCTGGTGGGTGACTTCCATCCCCTTCAGCTCAGAGACTCCAACAAAAACTTCGTGCAAGGCCGGATAGTAGCTTGGCAATCGTCAATTGCTTAGCGATTCAGGAACCAGTAATTCGCTTTATAAGACTAAGAGGTTCTTGACTATTGTTGCAATAATCCGATGTTGATGTATCAAGGAAGCACGGTAAGAATAGAACAATTGGAGGGTGTCATCAAAGCGAAACTTACCAGTGTACTAACCGCGGATATCACCGCTTCTTCAGGGATGTTTTTATTTCCACCAATAATATAGCGTGATTAGAGCATACGACCAATAGCACTCAGTATAACAAAACACTGTGACTTTCCGGTAACATTTCTTAACGGGCTTAATGATTGGTATGTTGAAAAATAGAACACCTATATAAGCCAATCAAATGTCTAACTACCCGGGAAAAGGGGAGTGGTAGTGATCGTCGTAAATTTCATTTCACATCATCGAGCAGGGTGCTCTTCCCGTAGGAAAGGTAACACAGACGAGGAAGAGAGATGGAATTTGGCAGGGATGTGATCGATGCTCTTGAAGTTGGTGCAAGCTCATCAAATATTGACGATGGATTATTTAGCGCTTTATTGAGCACTTTACCTGGATATGTGTTGAACACTGCTGACAAATCAGGTGTGTTTCAAATCTTATCTTTTTGTTCATGAATCACGTGTAATCTTCATGTTTCTAGAATGTTTCTAGCCTCAGAGACCCAATATGATGGCCCCAAAAAGCAAGTTATGTTAGGATTATCTAGCCTATTCGTTGAATGTGCTAGAATGGACTCCAGCACGGACGAAATCAGGTACTAACGACGACTAAAATTTTTCGTTAGAACTAATGTATTTATTGAAACCATTTATTTTAAGGAGTCTATTAGAAGAATGCCAATACGATAATCAAAGAGCCTCGCTAATTTTGAAGAGTTACAGCACGTATAGGTCTAGTCTCAGATCGACTCTAGCTAGGTAAGTCATTGCTGTAGTACTCTACTACATTCCACATTCAAACTTGCCAATGCTCTCTCTCCCTTACGTCACTCTCCTGCCTCCCTTTCCCCTCATGTCCCTCTCTGTCCTCACTCTGCCATCCCTCTCCCCTTGTCTCCTCCTCTGCCACCCTCTCCACCTCCCTCTCCCCTCATGTGCCTTTCCTCCCTCCTTGCCTCGTTTCTCACTTTTCTCCCTTCACTGATATATCTTAAATCTCTTTCAGAATAACATCACTCGATCGTGCTCGAGTGGTTGATGTCAACTGGAGGCTGCAGTATAACATTAAGGTTGTTGGTGATACCTCTACTTACCTTATATCCGTCATAGATTAAACACAATGGAATTTATGTACCTTTCCCTGACGACTGCATTGTAGAATAATCAAGGTGAAAAGGTTGACCAGCTGTCGTATCTAGTGAGCCTGCAAGTGATAGTAAGTTGTTATAGAACTCATACTTTGGTTGCTTGTACAATTATCTGCTAACAGGCTGTCATGCAATCACTTGGTTCACTGGCCACTACTTGTGGTAGATAGCTTTTACTGGTACATCTCGACCTCTGGTCTGGGCAGAAGGTCTTCGAGTTTTTACATTTCTACATTTCTTGACTTCGCTAGGATAGGCATTGCTATTCTGGCTTGCAACCATTTATGACCCAAGCGTAGCAAAGTACATAGTAAGTCACCAAAGTACATAGTAAGTCACCAAAGTACATAGTAAGTCACCATTCTGTTGCCAAAACTACGAAAGTGAGGTACACAATGCCAAGTTGTGATTAAATATTGTGTACTAGTTGTAAAGAGGGATAGGTGGGAGTAAAATAGTACAGCAACATACTTTATACGTAAAAATAAATGCGAGACAAATAAATGTGAAAAGGCCTGTTGAGAAATAAATGCGATGAGTAAAAACTGTGATCTTGCAACTTTTGTAATGAGTTGCAAACCTTCTGAAAAATAACTGCCATGTATAATAAATGCGAAATAATGAGTTTTTCAAAAATTGTGTTTAATGCTCAATAGCAATTATTTGTATGTATACAGTACTGTGATGGTGTGCCTATGTTCCCATGACAACTGTGTAAACACAGACATATGATTTTGTTAATCTAGGAGCCAGGCGATGACAGGGTGAAGGATGTTACTTTCACGTGTTCACTAGAGCAGCTCCAAGATCTGGTGGGAAAACTGAAGGACGCCGTGCGCTGCGTTGAGAGGCAGACGTCCTAGCTAATAAATGTCAATCCACACCAATGATCAATACGTATGAAAGCATGGATACATTCATTTACCGTATTTATTAGTTCATGTTTCGTGACTCCATATTTGAAGCATAATTTTACACAGCAAAATGAAGGAATATTTGTTCGAGCTCTTTGGTAATTTTCTTTTGCTGCTGCCATTTTCCTTGGCTCGAGGCTGGTTCACTATCGTCTAGGTTCTGTCGAGTCTCCATCTCGGATACGACCAGCACATCTTTAGATCCGAGCAGTAGCTCGCTCGAACAACTCCGCAGTCCTCTTGATTTTGACTGAGGAGGATTATAATACATGTATGTGTCACACAATGACGATTGTGATGCCTTTATCGTCTTACCCAGCCTTTCAGTGCAGTGGTTTGGGTAGTACTCCTCAATTGGTTCAGAGAGTTTTCGGATTTTGAGCAGGATACGTCTGCAGCCTTTGTCAGCTCCAAGCTGAAGTTGCTTTGACCATTGGAGATGTCTCTCAGAATCTGGTAAAATGATGGATGTATCCTTCTATCTGATTGGCCTGCTGATATCTGAAAGCAAACGTACATAAAAACGTCCTAACATGATTATTATACACGACGAACTGCGTGCCATCGGTAACATAGGAGTTGTTTCCTCTCACCTGGAATCCTCCAATTCGGGTCGCTATATCCAATGGAGCTACTGACTGATCTCGGACGACATGTGGTAGAATCACTATCCTCTGGTTCAGGTTCTTCCACTGTTTGAAAGCTGGCTTTATGACTAGTTTTACCTCGAGCAGACTGAGAAGTAAGCTGAGGCCATTCAAGGGGCCATACGTTATGTATGTCAGCGTTCGTATTGTTCTTGTTTTGAAAAACTGGAAATAAAACAAGAAATTGTTGCATATGATGGACACTTCTCTCTTCACCAATCACACTTATAATTTGTGTCACTCACGATTGAGAATATGTCATCAGATAGATAGAGATGGCGCCACCAGGCCAATGATGTCACCATTATAGTGATGCAACATATGAAGAGTGATATGTGCAAGAGCTCATTGTAGCCTATTGCAGTCATACGCCACTGAAAAGTGTGCAGGTAACCATAGAAACTGATGAAGTTGAATGCATACTGTATTCACTCCACTATATGACACGTGTCTAAAGTGAGGTCTTCATTATCTGGTACTAGTATACTAATACTAATACTAGTAGTTGATTTGAAGACTTTGTTTAGTTGCTCTAAGTTGATTTTCTTTTATGAAACTAACATGGCTCCTTTACAACCATCCTATATGAAGGGTTTCCACGGATCCAACTCAGTGCGTACTGAGGCCAGTGCGTACCATGGAAAGTGTTTGGTTCGAACCCAAACCGCGCTAAGTTAGTTCGCACTCGCAACGCGAACTGAGTACGATCTGAGCCGGGTGCGCACCATGGAAAAGGGTTAGTTCGCACTAGTTTTTCTGGACGCCACAGTGCGCACCTCATTAGTTCGATCCATGGAAACCCGGTGAACTGGCTTAGCGCAGTTTTGGTTCGAACCAAACCCTTTCCATGATGCGTACTAGCCTCAGTACGCACTGAGTAGGATCCGTGGAAACCCGGTGAGTGATACCTGTGGTCTTAGGATACCTGTATGTCTTATAGTTGAGGGAGCACAGTGTACTAGTCCCATGGTTGGAAGTGAAAGTGACATGCCCACCTGTCTGAGTGGCTTGTAGCCTTGTCTTTCAACTCTATACTTAGTCTTACAGAGCTCACACTTCAGACTACCAGTTACATTGAGCCACCTGAGAATACATTCTGCATGGCTGTAGCCTACCGATCCAGAACATCTTCAAGTGAAACAAAGCTGGGCTGTTGTCTACTGCAGGCTTCAGCACATGAATGCTTGAGTGGAGGTATTCTATCGATCATTACTTGCATGGCTGAAATAGGTCAGCGATTGAGCTTCCTGAATAGCATATTTTGCAGATGTCTCTACTTTCATTGCTTGTCATGCTTGCCTTGACATCGAGTTCTGGTTGACAAGCCATTGGATGGGATGTTGAATTATGTACTAGGACAACCATTATGACAACCAATGTAGTCGGGTCACTGTAGGGTTGGTGTCATGACAACGGATGTCTCACTGGCAGCAGCAGTAGCATCAGGCCACGGGTTCACTGGTGTTCATACTGAAAGCCTGAATCCTCTTCATTCAGGCCAACAGCTGAGTGATGGTGTACACAATCTGATGATGTCACCAAAACCTCCGTAATAGCCTCAGAGGAATATCTCAAGTCCTCTAAGGTAATGGGAAATTGAGAATACCTACCTACTAATAAAGAACTTTTTCTTGGGCTAGTACACTAGCTGATACACTACATATATGTTGAGATGACAACTCCAACAATTTGCAACAGAAGATTGGTGATAAAACATCTTAGAGTGGGTACCGTAGCTACACCTCAGACTTAGTAGCTGAAGAGTTTAGGTGACCAGGCTATTGCCGGCCAATCCTATCTATGAGGGGGTTAGACTCAGCACCAAACAGGCTGATTGATCTGATGGGCAGTACATTCACGATCAAAAGTACAAAAATAAGGAAGCTAGAGAAACGTTGGCCTCTACTGCATCTCAGACGCAGCATCTCAGGCACAGTATCTCAGACGCAGCAGTGTATGTACATAAGTTACATTGAATCCTACTATTTACACTATGTGCAAGAGTGGTTGGACTGGTTTAACTGGGGAGTCTGCGTCATTCATTGCACTCGCAGAGCTTCAGTTCAAATAGCCACGACATTTCTTCGCCCCACAAGTGCAGGGAATCTTCACTTCCTCAATGGGAAACTTGTAATCATATGTCAATTCCTCTCCGTTTCTTATTGACCGGGTCGCAAATATGACAATATGCTTCTCTCCGTTTACATCGATTACTTTAGAGAAGCAGTTGGGCTGCAAGTATGAGAGACAACGTTAAAACTACTGTATAGCCTCTACAGCGATAACAGGGCATTGATTACAAGGGACTGCAAAGCCGGATTTGATAGCGATGGTCGTGAAAATAGCGGCAAAAAAATATCGCTACCATTGGAATTTGGTATAGAAATTATGCTCATTATGAAATATATAGGAGTTGTCTTCTCATTTATGTGATCGCTATTGTTAAATTGCTATCATTGTTATTTCTTGATGATTTTGAATGAACGGCTAACATTTGTGTCGCTATCGAGTCCAGTTTTACAGTATTCGGTGGCCGGTTGACAAACCATCCCTCTGAGTCACAGGCTATAATTGGGAAGTTACAGACTATTGCAATTGTTACACAGATCATTGCAAGAGGAACCTAACGCGACTCTTGACTCAACTGGCACAATCCTTCAACACACGAACATTCTGTAGCAGAAAATTCTCGATTTCACGGCGTCACACTTACGTCACACGAGTGATTGATGAATCTGGCGGCGTTTCCTTTCATGGTGGCATCTACCACAAGGTTGTTGTCTATCTTGAACATGTAGCAGCCAATGCCACGACTGTCGTAATACTTCTCGCGTTTGTCACACAGCGCGTGACGAATCACCTCCCCGGCATACTCAATCACCTGATCGTACATAGCGTTAGTGTAAACGGTGAGAAAATTACATCAACTCAATCTAAACTGAATTACACCGAGAACATACCATTTCACCAGAGTCGATAGGTCTCTTGCAGAACAGCCCCCTACCGTGTATGGCAGACCTGTAGACCCCCACTGCCTCGCGCGCGTTAGTCTTCAGGTGACGGTACCTCATACCCATGGGAAGGTCCATGCTAGTCGCTCGCCTACAAGCGTGATCAACAGCCAATTAGCCAACAGTCAGTCATTGAGGACATGTGAAGAAGACAACTCCCTGCCATGTACCTGGAGGATAGCTGAGTGAGCTCGTTATCGTCCTGCCTGTCAGCTGTGAGCACCTGTAGTGGCCTCCGGCGATAGCGCGAGTCGACAAATGAGAACATGTCTGGATGCTTGCGAGAGGTGAACTTCTCACTGCGGCAGCAGCCACTGGCTGTCTCAGGTAAATCCTACAGGTCATACATCACCGCGTTACGACATCAAAGTGTCACGGTGTCACAGAGTTGCAGTGTCATAACGTCACAGAGTCGTGGCGTGACAGAGTCGCGGTGTTATAGTGTCACAGTGTCATAACGGCACAGAGTCGCGGCGTGACAGAGTCGCGGTGTTATAGTTTCACAGTGTTACAGTGTCATAGTGTCACAGAGTCACATTGTCACGGGACGCAGACATCAGTGAATGTGATACCAGGTAATGGATCCAATCAGCCTACTATTAAGGATACAGTGAGACTGCATGTAGGGGAGTTGCTGGGAGTGGGTGGAAATGTAAAGATGATCTTGAGAGCAATGAAACTGTCTCACGGCGCATTGTCTTTGCTACAGAGCGTGACAGACGAGACTAACCTCTTCCAGTTCAAACAGAGGAGGTTTGTGGAACTTGAATCTGTAGTTATGGCAGTATCGAGCGCCGTACAGCTGCTCGGTAAAGTAGGCTATACTGGAGTGGGCGAATCCAAACATGTGGAGACCACTAACTCCAGCAAATGAAACGGCTGGACATCCCAACGACATCCTCATGTCCCTGACAGCATCTGTCACGCCGCGCCACGCGTCTGCAACCAACAGAATGGAAGATATGGTAAGAGGAGAAAACTTCAATATGAGACCACAGAATGTTAGGAAAGTGGGGCAATCATTGGAACACAGGCTACCATGTCGGTTAAAAAAACTATGCAAGCTTTTCATGGAAAATTCTATCTATAGAGGCAAGATATAGAGGCAAGATATCGAGGCGCGATTGGTCTCATGGCTGATCATGTACCATTCCAATTGTCAGCTTTATAGACAAATCCGTCGTCACTCTCTATCTGAAATGCGAGGAAGACGGACGACGGTTTGCCGCTTTTGGATGACGTCTGCTGTTCAGAGACGGTAGCCGTCTCCGTCACGTCGCCATTTGCCAACGAGCTGCTGTGAAATGTGGCCGGCATCATGGTCAGCTGACAGCTGTCTGAAATATCAATCAACACATCGCTACATCACATCCTGTTTGAGCACACGCCTTGTCCGTTTGCCAAGAGTGGACAAACCTCCATTTAGCTCGGCAGACGGTTTGGTGGATTTGAGTTTAGGAAGATTAGACATGTCGATCAGGTCTCCGTTGGAAGAGGGCTTGGGGTGCAGGTACTGTCGTCGCGAGTCTTTGAGAGTATACGACCCTGAATGCGATACGAGCTGATGTGACACACTGCGCTGCTAGTACTTGTGACAGACAGGCGGACGGATACCATCACTACTAACCAGTCTGTCCAGCGCCTGCGTACGCCATACTGGGCGAGACGAATCGTGGCGTTTCCTTACTGCGCGCCTTCCTAATCGCGTCATAGATTGTCTTCTGCAGGTCGCTGGGGATGTTCTCTGAGCGACTCCTGATCGTACCGTCTTTGTTGATAACGACTTTACCGGCCATAGGACGAGGCTTCAGGTGTCTAAATAAAACAGTTCAACTTCAAACACGCTCCACTCTTCATCATGACGGTTTTCACTCTCAAATCTATATAGTGAGATATGATAGACTGAATATACATCTCTTCACGGCAAATAGAACTGCAGATCAGATAGCGACAGAGGTTATTTTGTGGAAACTTTACCTGCGCCGCCTGCCGTCGTTCTCTCGGTCACTGTCACTGTCGCCGCGTTTGTTTTCGCTGTAGTTGATGTTATTGTCGCGATGTCTGAGCGTGCGCGGTCGACACAGCTCCTCCTCGTCTGTGCTGGAGCTCGTACCTGACTCCTCGCAGTAGTTGATCATGTCCTTACGCACCTCTCTGTAAAACAAATGTGCTTCGTGAGAAGCAGACGTACAGGGCAGCAGCATCTTGCCACTACGCAGTCCACCACGTCTGTTCTACCGACCGGGAAATGTCTCTCGCCGGGGGGCTTGGCTCCCTCACGACTGGAGCTGGAGCCACCGGAACAAACAACTCCGTGTCGGAATCAGTCTCCTCGTCACTATCAGCCGGTAACCTGTCGACCTTGACCTGGAAAGATCAACACACCACCGTGGTTAAGACCGTCGTGGATTGGACAATGGCAGATTTGTTTGCCATCCTGATCCAGAAGACACTAGAGTGTAAAATCCTACCGTTGCGTTCAGAATCACAGGAAGTTTGTCGGTGACGTCCGAGTCTCGAATAACGCACGTAACATTGGGTGGCACTACGAGCCGTTCTCCATCTTCATTGTCAAGGTCATCTGATTGACAGCTCTCGTTGTCACTGGTGACTGGGGTGCGATCTCTGGTCGTGATATACAAGTCTAAAAAACAATTTACTAACAGGCTTAAAGCGTGACGACACCGAATTGCAGACGCCAGCATTCTTCATTTCATACACATGTACAACTTTTACAATGACAACGATTCTTACCGAAATCGCCCTTGTCTGCGCACATGTCATTGCTGAACCTGGGTCTGCGTGACACACCGCGGTATTTCCTCTTACGCGGCTGCTGCAGCTGTTTAGCGGGAGATGAGATGGGCGTCTTCTCCAGTTCCACAGGCATCAGATTCTAACAAAGAATAAGATACTCGTTAGTCATTGGCTGACCCTGAGGGAGGGAGAGAGGAAGGGGAGAGGGGAGGGAGAAGGAGGG
>ERZ1740065.2883-NODE-2883-length-10764-cov-11.624895_pt1 | contig 10764 bp, 8 predicted proteins | sample MGYA00581738_ERZ1740065 | MGnify/ENA primary metagenome ERZ1740065 (study PRJEB43018, sample SAMN04849749) | marine metagenome | isolation source: floating plastic debris | place: Pacific Ocean | collected 2008-09-01 | study: EMG produced TPA metagenomics...
TCCTCTCCCCCCCCCCCCACCTCCCCCCCCCCTCCCCCCCTCCCCCCCCCCCCCCTCCCCCCCCCCCCCCCCGCGCGGCGCGCACCTACATGACGCCTCCACTAGCGGTAACGGCTGCATATAAGAACCCAGGCTACCTGATGGCAGTGATCTACGATAGCAGTTTACCGTAGCGGCACTTCTGCGTTTAATAATTTAATTTGACCCAATAACGAAGGGTCACCGCCATACAAGTCCGTTCAAACAAGGGTAGATATCACCTGAGCCTATACGTGACTAATACATCATTCTATAGACGGCCTAACCTGCGCCTATCAACCTTAAACCTGAGATAAATCATGGTTAATCACAGGAAACTCAATCTATACAAGACAGTGATCTCTCCCATCAATCCTCGCCGCGTCATAAGAAATACTCTCATGGAATGTTGCGATTATGGGCAATGCTTACTTGTCGATGAAGACGATCTCGACGTCCACATCTTCTCTGTCCTTGTGGAGAAAGTCGGCCAGAAAACTGGACACAGAGTCGAAGGTGATATGGCCACAGACCACAATGTGTCTGAAATATTGGACACATTCATCAACGGTGTCACACTGTCGCACTTACAGGTGTACGTGTCAGTGGAAAGTCGCTTGACTTACTTTTTACCCTTCTCGATTTTGTACGTCCCATTGTACTTGCCACCAGCTTGCACCAGTTCATAGATTTCAGGAATGGCACTGGCAAAGATACCCTGAAAACGACGAGGAGATTTGGTGAGATTCGGTAAGAATAACGTAACACTTTAGGTAAGCAGAATGTGTGAAGGTCAATAGCCAACTAACAGAGAGCATGACAAACGTTAATGGTGGGCAAGAGACTTGTCACTTCTACAGAACGAGAAAATTTCACAAGAATCACGCGATATCATATGCTGGTAGTGCTCAATCCGAAGTTTTCCCACAAGAGTGTCTTAAAGGAATGCTGCTATCCCCCCACCCTAACCCACCCTCACCTCAAGACTGCAAAGCATCCAGATGCGCCTCTAGCATGTCTAACCACACGGTGACTTTGATAAAAAAATGGTGGCCATTATCGCTTCTACCACACTGAAACTAGCATGATTGGGGAGGGGGTATGACATCACAGAAAGTATAGCCTATTACTAGTGAGAAGGGGAAGGTGAACCCGCTTGCGCATTTACAAAGCATAGACAGATTGCCAAGGGGGTGCAGGGGCTTCAACCATCAGCGCCACACAACTACCGCCACTCACCAGCCCTCCCATTATAATAAACAACATAACGAAACGTCCAAACGCCGTCTTGCACGCGATGTCGCCATATCCCACGGTAGACGACGTGACTAGAATGAAGTAGGAGCAGTCCCAGTATCCTAGTTTCTGTATATTGCCACCCGGCCAGGGATCGCCTGAATTTTCGCACTGCGTAAATGAAGACAAAAATTCCCTGTACAACAGAGGAAGAAGTAGGTGCGCCGTGGGCAGGAACTTACCAAGCCAACAGAGATGATAAAGACCATGAAGAACCTGCCCAACGTTGTCTTACAGAAAATGTCACCGTATCCGACAGTCGTCGACGTGACTAACACAAAGTAGACGCATTCCCAGAAAGTCAGCACTTGGATGTTGTCGAATCGCCACGGATCGCCTGTGTTTTCGACCTTGACACGGTAGTAAAGCAATCAGGACAAGCAACAAGGTGAATCAGTCATTCGGGGAAAGGCGGCCGAGAAAATTGTGCGTAATTTTCCCGGACATGTTTGAGCACACGCAGCTGTGAGCATGGTCCGAATAGTCGAGATATTTCTAACTTCTTACGAGCTAATATACCATAGTATTGAAACACTAACACAGGTAAAATTGTGTTGATTAGCTGGTCGAGCAATGAGAACAGTAAACCCGCTGCCACCAGCTCTCTGCTACTAATTTTGAATTATTGAACATTTACAACGAGCATTCCTGATACTACAGAACTTTAGTCGGGGATGAGCGACGGATGCGCACCATTGGCTGGTGGTCTCGACTGGCAGTGTTTGGCAGGTGGTTGCATGTGGCACACGGTCCTTCAGCTCCAGTGTTATCATCGTAGCAATCAATAAACTTTCTGCCATCATTTTTAAACGCGTTAGGAAGCAGAATTGAAGGCATTGCAGCAAACATAACATTTACGTTTCCCAAGAGAGTCTTACGGCGGGCGGCCGCAGCGATGCCCAATGGTCGCCATCATCTCCATTACGGCAGGCATTCAGAACTGAACAAAACGCACACATTCCCTCCTCAATAGATAGGAGCAATAGCAAATTCAATATTAGAAATGAATAATATATCATATGCAAATCACGTTTCAATGTCCAAGTAAATGAAACGGCCACTCTTCACCGTGACACCATTACGTTTGAGGAGGGAATCGGCCAGAAAGGAGAAGAGATATTACCAAGTGTACGAGACCGGCCGCGGTGAACCAGAAGGCGAGGCCGAGTGAGAGAAGTCGTGCGATCTTTATGTGGCTGTTAGTTTTGACGATGTTCAGGTACTGCAGGATGTCAGGAGTGTTCAGCAGTCGTATAGCCCTGAGGAACCTCAGACCTAAAGAACACAGTCCATGTAATTGGTTCTCAGTCTACAACAACATGAAGAACCACACTCTATGTATAATTCGGCGGCCTGTATCCCTCACGCTGCGGTATCTCGCGACCGGCGAGGTGTTTGGTATAAGACGGGTGTTAATTTGAGACGGCGCTGCAAGACGCACACGCTCCACGCCGCCGATCACCCTTCGAACGGCGCAGACCAACTTGTATACATAACGATGCCCACAAGTGTCTGCCTGTGTTTATTTTTTATTTAATACTGAACATCTTGAAGTGTTCAATTATGCAAACTAATAGGCGTATAGGGCGAATCTGATTAGCTGTAGCATGGCGTACGCCGGCGCGCTCTATTACACGCGAGAATTGAGACTCGTAAACCATGTAAACCGTCGGCTGGCAGCAGCACAGATTTACCTCCTCTAATCCTGTAAGAGTATGTACATATGTGTACGTGTGTATACGCGTGAGAGCGTGAGAGCGGGTGAATGGAGGCGCTGGCCTAATTTTGGTAACCCTGCCATGCCTGCACGGCAGTGCAACACTGACATTATTGATTATCTCGCTGTAAGAAAACATTGAGTAAGCAGTCTATATAGCTTCCATTAAACTCAATGTAGTATCGTTGACAGTTGACATAGCCGCTGATACCGGCAATTGATACATTTAAAGTTGGAGACAGGATAGCGAATGCCCTACCCAGCCATCTGCGGTTGAGGTAGATGGATATGAAGGAAGGCGTGACAGTAAAGTAGTCTACGAAGGAGTATATCTCCAGCAGGAATGGTATCTTCTCCTGGGCGGCAACAAACTGTAACAAAACACCAGTCGCTTATCATTCTTAATCCATCAGCTCGTAGATGAAATTAAAATGCGCATGCTTTTGTACGGTTGGCCATTCATTACTAGGCAACCGCACAACAATCAATTGTATAAACGAGAGCGTGGCAGATAGAAATGTAGAGTGGTATTAGAATACGCTGTGGCAGCAGTAGCGGCAGCAGTAGCGGCAGCAAATTCCGGATAAAGACTGAAAAGTACTGCACACCGCTTCCTGCTGTTGCTATAGATTTATGTGCTGTTTTGGATGCGAGGAAAATAAAAACGCCCTTACCCTTAGAAAGAAATACATCATGAAGAAGACGTTGAACGCCAGGTCGACCTGTAGAGTAATCGCCGTCTCCCACACCACACATTCCTCTATCGGCTGCCTGCAAACGACCCTAGTACCATGAGAACTGTCTGCTACGCAGGCAAGTTTAGAAAAAGTAAGCATTTTTTCATGGCTTTTGCACCCGCCTCCTACTATTAGGTAGGCGGTCAGCGAGTAAGCCCTCTCTCCTGTGGCAGAGGTAGCAGAGGCTTTATTGAAAAATAATTAACGAATCAACTGATGAAATTGTTTCATTAGTTTTTGATAAATATTTATGCTAACAGCAGGTGCTAGACATGTACCGATAGGCAGGGTGCCTACACCCATTGGCAGGGTGCTGCCCTCTAGCTGGTGCCTACACCCATTGGCAGGGTGCTGCCCTCTAGCTGGTCCCGACGTGACGATGAGATTGACGGGGTATTACCTCTCGTGTTGAGTAAGTGGTGTGCAGCGTTCAGACGATGGGTAAATAACATGTCAGCAGCGCTGAGATCGTTTGATATACTGGGCAGGTGATTGCTGGTTCTATAGCAATTTCGAATAGAATACGATTTGGGGGATTGTATATGTTTAAACAGAGACGAGCTCGCATTTAGCGTGGGAGGTCAAGCGAAAGCTGAGTGCTGCTCATTGACCAGCAGCACTGCTACAGCATTGATGTCTCCGTTGCTCAATCTCAGCGTTCATCTCTACTGCATATTTACAATGCACAAATACCCGCAGTATCAAGGGACATAATTAGAACCCAGCATCGGCAGGCCAAAATATCGCCCCAATGTATTCTCACACCATTACGATAGAGAGGAGGGACAGGCAGTAGAGGAGAGGAAGGACACGCGGCAGAAGGGAAGAGAGATACGCGGCAGAAGGGAGGAGCGACACGCGGCAGAGGGGAGGAGCGACACGCGGCAGAAGGGAGAAGGGACACCCGGCAGAGGGGAGGAGAGATAGAAGGGAGAAGGGACACGTGGCAGAGGAGAGGAGAAATATGCGGCAGAAGGGACACGCGGTAGAGGGGAGGAGGGCTCAACAGCTATTTTTGTCAGTTACTACAGACCGAGGTCAGCATTGCCATCAGTGTCGTTACATCTTGTGTACTTTACACTTTTGGCAGCAGGCAAACAATGGTGATGACTGTGGCTGAACAATGGTGATGACTGTGGCCGGAGCAGACGTCATAGTTTGTGGTGACTGGCGGCCATACGATGGCAGACAGGCCACAACGAGTGATACGACCCTATTCAATCAGTGCACAGCCCACTCAGAAACTGAACTAGATATGATTGGCGAAAAATCCTTTCGACTTTCATCATAGAAGGATCACCTACGTCAAAACAATACAGAGCTGCCGTGAGCCCAGTGTGAAATAGAAAAATGCGCTTGTAGTGCACAGTGCAGCTTGCGCGTAATCCTGGCGCTTAGTACAGCACTTTACAAGCTAACTACATTGAACGGCAGCGGCTGAGAAATGGCCTAAACGATTTGCACACAATTGTAACAGTAATAAGTTGTAAGTATCAAACACTCGTGACAGCAGACTAATCCATGTCGTGTGCGCCACGATGCCGTTATGTCTGCTCTATGGAAAGTAGTAATGATTTACTCACGTGTCTGCGTCCACAAAGTAGACAACTAGAGACGCTAAGCTCAAAAAGAATACGAACACCACCTGAAATGCAAAACACCTTCTGTTAACAGTGACACAAGTAAAAGTCATCAATCACCATCATAAGTGATGAGGACGGCCATAGTAGCGAAATGACACAGACGTGGTTGATCTGGCGATTTTTGGATTCCTGACCTCCCACTGGTTTCAAGGTCATAAACATAGGAACCGGATTTAGGGTAGAGAGTAAATCCATATGGTCTATCAATAGAATATTAGGCAGGCCATTACATTGCCTGTAATAACCACTGTGACCAAACTACAAACAGCCTGTCCCACTGGATCTCTCTCTCTCTCTCTCTCCACTTGCTTAGCCCAGTCTCTACACCAAGGTGATAGCGGGCTGTCGGTAACCTCTCAACCTCTCCCTAACCAAATCTCACGTACCAGAATACGGCCGCTGTTGGTCTGTCCCGATATCAGTTCTCCTGCCCAGTCTTTGGCGGCGGTGACGCAGCCAATATCCCCTTGCTTATCTCCAGTCTTGATTTTCTCCACCCTTCTGTTGTCATCTTCCACTCGTTTGCAGCTGGCTGATCGGCGCTTGGAAAGTTTTTTGTTGATGATTGATACAACTCGACCGAAGAAGACGAGAAGCAGTCCACCAGCTAGGGTGATGATACTCGAGCAGAAGAACACCCACCAAAGCTTCTCATCGGGATCGCAGTTGCCTCCGATGAGTGTCACTGGAGTTGTTACATTTGTTGACATACTGAAAGTCAACCTCCTCGAGTATTCAGGCAAACTTATTTACCAAGAAGCCAGCCCAAGAAGAAACCAAGAGCTGGCCACCAATGTTTAACAAAACTTCTTCTAAACCATCAGTTCACGGCTGACATTCAACTAATAGAACCACTTGTTTATCTGCAACATAAGCAGCTAAATCAGTTGAGACATATGCGATGGACATGCAGCCGTTGTGGCGACCTCATAAGATGAGAGAGAGAGAATAAAATATGCTGCTGTTTCACTACAGTTAGGGAAATTATACTTACATCTAAGTATGGGCTGTGTAGTATAACTTTTAACCCAATATCCTATTAATACAGAGTGCGTAGCCGTCCTAAACGCTTACTCCGCTAATGAGATAGTAAAACAACGTGCACGCATGTTAGCACCCTCAGCGGAGCATGTATGATAACACCAACGGCTGAAGATCGACTGCAGCGTTTCACTTTCGAGCACCGCTCAGGGGTTTCGTTTCGAGATGCGGGCATAAACAGATAAAGCTATTAGTACGTGGGTTTTCGAACTAGAGGATAATTCTTCATAAAGCATATCGAACCTCTAAAATAATTGTTCCCTATCTCATCTCATTTTTGAGACGATATATTTGTGATGATGAATGGAATAGAGCTTTACTTTATCATATCAATTTTGTCTCGATGCTGTTAGTATACGGAATGACGGCATAAGATATACAAGCAATTTGACCTTGACATTTTACCATCGTTACTGGTCTACAAACTAAAAACAAAAGCAAATGCCGATACTAGGCCAAAGATCACTATCTATTGTATTTTTCATTTCCACCATACCATCATACACCAGTAGTTCGCTTGCTAATTCATCCCTTCTCCAGGTATCAAGGCGTACGACCATGGCTTTCTACGGAAACGGTTACGGAAATCAGGTAAACTCCACGATACCTCTTTACGACCAATATATCTAATCAGTTCGTAAGCTATACCTTTCTCCTGTGTCCTCATACAGTTCGCGAGCAACTATCCGCAAAACTCTGGCCCACCGCCACCTCCAGGAGGGGGTTCGTATTTTGGTGCAGCAGCTCATGGCAGTGCGTATAACGTCAACGCGTACGGCTATGGACAGGCCCCCGGTAAGAAATGATTGAGGTATCAATGTAAAATTGAATGACTGCAATGTATGTGATTCCAGCTTATGACCTGGGAGTCAGTTTATCAGCAAAGTTAGCTACTATCTATTACGTGTGCACTTGTGTTTTTGGAAAGGTATGAATCCATATGGTGGTGGAGGTGGATACCCAATGGGTGGACATGCACCTCCTCCCCAACAGCAACCTATGATGCCAAGCTTGCAGTCACCAGCAGTGATGAATGCCTATCAGCAATATGGAGCTGTTGCTTCCCAGCAGCATAACTACCAGCCCCCTCAGTCCGTGCCCACGCCACCGAGTATGGTTTATCAGCAGGCAGCCATGGGCATGTCAGCCATGAACATGCAAGCTATGCAGATGCAAATGTTCAAGCAGGTAAACTCGAAATCATTTCTTTCTACAAACCCACCATTCTGCTTATGACTCTAAAGGAAAGAAATTGACTCGCTTAAACTTTAGATGGGACTGATAGCGAATTCCGATGATGACGACGATTATCATGAACGAAGAGTAAGTATCCTTTTTGTCAGCGTCTTTGCTTGAGTGAGAGGAAGAAGAAGCTAACAGCACGTATTATTGATAACAGAGGAGAAGGCGCAGGCGCTACGACAGTGATGATGAAGACGATGAGAGGGCTGCAAAAGCTACGCAAGAGCTTGAGCAGGAGAAAGAAGAGTGGAAGAAGAAGTTTGAAGAGCAGCAGAAGAAACAGCTTGAGCAGGCGAAACTAGCCGCGGAGAAGCTCAATGAGGATGCCGATTTGAAGGAGAAGATGAGAGGCATGTTCATAGATGAGCTGATGCGGCGACAGGAAGTCTCTGGCACATTCGAGATCACTGAAGGTCAATAAGCTGTACATCATTTCAGAGGTCATTTGAAGGTCAATAAGCTGTGAACAAGGATTTGAAATCAGAAATAATCCTGGAAGCTCTCTTGCATGAGGAGATCAGATAATAAGATCATTTGCTCAGAAAAACCTCCATAATGATATGTGTTTCTTAGTTAATGAACGAAATTCAATGGTTTTATATCTCGCTAACCCTCTGAGAGACAAGTGCTATATTTAAACCTCAGGTCAGTTGATATGTCATACAGTATCCGCGCGAGTTTCAGTTAACACTGTTCAATGTTTGCAGGAACTGTCAAACCATTGGAAACTTATGATGCTGATGATCCAGTGGCAAAGTTCTACCAAAGCGAAAGGGAAACCGACTTGTCAGGTATATGCTTACTCAAACAGTTTCACTCAGCGCAGAAATATTCATAGCACTACAACTATTTTCGTACTCATTCACTGCTGCTATTTTCAATATTCAAACTTGATCTGGCAGATCGTCCCTTTTTGAAGTTATGCTAAATGATAGGTTAGGGCCATAAAAATAACAGTAATAATATTGATAACAATAGTAAGCATGACAATAATAACAACAATAATAAGTATATGATGCTAGCAATAAACATGAGTAGAGCAGAACTACGATTGAACAAGACTCTGTATATGGGCCACTAGGCATCACAGAATGTGTAATTGGAATCATCATCATGAGCGAAACAACAAAAAATAAGATTGCAAAACTGTTCTAATTTCAAAACGATGTGTCACACACATAGCCCCGATGAAACAACTAGTTGGTTGCTGCCATTTATAATCTAATTTGTTTGGAGATTTTTGAACAATCGAACCAAACCTCGGATAGCAAACTCTTCACAAATCATTGTCATTGATCATCACTAAAGATCCCTAAATAAAGATAACAATGTTTTTGGTTCAATAAGTTCCAGGCTCCGTCGTGACGCCATGCTTCCATTTCTTGCTAAGGGTAATGCGTCAAACCTCTCAGATTATACTTGTCCTTTCGGCATCATTCAGGTCCCAACATTAGACCAAGTGTGTGGCAGTGCTTTTTCAAATGCTGGTGAATAGACCCCTCCCTAGTCCCTAACATATTCATAGTCTCAGCAATGTCAAGGTCGGCCTTTTCATCGAACTATGGTTGCTGCTAGACAGACTCGTTACGGTGCGCTGCCAGTATGATGCATATCAGTCAAGGTTTGCCTGCAGGTAAGAAATGGAGTTGTGAGGCTGACTGCGAGTACCTAAGAAAGGGTATGAAGGGACTCGGCACCGACGAGGCAGCTATCATACACGTGGTCGCCACCCGCTCCAACTCACAGAGGCAAGAGATGAAGCACCTGTTCAAGACCATGTACGGGCGGGTATGCAAGCTCAACAACCACCTGCCCAGCACTGTCATTTACGCTTTGATGCCACCGAGCTGTTTGCAACATCAATTCTGTGTTTGCAGGACCTTATTGAGGACATACGCAGCGAGCTTAGTGGGGACTTCAGAGAGTCGGTGATGGCTTGCTTTGTAACTCCGGCGAGATACGATGCCTGGTCGGTAAAGGAGTCTATTTATGTAAGTGATACAGACAGCGATTGAATGCTGCCAATACAGTCACCAGGTTTGAACTCATCAACTACGCTTGATTGGTGGAATGGGGAAATAAATCGAGAGAACAGGATTTAAATTGAAAATGAAGAGGAAGAGCGTTCCAGTAGTAAGAAATTACAATCACAGCAGGAATGGGTTTCGTGTTGAAGCCTGCTAGTAAGGAGGCACTAGTAATGACAATAAAAAGAAACAATAAATCGTAGTAAATGAAGGTCTATTGGTATTGGTATTGGTATTGGTATTGGTATTGGTATTGGTATTGGTATTGGTGTATTGGTGTATTGGTAGAAGCAGTTGGAGGGAGCCCGTAGATAGGCAGCCCGTAGAACAAACATGTGTAAAATAGTGGATCATCCCACAAACTGCAGAAAACTTCAGTGTGAAAAGTGAAATGTCGGAAGTTTGTGGATTGAAACTGTATGCCTGTATGAGTAATGAGGTCATCAGACATTCTACTCTAGTAATAGGGGTCTCACAATCCGTCTGATGTCACGATTAAGCTGTGACAGGAGCTGTGACATTTTTCTATCTGTCTGATTCAGGGTTTGGGTACTGATGAACTGACGTTGATAGAGATCTTTATGACGAGGACCAACGCCCAGCTGAAGGAGATGAAGGACACCTATGTGGACGGTAGGTAGCTCACTAGCCCCCTCCCCCACGTACCCAGTGAGTATGGGGGGAGGTACTACCTAGATGAGGAAACATAGCCTTAGTATCTGAACTGATACCCTGCCTGATTTCCAGTGGCCAGCCCTAACAGGAAGGAGTCAGAGACTCTGCTTGATCGTGACATCGTCGATGACACCAGCGGAGACTTCAAACTCCTCCTCCGATCCGCCGCAAACGTAACGTCAAACATACATGGCTTACATTACTTACTTAAATACATAAAACATTGCAATGATGTCTGTACTTAGTCAACCCCATTCAGGGGCAGATCCAGGATCCAACAGGGGGGGGGGGGTGCGCGCGCCGGAATAGAACAGACTAACCCAAAAATTAAAGATTGACAAAAAAAACCCCACCTAGGACCAAAAACC
>ERZ1740065.2884-NODE-2884-length-10762-cov-12.678808_pt1 | contig 10762 bp, 8 predicted proteins | sample MGYA00581738_ERZ1740065 | MGnify/ENA primary metagenome ERZ1740065 (study PRJEB43018, sample SAMN04849749) | marine metagenome | isolation source: floating plastic debris | place: Pacific Ocean | collected 2008-09-01 | study: EMG produced TPA metagenomics...
ACACCTTCCTCTCTCTCCTCTTCTCCCCCCCCTCCCCCCCTCCTCCCTCTCTCCTCCTCTCTCCCCCTCCCCTCTCTCTCTGGTACTATTGTACTATCTCTAGTACTATCTATGCTACTATTGTACTGTACCTTGAGCTGCTGTAGTTCATTCTTCCAGTCATTCAGCTGTTTCATAACTGCCTGCTCCTTACTGCGGAGATGAAGTATGACATCATCTTCAGACGTCAGCTGCACTCCACTCTCTTTCTGTATAGACTCGGCGATCTTAGCAACTTCTGGTGAGAACTACAACAGAGGATATTCATGCGATTTATCTCTCAATTGAAAGGTAGAGATGCAGACGGTACTTATTCTATATAACAAGCACAGAGTATACATACTGTATATGTACGTATAGGTATACTGTACCAAAGGAGATGATCAAATACCGGAAAATGACAAGTAACAAAACTTATTTGCTTCAGCGCCAAGCGGTTGATGTTCACAACTTCAACTACTGTATGCTGGAATTATTTTGCGCTGAAAAATATTGCAAAAATTCATTACTACTATAATCACTATATAACCATGGAAATCTTTTGCGGTCGTATTTTTTGTAATTTTGAACATTCGCAAAAAAATTTCCTAGCAAAAAATTCCAGTATACAGTAGGCCTATGGTCTTTGGATGTTATGATTGTCTGGTACGTCTGGTACGTCTGGTACGTCTGGTACGTCTGGTACGTCTGGTACGCAGCTAACTTGTAGTTTCCATACCTTCCTACTATCCACAGTAACTGAGAGTCTAGTGGTTGCCAGTCGTCTGTTACCACTGCCTCCGCTTTGATTGAGGAAGTTCAGGCTGAGCTGCTGTTCTCTCAACTCCTGTAGCTTGATTTCGCTGACTCTCAACTTCTCTCGCTCTCTGTTCAGCTGTCTACTGACCTCTTTGACATCGATCTACCAAGACCAGAGTAACTGAAGCGCAAACTGGACACTCAGACTAGGAGATGAGAGTGGCTTGTGCTTCAGACCTGCAGTTTAGCATTCTCGTTTAGCAGTTTGTTCTCTATCTCGGAGAGTTTACCAGCTCTGTCAGCGCGCTCTTGGAACAGTCGATCCTCTGTGATCTTCAACCGGCTTTCTATTGCTTTTACCTATAATGAGTGCACTTTGTGAAAAAGTGGAAAATTTGAAGTGTCAGAAATGTTGTGACAGGAGATATGCCACAAGCGTAAAAGATGACAGCAATAACAGCACACAAAAAATTATATGAGAACTAAGACTACAGCAATACCTGCTTGTCTGCTACAGAGCCAGTACTGTCCATTTCTAGCTGCTGCTTCAAGATGTTGTTCATGTCATGCAGCTTCCTGTTAGATTCAGCAATTCGCTTGCGAGCATCCACCTCTCCATCTAAAGACTTCTCAGACTCTCTCAGCAACAATTTGATCCTTTTGATTTCATCCTACAGCCAGAGCGATCACACAACAGTACGATAAAGTAACGTACCATAATGACGACTATTGTAATAATGTACCAACCCTCAGTGCTGTAGATTCAGCTTTGTATGCAAACATGATTTTAGAAATGTCTGACGATTGAATGGCTGTATCTGTCATTCGTCGAGCCGCCTCCAACGCCTTCTCGAGGCTCTCATTCTAGAAACAACCAAAGCAATAAAATCATCGGCCATAACGCAATCATACTATTCCAAAATGTCTTCTACGCCACCTCAACTTTCAGTAGCTCTATCTTCCGCAGTAATTCATCTTTCTCCTCTCTCGCTGACTCCTGCAGTGTCTCTTCTGTAGAACTGTTCTTCTGCTTGGTCAGTGAAATCTCTTTCTTCCTCTCAACACGCAACTGATGTATTTGATCTTCTGCAGATTTCACCTTTGTCTCCAGGTGTACAATCTGAGCTGCAATCCACATTGATCCAAGGTTTAAATGAGGTAATTTGGTGTTGTCTGTCCAATACTTGCTGTTGTAGACCTACATTGAGCTCGAGTGTATTTATCTTTGAGAGATTTGTTTTCTACTTTCAGGGAGGAATTCTCTAGCTCGAGCTTCCTAAGTTGACTGTCTGCCTGCTCCTTCTCTATAGCATACTGTCTAACTGGCAGTGGACTCGTGATCGCCAGCGACCTGGGGCTCCCAGCAGCTGCCTAAACACACCAACATAATATAGTACATCAGAGAGAGGACAACTACCGATATGCGTGTGTGAGGAAAGTTATAAGTTTAGACACAGGTGCTACGACTGCGCGTGCATTTTGATAGGATTTAGATAACTTGCCACAGACGAAGGGACAACTGAAGCAGTGCCATCATCTTGGGAAACAAAAATAAGTGGAGTGAAATGGCTTGACTTACGGCCTAACGATCTATTGGCTAACAAACCAATCTGTTGCTAAACAACAAATCGGTAGTCAATAAAGTTATGATAACGAGTTTCATATGATAACAAGTCTGGAGGTACATGTAGTGGCAGCATCAGCTCAGACAGACCTGATCTAATGTGTCCTCATTGGCAATGTTTTGCAGACGACAAATGAGCTACTAGTAAGCAGGGAGGCTCACCGGATGGGAGAAGCTGAAATTTGAGTTAGATGATTGTCTGCTGCTTGGCCGGTCATCCTGTATCGTGCTGGCTGTCAAATCAAGAGACCGATCCAACTTGACCTCATCTGAAGGTCGTTGCCTTGAGAATAATCGGTCAGGCTTGTGCCTCCGTGAGGTTGAGGAGACAGGAGAACTGGCTCTGGGTGGTGTGAAGTTGTTTGAAATGTTTGACTCCGCATGTTTGGGCTCCGTCTGCTTTTCAGTTGCAATATCCTCCACATCGGAAAGTTTGATATCCGGAGATGTTTGATTTGATCTCAAGTCATTGTCAATAGAATCTTGATGCGCACTTAGTTCATCAATGTCTGCCTTTCCATCATCATTTGCTATCTGGTTAGTGGAATTCTGACTAGTCTGTCTTCTATAAGTGGATGCAGGAGAGGGGCTGTAGCGTCTGATAGGTGATGGAGATGGCGATGTCCTTGCCCTCTCAAATAGACCTGGGCTCTGAACTGGCGACACCCTCTGACCAGGCGACCTTGTCCTTTCAAACAGACTCGGACTTGCCCTCACCGCAGGTGACCTAAACCACAAGATTTAGGTCAACAGTTGTCCCCAGAAAACACAGAGTTTGTAACTCAGTAAGTACCGGAACACTCTGTAGGTGCGTAATAAAAACAAATAAAAGACCAGAAACAATAAAATGATTGACGCCTATTAATAACGCCTGCATACCTAGTCTTTAGGCTCTGGGAGCGGCCAAGAAAACTAGCAACATGTATACAAGTATCATGACTCTGTGACATAGGGTCATGCTGTATGTGCCAGTGGGATTGCTGTAATACCTGCTGTCACGTGGTCGTGCTGATCCCAGGACCTCAGCGCTTGCACTTCGTGTCGAAGCTGGGGAAAACCGATGAGGACTTGACCTTGCGCTCTGAAGCAGTGATGTGCTCGCTGCCAATAAGACAATTTAAGACATTTATCGGAAGTAAGTTCTTGGTTGAGTAGTGTATGGCAGGATGCATTATGTTACCTAGATTATGGTTGCTGCCATTGTTTGTTAAAGCGAGGGTTTCCCTTGAACTCCTGGGGGTGCGTCTGTTAGGAGTTGATCGACCAGTTGATCGTGACTCTCTATCGCGAGCTTTATCTTCATCTGCGGACAAAACATCAACATATCAGGAAATACAAGGGAAATAGGAAATAAATGTCATGAAATAAATATGGAATTTGACATGGAACTTCAATTCAGCATTGCAAAGATTGTAGTTTAGGACGGCAAGCACAATTCAAATATGATTTAGCATTAGTCTTGGAGGAACTCCAATCATAATACTCTTCATCCACAAAAAGCAGAACTTCTTACGGTGTTCCTTGACAAAAGTTATCAGACAATATACTAGTACATAGTACTACTGGTACATCATACTAGTACATCATGATAAAATCAATCCATCAGAAATTTCTTTCACAAGGAGTGTGAACTGATTGTTCATTTAGTGTTTGCATACTAGAGTAAGAGCTACAGTTTTCTTCTTATTCGACTGTTGTCATGATCTGAACTGTTAGAAACTATTTTTAAAATGTTCTTACACTTCTTTGATAAAGCTTGTAGAAGTTGATCAGCCTTCCTAGGGGGCTTCTTCTCAGTGTCTGACATCAGGAACGTTGTCCTCCATGAACGAGGAAATATTCTGATATAAGAGCCGCCTACTGAACCGACAAAAATGACTATTACAGTACGTGCAAGTGCGTGCATGTGTAGATGTTTCACAATATTATGCAGTGTTGTCACAATTACTGCGATGAAATGAAGTTAAGATTAGAACAGGCTCTTCATTTGCTTACCAAGACTGGACGAACGAATCTCCTCATGCAGCAGCGAGTGTATTATGTAATATGATTACCTTTTTTCTGAAGATGCAACACAAAATTTTAGAACCACCGCGCTATTCCAATGAGAAGAGTTGCTTGGCTTCACCTAAACTTCCGGTCGCGCGATTTACGAGAGGAATATGGGAGCACGACATATAAATAATTAATTACATTGCAAAAATTATATACGTCCCAGCAGACAAAGGTTTACATGGTTCAGAGTTTCCCCACCATTATTCATTCTTAGACATTACTTTTCGTTCTTCGGCGTCACATTTTGACCAATGAAATACGATATAGTTGCACTTTATCCAGACACCATCTATACACATGAAATCACCTTTTCGGTTGCTGCTTTCCTGTCTGCAAGTGTACAAGTGAACACGGCATAGTCTTCCTACTAGAGTTGATTCTTGCGGTAGTACGCATCAGAGATTCAACGCTAACTCATAGTATTTATACTTGCTGCTTATCTGCTGCCTTCTGGAGATGGAACGATGGGCTTCTCGAGGTAGACAATTTTCAACCCCACCGTGCGGTGTGCACACCCTTGCTTGTGTTTAGGCCCCTTATGCACAGCACAGATATCCATTGACTTCTCATCCACTTTAGATACTGACGTGGCAATTATCCTGAATGGAAGACAGCAAGATAATATCTCTGCTCTTACAGAAATCTGGTCAAAATGTGAGTTACTGGTATGCCATTCACCCAGTTATGATGGTTGCAGAGGAAATCATAACTATGTGATGATGCACAGGAGTTACCTCAACGTGATATTTATGCTGTAATGTCTGTAAGTGTTAACTTATACCTCAGTTTTTTTTGGTGCTGAGCTATGAGACTGCAGCACTGAAGACCTTCCGAGCTTCAGCACATGCCGCTGCTATCACCGTCACAAGAATGGCAAAAGAGTGAAGAATAGTATAGTCTCTAGCCAGTGATACTTTCCTCTACTGCATGAAATATTTGTATCACTCTCATTTATATCTCAAGCGTCATTTGTTGTACTGATTGGACAACTACAACCTTTCAGGTTCTCTCAAAGTTGCTGCTGATGGAGGTGCTAACTTTGTGTATGATAAGTTGGGAGATGGGGAGAATGTGCTGCCAGACTTGATTACCGGTGACATGGACTCTATCAGAGATGGTGTGATGTCATTTTACAAAGATAAGGTGGTAAAACTGACCATATTCTGTGTTAGTTTCACGTAAACGATATACTTAAAGGTGTTGTAACTTGTGAATATGCTGTAAATATGTGGTATGGTTCCTTTATCAGGGTATACCTATCCGTCACACTCCAGACCAGGATGAGACAGACTTTGTCAAGTGTCTGCGGGTGGTTGTGGCGGAAATAGCTGATAGAAAACTTGTGGTAAGTTTATGTCTTTCCCCCTCTTCTATGCTAATAATGGTAACCAATCTAGCCTGAAAACTCTACACTGCAGGTAGAGAGAATTGTCGTGTTTGGTGCTTACGGAGGCAGACTTGATCAAGTATTTGCGAACATCAATGCTCTGATTGTGGCCTGTGGGCTGACCGATATACCAGTATATCTTCTCGATGACACGCAGGAGGCCCGTCTGCTACCCAAGGTATTTGTTTATAGGTCAATGGGCAGCAGCATCGAATTGCATTGACCTATATGTAACTGTCTGCTTCTATTACCAGGGTCATCACTGCATCTCAATATCTCAGCCTGAGATCATTGATTGGTGTGGGCTGGTACCAGTAATCCAGCCTGTCACTACGAGCACTTCTGGTCTCAAGTGGAACTTAGGTTAGACTTTTTCTAATTATATTATTCTGTCTCAATCGTTGTGTCAGTTGTATGTTCAAGTATTAATGTGATTGCTGCTCACATGTAGTTTGTTACATAGTTGGAGTTGTCTCCTTTTGTTGATTAATTACGCTCTGCTGCTGGCTGCAAACAGTCAACCAGTACCAGCTACCAGCTAGTGATTAGAGGAGACATAATTTCCTCATTACTCTGTACTAGTGCTGCATTTCTTTGAAAGAATTAATCTCGATTAATCTTCTGATTAATATTTTTAATCTTGAATTAATCTTATTTTAATCTTGCCACTACAAACTAGTTCCTGAGCTATAGAATTCACAATGGTATCATTGCTACCGGCTGCAGCAGCTGATATTGACATCAATGTAACATCTTTGGCGGGTCATTAGTAGTACTCAACTGCACTGGCGTTGAGTTTGCTTTGGTAAATATGCAATCATACTTGTTCACAGATCTTTATAGTATATTGCTCTTGGTTTATCAGTGAAATTTACCCGCATGCTAGCCACAAGATTAATCTTGTAGCATAAAATTAATCTTCTGAGCAATTAATCTTAGTTAATCTTAGAATAACTCGATTAAAATGCAGCATTACTTTGTACAAAACAATGAGTGCTGTAAATGTGTTCAAAATAGATTTAATCACCTACTCAACCTACTATTGCAACGAGCTGTGGGTGAGGAAGCGTGGAGTCACGCTCAGAACAAAGCCTCATACAGCTGACAGCTCCACGCATAGTGTCATGTCACATAATATTCAGCCTCACAGGGAGCACTGACTTACACCTGTAGGTTTGTAAGGTCCAGTGGTTTTACCTTGTACTAGTACATCATCGTACTGCCTGAGTACCTGTCAGCTGCGTACTCATGTCATCTTTCTCAGGATTGGTTTGCAAGTAGCTTCATAATAATCACCACAATTAAAATGACATTGCCAACAAAAACTTGAACACCAACTTCCTGTTATCAACCCATTATCAGTTATCTTTGCCAAAAAGTGGGATGAATTTTTTGCAATGATCACTTATGAGATGATGATGAAGCTTCACTGACTGTAGTGATCGTCATGATGCTGTCTGCAAAAGACGGACCAGGTTTCAAAGGAGTTCAGACCAAATTTGGGCAACACTCTTTCACTGCTTTCACTGACAAGCTGTCCCTCACTCTGTTCCTGTTGTTTTTGTTTTGACAGATAAGGAGAAGATGATGTATGGAGGGGTTATCAGTACCTCAAACAAGGTCACGGGTACAAAGGTCAACGTCGAATGCGATGGCCCACTGCTGTTCATGATTGGATATTGATAGTGAAGTTCTAACTGATGCCTATACATGTGATGGTGCAGACAGCAAATGTTCCAACATTTCATAAATTCACGTCTGATGATGTGTAATTATTACATCATGTGCAATATCTTTATTTATGGAATAATACAACCAAAATAACAATATATACGTCTAGTTGAGATAATTTAACTTTTGATGACGCAATCGTCACGGAGTTTATGACAACAGCAAATACTAATGAAACTATCAGAATATCAATGAAGTGAGGACAGCCGGCAATCCAGGAGTGAGGATTGAGCCAGCAGATATCTAATCGTTGGTCGATTCCTCCATCAGCTTCTCAAATGTAAACGGGATAAACTTGTATCCCTCGCCCTTGTAGAACTTGCTGTTAAACTCAACCCTGTAGCGCGAACAAAACAAGTTGAAAGTTAGACAAACTAGGACATGTCATTATAGTGGATGTCAGCGGGAGCAACGGCTTACCAGTGCAGACGGAGCGTGTGCAGGAAGGCGGAGAGGCCTTCCATCAGCAGCAGGATGACGACAGTCATGATCGCGAATGGTGGGAATACAGCTACAAGCATGCCTGCTCCCACGTAACCATCCATACTAAGACCAATCTTCAGCACCATATTCCAGAGTACTTCAGACAGCTCTACGTCAAGCAGAGTACATTGTACAGGTAACATGACAGCCTGGGTAATGGTGAGTCAATACTGTGGTAACTTACGGCCATGGGCAAGACTGAGGGCCCAGAGACGGAGGTAGGAGGCAGTGTGAGAGACACAGCCAAGACAATACTCGATAGTATGGATGGCCTGGTGTACAACGATATCACCAATAGACTCCTGTATGACAGACAGATGCAGTTTATAGCATGTGAATACGAGCAGATAGCTGTGGTATCGACACTAAAACTCATAGATAGAAGGATTACTATGGAGGAAATCAATGATGGAAGCCTGACACGAGCGGACAACTCATAACATCATAACAGCGGCACAACGTTAATACTTTAAAGCAACTAGTTACAAAGCACTAGTACGCGTGTCTGTGTGTTTGGAAAGTAAGAAGCTGCGGCAGCTAGTCAACAGCTGACCCTATGAATAAGGTCAAGCTGTGACCTTAATTTTCACATCGGTGCTACGAGCGAACATTGCTGTTTATCCGTGGCACTGTGCACAACATCCATGTTAAGTACAACGTGTGGTGGCGTGGTTGGTGTTATGGCATTCGTTTATTTCACAGCTCATCACCTCCTCCTCTTGTTCTGGTACGTCTGCACCAAAACCCTCTGCTCGAAGCAGCTGAGCAGACTGCTGTATTTGCGCTGATGCACCGTTGTCAGGCATTTCATCATTAATCTCCTCCATTTGCTGCTGATTGGTTGGTCGAAATGACCGCTGATGAAACAAAAGCAAAAAGCTGACATTTTTTGATGGGAGAGAGCTTGGGAGCTCAGATGGTGAGGAGGCGTGCCTGCGATGTTCTGCAGTAGCGCAATGCGACGTGCCGGCATGCATCCATTCCATATGAACTCCCATGTTAAATGTACCTCTTCTTCATGAGAACCGTGATCGGGCTCAACATTAATCTGCAACTGATCATGGTGGATTATCTCCTCCTGATCTCCGGATGACGGCTCACCGTTCAATGGCTGCACTGGCGCTGGCCTCTGGTGTCACACAATCAACACATGTCTTATCGGTCACAAAGATACAGCAGCACTCATAGAATATCAGTATACACACATCACATGGCTGCTACTTAGTTATACAGAAGTAGTAGTCCTCGCAATGACACAGCAGATAGCAATGACCTAGATAATGATGAGTGGCCACTACCGCCCTGGTAATAGTCGTCCTGGTAATAGTCGGGATGGCTGTACCCGCAGGCCAGCATATCGATTCTCACCTTTGTGTAGCCGCGTCGATAGAGAAGGTACGGCTTCGGTACCAGCATCCACGGTATACAGATACCGGCCACTATGACTAAACCGTACTGGATGTATTTCTGTAACCACAGAAAACTTTAGAGTCAAAAATCCTCCGCACACGGTAGCAAAGAGGACTAATGGAGGGAGGCTTACGCCGTTGGGCAGAAGCGGCTGGGCAACCAAGCAGCCAGTGACGTCGTCTTTTGCATCAGAGTAACTGAACAGGAACATGTTGATCATTCCTAGAAAATTGAGAAAGAGAGAGAGTGAGCGCGTGTAAAATTGGTCTAAGTCCATAGTACAGGGATTTTAGAGCCGTACCTATGAGAAGGTTGGGCGCGTAACCAGTGAGAGTGCAGCCATCGGGTTTCCTCGCGCTCCATGTTATCCATTTGAAGAAGATCTCAAACACGAGGTAGACGAATGTACATGTGAGGAAGAGCAGTTGAGGTATGAACTCGCACCAGATGTTGATCGGTTCAGAGAAGTGGCTGCAAGAGAGAACGATAACATGTGACATGTGACGATGAGATGAGACATGTGATAATGTACCGATGTGACATGTGACAAAGTTATTGCTATGGCAATCAATGAGTCACACAGAAATGGACGCCATTAAAATGTAACCATGAGCCACAAATAACGCAAGACAGAGAACATTCCGGACAAAGAACATTCCGGATAGGTACTGACACATGGTTGAGAATTCCAAGGAAAACTCCAAACAGCATGTGGAACACTCCAAGGATAACTGAGAGCTTCATCTTGAAACTATTGATGAAAGTCAGCTTGTTTCCAGCCAGGGCCCAAATCTACACATGAGAAAGCTGTGTGGAGCAAAGGAGAGGCAGAAAACATTAGTTCTGAGGATGCCGATAATGGTAGACTGGCTTACAGGGTCAAGGCCAAATGGGTAAGGGCTACCCAGGTATTGAGCCTTTGCCGGGTCATACGGGTTGTAGATTCGGGTGCCGTTCTTAGCCTGGATGAATGTGTAGGGACTTGGGCTCAGCTGGACACCAGTTGAGAAAGATTTCTCCAGGTTTTGCCCAGTGAAGTTGAAGACAGCTGATGGAACCCTCCAAGATGAGCCGAAAATGTTGATGGATTTGGAGAAGGCATCATTGTAGAGCAAGCCGGCATAGATCGAGAAGATTCCCATCATCAGGATTAGATAGCGGCCGCCAAAGAACATATTCCATATCTGGAAAACCCGATGTAATATATACAAACAGCTTACGACTCTTATTGCACTCGCCAACCTTAGTGTTGCAAAATGAAAACGGACAAGAGCCTAATCACACAGCGGGGGGGG
>ERZ1740065.2885-NODE-2885-length-10759-cov-13.074084_pt1 | contig 10759 bp, 7 predicted proteins | sample MGYA00581738_ERZ1740065 | MGnify/ENA primary metagenome ERZ1740065 (study PRJEB43018, sample SAMN04849749) | marine metagenome | isolation source: floating plastic debris | place: Pacific Ocean | collected 2008-09-01 | study: EMG produced TPA metagenomics...
CCCTCCCTCTTTCTCATGTCAATATATTTAGCCTTTCCATGTGGCCTATGCCTAGTGGATAATCTGATAAAGGCATAGAGTGTGCTAATGAACTGCAAAAGTATGCAGGGCAGCAGTTTTTATGGCTAATTCTCTTACTGGTATTATCCTTGCATTTTCATCAGGCCATTCTACGCATATGCATAAGCAATTTTTTTCACACTCACACTGACCGTGGCAAGTACCCTGCTCCACTATAGGCCAAGTTCACGCGTAGCTTGGTATAAAAAATAGTGACCTGGGAGCATCAACCAATTGCATCATCACATATATAGGTCAAACAGTGTCCAATTTTCTTTCAGGCACTTGTCTACGACTTGTCAGACTACTTTTATCCATTTGATGGTTCAATATTGGATTGTAGCTAAAGGTGTTTGCCCATTAGCTTGAAAATGGCACAAGGCTACCTAGCAAAATCCACATGAAAAGGAGGCATATACTTTGGCAAAATGCAAACATAATGACTCATTATATCCTGTCAGGTGATAATCTTCAGGCAAAAGATGTTTTTCTGAAGTCATCTTTGCCAAAAATTTCATGTAAGTTTTGCCGTAACTTGCCCTGTCCTTTAGCGAAATCTCAATAATGACCCATCAAACAAAAATTTGGTCTGGCAACCTATTGACAAGTGCTCTTAAACTTAAAGCCACACGCATAATATGCAGATGATTTACAAGATGACAGCTTACCTACGAAGTGCTGCAATCCTTAGTATCCTGCTGACCCTCAGGTTTGTTAAGAGGTGCATGACATAACTGCTCATTGCTATGAAATGGCAGACGTCGTCATTCACATTCACACTTAATCCCAGAGATACCATCAGAAGGAACGAGCCCACTTCTGACACCGATATCACTAGATCCATCATGTTCAATGAATTCAAGAAGAATTTCTTTTCTGGGCAGCTGATGAAGCGGGTAATGATTTCCACAAAGAAGAACACCATGAACCCAATATTGACAACAGCTGAAGGCATTTTAAACATCATATTAACCCGTTCATGTGTCATGGAATAGTTTTCTTGTTCAATAGATTCTCTCACCACCTCCTGGTAGCTGATGTCACCGATAAACTGCTTATTCACAGCGGACGATGTCATAGCAGCATAGAGAAATGCCTGCGAAAGCGTAAGTATCTGGTACAGTATCGCCCAGCAGCAGGACAGTTTGCCAAACCGGGTATGCGGTCCCAGAGGGTCAGTGAGAAAGTACCAGATGTTCCATCGCAAGCTAAGTTCCACAGTAGATGTGTCTGGCTCAATCCTCTTCTCAAACCAGAGGAACTCTTCCTCCATCGCTTGCTCATCTTTTTCGGGTCGGCAGCAGTGACCAATGAAATCTGTGCTGATCTCCCAGAATTTCAATTGCCGGACAAATGACTGGTAGCACATGGTGGTGGGAACGTGAATCTCTCCTGAACGATAAAACCTCAGTATTTCCCTAAACACCTCTTCGTCAGCGTCGAAATAGAGTTCAGGCTGTGACGAATTGTCCTCATTCATTTCGACTGCGAGTTGACCCAGTTTTGTCTCCGGATACTTGAGTAGTGTCGATTGAGAGACGATAAACTTATGACCGGATATGCTGAATTGAAGCCTTGCACCATCATTCTTTCCCAACTGCATCGTACATGATATATCTTTGAAGGAAAGTACAAATGTAGTGCACGTATGGTATGAATATACATTCATGCAGACATGACACAGTCAATTGAAAAGTCATTTACAACCAAGCAGCTGAGACGCATACTGAAACTTGTGCCATAGCACAAGCTTCAGTTGCTTTCTGTAATGAAGTATAATTTTTACCTGTTTTCTTCATAATGAACCCTAAAGGTTGCTGATCTTCCTTTTGTGGAATTATGACTTCTCTTGCCAAAACGCACCACACAATGAACCTTTTCAATTGCTTCCAATGTGATCTATGTTGGACTATACAACAATCAGCACTTTGTTGTTGCTCCAGTGTACTCAAATCCTTAATTATCATCTCCCAAGATACCAGGCATTACCGTCAGACATGTGTTAGGACGGTAAGTGTCCTGGTAAAGTCGAACGCTGATCACGACACTAGTATGTATGAGACTCAATTGCCCATCATAGCATGGTATTCCCTGTGTGCAGGCATAAATTATCGATGGATTGTCAGGAAGGTAAGCTACCAGAAATCAGCACTGCTAAGCCAGTTCAGAATCTGGACCTCAGCCTTTTCTAAGCTGTATGATTCATATTTTCCTACATTGCCATCCCCCCTCCCCTCGAGCTGGCGTATGGACCCCGCCATACTGCTATAGAGTAGGATATAGCTCAGTGGTAGAGCCTGCACCTCAAGGCACAGCAAGTGCTGAGAGTTTGTGGGTTCTAATCCCACTGAGTCCTCCTCCTAGGCCCTCATGCCACAGGTGTGCTCCAGCCTGCCTGGAAACTGAGAGCAACCTGGCGCCGCGTATGGCAGCCTTGCCCCTAAGGCACTCTAATTCTTAGTGCACAAGCATGGAGGCAGACTCCCGATTTTAAAATATCATTATTATTTTATGAGATCGCTAGTGCGCACATAAGCGAAGCATATTATATTACATCTAGAGAACAGCTTGTCACTGGGTTCAAAGTGCACTGGAGCAAAGCACAAGGAAGCCAGTTGAGTTTCAATCTTTGAAATGTTGTTTCCATATCCATCATAGGAAACTTAGTTACCGTAAGAACACAACAAGTGCAATTGCAGCAGACACACTGCATGACCCCACACTGTGGTGTATATGATCGTCTGTCTGATCACAGGATTGGGACCGGATCAAAGTTTTATGATTTTTGTGCATTGAGAATGATTTATAAAGGATGTAACTCATATGGTCGCATTAATACGGCAATAAGTAACTCATATGGACAGATTTTGTGAGAAAAAATTTAACCCATGAAGTCAGCATAAATGTAACTGTGTAAGTCACATACAGTGTAGTACATACTGGTGCAGTGAGACCGGCCAATGAGCTATCAGCTGTGAGCTAATCTATGCCGCTTGCACCTGAGATGCACTTGCAATGCTATATGAAAACCGAGCTGCCGGCTTTATTATGACCAATCACTTGGTAGAGTCATCTAGACCAGCTCACCTTCGGATTCTGAGGCAGGCCGTCATATCTTGGTTCTACTCCTGGATATCATACCGACCATTCTCGATAATGAGATCGTTGAGCTGGGCAACCGATCAGTATCTGATTGACAGGCGATCCGTAACTGGTTGACAGCCGACTGATATTGATTGACAGGCGATCCGTAACGGGTTGACAGTCAAACATTCATACTTTGGTATGTGATATTTTGCATACATATATTTGTATCACTTTTTATGACAAAATCAATGTTTCTTTTGAGCTCTGTGAATGAAAACAACGCTTACTTAAATTTTTATGGTGAGATCAATTTAAAGAATAGCTCAACATCCTTTTATTACTAGCAACAGACTGTGTTACTTAGTCCATCTGCTCACTTCAAAACTGAGTCGATGATGAATCAATTTCCTCATATTTCAAGCCATTCTCCTTCTTCTCTTTCATGAGCCTTTCTCGTTTCAGACTGTATTCGTAGTACAGAGTGAAATTTCCTCCGATGATGGCCACAGGGAGAGCAGTCAGTATCAGACCGAAGCTCATCACAAGAATAGCTATCAGGTGTCCAAGCATAGACGTAGGGTAGTAGTCTCCGTATCCTACGGTCGTCATAGTAACCGCCACCCACCAATAACCTGTGAGAGAAAGAGTTGCTGTTGCAGTGTTTTTGGGATAAGCATGGGGTATTAATTTTAAAGTGATTAAATGGCTCATATACGACCTCTACTACGACCTCTATGACCTCTACAACCTCTATACGACCGCTGCTAATGATGGCGATCTAATGATAACGGTCTTATAAATGAGAAGACAACTCTTATATAAGGTACGATGGGCATGATTTCTACAACAAATTCCAACGATAGCGATCCTTACTGTTGCTATTGCCGCGGCCGTTAGACTGTCGCTATCAAATCCGGTTCTACAGTATTTAAAGGATTCTTAGGGGTCTTACTTGTTGGAATGCTTTCCAAATTTGTGTCGCCGTCCAATATCAGGTTTCCAAACACGTCGACGTAGAATATTATGGGTCCGATTGTAAGGCAGGCTATAGCGATCACCCCAAGCAGCAGCAGAACCTCCATTCTACTACTCCACACAGATAGTAACAGAACTTTCATCCTCCTTCAAAAAGAAAAATATTTAGCCTGTTTCGTGAGAGACAGGAGCTAGAAATCTGGAATTGATGCACCAAACAATTTGTACTTCTCAAACTGAATGAAAAATACCGAAACGACATAGAAGTCATTATTGCATAGTCTCTCCAGAACTTCCACTGTATGTCTCACAAAAATTCTCCCTCCCTCCCTCCCTCCCGAAAATGGGGCAGCTCACCTGTGAAGAGCTGCAATCCTCAGTATTCTGTTGATCCGCAGGTTCGTTAGGATGAACATGATGTAAGCGCTTACGGTCATTAGGCAACAGGCTTCATAACTCAGATGTTCCCCCATTCCAATCGCAACCATCAGAAAGAGCATGCCTACTTCTGATACTGATATCACCAGGTCCATCATGTTCAATGACTTCAGGAAAAACTTCTTATCTGGGCAGCTGATGAAGCGCGTAATGACTTCCACGAAGAAGAATATCGTGAAACCCAAATTTACCACGCTTGCAGGTACTTTAAACATCTGCTTAATTCGCTGATGAGTCATGGAACACCCCTCTGGGCTAATGGATTGTTTCACCGCCTCCTGGTAGGTGATGTTACCGATATAGTGTTTATAGACAACGGATGATGTCATAGCAGCATAGAGAAAAGCCTGCGAAAGCGTAAGTATCTGGTACAGTATCGCCCAGCAACAGGACAGTTTGCCAAACCGGGTATGCGGTCCCAGAGGGTCAGTGAGAAAGTACCAGATGTTCCATCGCAAGCTAAGTTCCACAGTAGATGTGTCTGGCTCAATCCTCTTCTCAAACCAGAGGAACTCTTCCTCCATCGCTTGCTCATCTTTTTCGGGTCGGCAGCAGTGACCAATGAAATCTGTGCTGATCTCCCAGAATTTCAATTGCCGGACAAATGACTGGTAGCACATGGTGGTGGGAACGTGAATCTCTCCTGAACGATAAAACCTCAGTATTTCCCTAAACACCTCTTCGTCAGCGTCGAAATAGAGTTCAGGCTGTGACGAATTGTCCTCATTCATTTCGACTGCGAGTTGACCCAGTTTTGTCTCCGGATACTTGAGTAGTGTCGATCGAGAGACGATAAACTTATGACCGGATATGCTGAATTGAAGCCTTGCAACGTCGTTCTTTCCCAGATACATCGCACTCGACATCTCTACGAAAGAAGAGGCAGTCTTAGCAGTCATCTGATATGTATTTAGATTCAATTGGGGATAACCAAGCAGGTAAGACCCATACTGGCACTAACTTTAGTTGCTTACTGTACTCGAGTATCACTTTACCTGTTTTCTCCATAGTGAACTAGAAAGGGTCGCTGGCCTTTTCTTTCTTGGTCTTATGAAACCTCTTGCCAAAATTCCCAGCACAACCGGCTCAATTGCTTCCAATGTGATCTATATTAGACCGTACAACAAGCGGCACTTTGCTGTTGCTGCAGCTGCAGTGCACTCAAATTGTTAATTATCATATCCCATGATGCCAGCCTCACATGTTTCAGGAAGGTTAGTATCTGAGTTGAACACTGATCACGACGCTGGTAAGTAATGCATGAGACTAAGTGACTGGCATTGTTTTAACATATTCCCAGTGTGCATGCGTAAGTTTCCAAAGGACTGACATATTAAGCTCGTATCCGCAACGCATTGTGATTGCCAGGAAATCAAGCCGCCAGAGATCAGCGCTGATCAATAGTGAACTTGTTCAGGTCAGTTTCTCAGGCTTCTGAGCCGGCCACACACCTAAGCGTTGGCAAGCTTCGCAAGCTGTAGACACGATCCAAAGTGTAGCAAGCACACCTGATGATCCCATTGCATGCATTGTTATTCAAATAGCCAATAACATTGCCGCCTGATCATAATTGCAGTTGAAGATCAAGCTGGCCATACGCGAGCCAACCAATCAGCAATAAGTGGCCATGCGCTACAAGCAGCAATGTGAAACATCCTTAAACACAAAATCAGGACAACAGCTCCCAGAGAACTGTCGCTTCTACTATGTAGGGGGCATCATAATTGCGTAGGTTTATGCCTATCTTTGGGCTTTGGGCTTCATATATTCCCAGATTTCTCCTTTTCAGCTGACTTGTGAGTCCCATCGTCACGTTGGTATCACTCACATAGCTGCAGATTTGATTGAACGTTACCATGGTTACTGTCGCATGTGTCAGCAAGAGCAATCTGTTGAGTTAGTGTGAGCTGATCCAATATTTTATAATTAAGTTTGCAGAGGCTGCATACCAGTATGAACGATTGACTATTATCGAGTTAAGGCCCAAAACATCTGCGGACTGAAGGCTTGCGCAACACAACGTCAAATACCGCTCCACTCTGTGGACTAGTGCAGTCGAGTGATTTTAATGTCCGAGCATGTAGGTAATTACACCCAATTACTACATGAGACTCAGAGCATGAGTTGTACGAAAATAAAAGTGTAAATACTATGAAAATATCCATAAGCAAAAGTTGGTGTAACAGACACGAGTGAAATAATTGGTAGAACATAGAAATGATTTTCTGTTTGGTGAGGCGTGCCGGTAAAGTCCCTACTAAGTCCCTATATAATATAATATAATATAATATAATATAATATAATATAATATAATATAATATAATACTGGTACTGCCAATAAAATAAAACGATCGGTTTTCTTTTATTTATTTTTTTTTCCCATTTATTTTATTTTTATAAATTTTTATCACATTTTTTTTATTGTATTCATTATTTATTTTATTTATTTTTATTTGATTATTATTCATTTTATTATCATTTATTTATTTATTATTTTATCTGTTTTAGTGTCTTCAAATTTTGACTGCCAAAATTACTTTAACTTTTATTACTTGCTACTTGCATGATTATGTGAAGGAGGAACTGAAATCTGTCTCCCAAAGTACTGGAGGGTAATTGACCTATCAGAAAGGTCACACCAAGCACAATGCAGGCACACGGTATCGAGTCCAAGTCCAGCAGTCGACTAAAGCCACGCAGCTAGCCAGAAAGTACCCCAATACCCAGCTAAAGCTTAGCATGCCCAGTGCAGTCATAGGATCATTCCACAAAGATTCTGGGCTAAAAATTGAAGGGAAGTAGTTTTTGGATTGAGGCTAGCTGAAAGGATATTTAGCTATCCCAGTGATGGAAAGTGAGAGTTACTAGTATAGGGAGTCCTCTATTCCTACAATGAATTCATGGATGAATCCAGGAAAACCTTGACCTGTCAACAAATTTTTCCACAGTCTTTGCAGTCGCCAGTGAAAATGTAGGGAAATGCCCTTACGACTATAGCACAAAGAAAGAGGACAACTCCCAGAGCACAGAATATGCAGGATGCTGACAATTGGAACACGCTAAGCTTTCTGCTCTTTGAAAGATTGTTAAATGGGCAGATTGAGGTGCAGAGTGAGTACGAAATGAGGTAGGAAACTGCTGGCTGAGAGTACAGCAGATGGATCGCCAGAGGAGAGAATAATGGGTACTCTCTACCTCAGCTTGGCAGAAAGTGCTTTCACAGCAACGGCTGGCTGGCTCACTCGCTGGCTGGTTTAGAAATTAGGAAAATCAGGTTCCAAATACTGTTTTGTACTACTGCTGCGTTCAGCAGTGTTTAGAATTTCAACTCCAGATCAAGAGAAGACAACTCTGGATTACTACGCGATTCGAGCTGAGTTACCTGGATTCGGTCAACAAGCTGATATTTGTTGCCATTGGCAGCAATGGATGGCATGGCATACTTAGAGGACCACCTGACAAAGGTTTTCTCATAGAAAGACGTACACAGAACGTAAGCTCGTATGGCAGTGTCATGCAATAGTCATTCGGTAGTTCAAAGTGCCCCAACAGCGCATTGTCTCGAAACAATACGCTGCATTACCAACAGAGCTAATGCTCATATTTGAGGCCCAAGCCGTTGGTTGAATGCCATATTTCCATTCATATCCTCTCAATTACCTCAGTTTGAGGGCGGGTTCAGGGAGACAATTGTGTCAAATCTTTCAACAGTGCGGCTCAGCTAAACAAGTCTAGGCATTCACCCGTCTCGGCGGGTACCCAGTTGATGGATAGCGCTAGAGTTGCACATGGTTGCATGTCTGCCAGTGAATGAACTGCAACCTGTAACAACCAGCCAGGAACTTGCACAGCAGATCTCTATGAGAAAAATCAGAAAGTTTTTTCCGTCCGAATAAGCAATGCATTTAGTTCTTAGGAAATGCACAAGATGGGTAGTAACTGGTAAGTAATGGTGATTCTTCATTTCCTTATCTCTCTTTTCGAAGTACATTGCTGAGCATAAGAAGATAGTTTTGATCATTTGGCGTTTCTTTACTTTTATGTCAGCATGCCCGTCTGCATAGTGTTCATTCTTGTATCAACTTTGTCTGATATGTGAGTTTCCTTTTTCTGCAGTCACACCGGTACATTTACACGCTTGTACTGTAGTTAATATCAGCGTATGCACACCTCCGGGTCTTCTCTTCGCATGGGGGGAGGGATTCCATTTATGCATTTATGCTTACCTTTCCCGAATGTCACAACAACATCGTTATTGCTTCTTGACTGAGACTGTCTCAGACCACAGCTGCACAAAGAGCAGTGTAAACCGATCACCTCGAGTGTGGCCATCATGTCTTTTCTTGTGTGTCTGCTGTCTATGACCTGAGTTCAGTCCCGCGTAGCGTAGCTTCTAGCACAGCTACTAGCACAGCTACTAGTGTAACTACTATTTCAGCTACTAGTGCAGCTATCAGTGCAGCTACTAGTGCAGCTACTAGTGTAACTACTATTTCAGCTACTAGTGCAGCTATCAGTGCAGCTACTAGTGCAGCTACTAGTGTAACTACTATTTTAGCTACTAGTACAGCTATCAGTGCAGCTACTAGTGTAACTACTATTTCAGCTACTAGCACAGCTACTAGTACAGTTACTGATCATTCTAGAAATTGGAACCACTATTGTGATGGATTGCGATTAAACAGTTCAGCAATACAGATATTGGAGTCTACGTGATTACTAAGTGACAGCTCCTGAATGGTTTCTTGAGAACGCTATGCAATCGTTTGGCAGAATACTGGTATTGAACAAAGGTTTCTTCCATCACCAGCTAACTTCTGAACCTCATCTGATTAGTAGCATAGCTCTTATCTGACAATTTGTCTAAAGGTCTGGCTACACACTCATAGAAAACCTATGAATTGCGACGGTGAGTAGCAGTCGAGTGAGTGGCTGCAGCATACATGTCAACCTATCAGGCTGAAAATACTTGAGATTCTGTTTTTCTGAACTTTAAGAAGCCATAGCTCAAAACCTCTACTCCCTACAGCTAGGATTCTGTCGTATTTGAGTTAAGATCAGCAACATTTAACTGGTGAGCCACAGGAGAACATTAGAAAACCATCAATAGCAATTTTGACCCTAAATTCTGGCACCAAAAATATGGGAGTCTCCCGGGAAATACGGGAGACTTGACAGGTATGGGCTGCAGTGCTACACACTGGCAGCTTTTCTCTTTGTTCTCAGCCAGATGTTCACCGTGCGTCTAGTGCAAGCTAGTTCAGGCAGTGTGGACAGCCAATCAGCGTCCTACTCGCAAATTCGCGCGTGTCAAAGTTCAACATGTTTTGTGAGTTGCAAATAGCAAAATCTCGCGCGAGTAGATTATTTGCAGATTTTCTGCGGTTCGCAGCTTTTCTAAGAGTGTCTAGCCTACCCTTAACAAGAGAACAGCAAATAGCAATAAGAGCCCGTCGCTATGGTGAGTCATACACACAGAATCCATGCATGCAGCCGGATTTACTCTGTATGAAAACTAAACCTCCTTTTCAAAAGATTTTGGAGTTGTCGTCTCATCTTTTTTAAGACTATATGACTTGAATATTATTGAACAGTTCTTGAAGACTTTTTAAGAATTCTTGAAGAAATTCCAAGGCGAGAAATGGATAATATTACTTAGGTCTCTTTATCTGTGAGGCATCACTAACAACTTACTGCTTGCAGCACTGCTGACTGCCGTATTGGTTTGGACTGTGATGCGCTGTTACAAACAGGAAGGATTTGCCCCCACAGAGGGTTCAAGGAGCAAAAAAGATGAGCTGCGTCCCCACTTTCTTACAAAAACAATTCCTCGCCGCAGTCATGCAGCCCAGAAGTCCCAAAAAGAAACTGAGATCCAGGCACCATCCACTGAAATATTTAATGTTTCGTAAGTTAAACTGATACCTAGAGTCTCAGGCTGCAGGACTCAATGCTTGGCGGGACTTTTCCTAGTATTTATGCGAAGCTGGTCAGACATTTTCACACAGATTTACTAGCACACATGGAATGCGTATAGTGATAACTACTGTGAATTCATAGGCAGAGTCAAATGCAGGAAGGCCCGTTCACACAAAGGATCTCAGTCTGCGGCTGCACGTTAAGTGGCGCCACATGTTGATGTTGACATGTTGATGTTGACATGTTGATGTTGACATGTTGATGTTGACATGTTGATGTT
>ERZ1740065.2886-NODE-2886-length-10758-cov-12.319069_pt1 | contig 10758 bp, 11 predicted proteins | sample MGYA00581738_ERZ1740065 | MGnify/ENA primary metagenome ERZ1740065 (study PRJEB43018, sample SAMN04849749) | marine metagenome | isolation source: floating plastic debris | place: Pacific Ocean | collected 2008-09-01 | study: EMG produced TPA metagenomics...
GCTGTGTCTGCTGTGTCACTAGTGATAGTTACGGTGTCAGTGACTGTGACAGTGACAGTGTCAGTGACAGTGACAGTGACAGTGACAGTGACAGTGACGGTGACAGTGACGACGATAGTAGTAGTGACGGTTACAATTTTTACTGCCAAGTTGCAAACACACCTACAATAGTTGAGACGTACACTATACAGTTCTATTGTATCTAGGATGAACAGTCCATTGCGCTGTGTGTACACACTACCATGTGTTGGGTGAGTGGGAATGAGGGAGGTTTCCAGCTGAAGCGATCAAAGATTTACCTTCCTGCAGGCTGACAGCATATCTAAAGTGCTCACGAGAATCACTGTGTTAGCGGGAAGACAACTCCACATTGATATTTGTCTATGCTAAGTATCAAGAGATGAAGGGTTTTGTTATGAGGACCTAGTTTACCCACTAGAAGTCATCAGAGCTCCTAATTGAGAGAAGTTCCTTCATACACACTATATGAATATGAAGCCTTTTTTATGAAACTCCATACATCAAGAATATACGTAATGCAAGCACAGGCTGAGATGCTACCTCCGTGTGTTATCAGGTCAATGCCGTATGTGCATGGGCTGACAACTCCTGGGGCTAATTCAGTACTATTTTCGCTCCAAACTTTTCCCATAGAAGTTAGTATGAGATAAAGTCTGCTTTAGGCAAGTAGCCTCCCTATGTGGTATCCTCCAGCCTGATAAATCACTGCACATGGTCTGTCTGTACCCAGTCTGTACTGTACCTGGTCTGTACCTAGTCTTTACCTGGTGATATATTGCCCGCCCTGTTGATAGAATTATTGTATAGTACACGCAGCCTGATGCAGAATATCTGTCATAACAGAACATCTGCCCATTTACTCTCCCGCCACCCACTGGCATCCATTGTATATTCACAATTGGTTTCTCTTGCAGCTAATTGATGGAACAAACGGGTTCAGTGTTTTGTGTTGAAGTATGCGTTAGAGATGCGATATCGCAGATACTACATACCTCATGCCGAGACTGGATTGATAGAACCGGTCGCTGCCACGGGTCAGCATTATCTTATCACTGCTGCTGTAATTGGGATGAGCGGCACTCAGCTTCCTGAGGCTTTGCTGCATACATTTTTTAAACTATGTCTCTCGCCGGAGAGTTTCTTCTGCTTGCATTGACAGCAGGTATGCCTACAGGTTGGTTGAGATTTTCCTGCTATTGACAGCAGTTTATATGTGTTTCTGACTTTCAGTGCCTTTGGTCTGGGGCTATGGTCCACTGGAAATCATCGCATCTAATGAGAATGAGATGAAGATTGGCAGCCGAGTGACAATCTACTGTTCCATTCTCAATAGCAGCGCTGGCAGCGAAAAGATGGAGTGGTATAAAAAACGGTTTTCCCAGAATGCAACAGAATTCCTCATAACCAGCGGAAGAAAGGTAGCCTCATTAGAGAGATCGTAACTTCTATCATTCTCCCTCTCCCTGCCTCTGGCCAATTTTTTCATTGCAGATCAAGTTGCCATTCTCCAAGACTTCACGCTACGATGTAAGGTTCCTGGACATGGAGTATGAACCTTCTGCATTGACCATATCAGGTTCTCAGTCTATCTCTCTAACAGCTTCAAACTAAATCTACCGTCTGGAGACTAAAATTTCCTATTGGTTGAGATATGACTAGAAACCTCACAGCATTTTACCCAGAGCTTGTAGGCAGCCCCAAAGCTACTACTTACAGTTATCGCTGCAGTCCTAAGGCAATAGCATACTTATGTATCATGGTATGTACACTCCATTCAGAAGCATAACTATAAGAAATTGGGACAATGTAGCTGCAAACTCCATGATCAAAAAATAATTTTTTGGCGTTCTGAACTGCTGAATAGCTGGTCTGCTTTACACAGATATTAAAAAAGAGGACGAAGGCATCATTGGATGTCGTTACGGAAAGGACAGAGCAGAGACAACTGTGAGAGTTTCGGGTAGTTACATTTGGCATACAAGTTTAACTTCAGCTTTAATCAATCTCATTGGTCACATTACGCATTGAATCGCTCAGGAGGAATTGATGATGTGTTCATCGATGTCAAACACCATGGAAGGAGGGAGAAGACGTACAAGAAACCAGGCACTCTGGTTCACTTTGAGCGTGATCCTCTAGAGACATCGTCCATTAAATGTCATGTGCAGGCAACTACCGACGAAATAGAAGTGGTCATGAAGATCAATGGGGAGACAACTCAAAGTTTGTTTGTTTTCTAGGTAGAAGTAAATATATGCATCATGTGAAGCAAGCCGTTGTGTTTCAGCTGTAGACGAAGGGACAGTTGTCGATCCGGTGACCGATGATCCGCTGCAGGAGAGGATGTACACCAAATATGCACGGATTGACAGATTCATACCGAGAGGGGAATTCAACCAGGGGTCCATTGATTGTATCGCCTACAGTCCCAACTACCCAGACATCATCGTAACCAACAACATAACTCTAGATGTAGAACGTAAGGTTCAGCACCATTCCTCCATTTACAGGTTTGCTTGGAGTCTATGTCATGGTGGTGCAGCACTAGTGCTTGTGGCAACGGCCGCGCCATCAGCACTTTTGGAGGTTCAAATCCATGTCAAGGAACAACATTTTTTGTGAATCACACAAGCAGTAAGCCATAGGCTGGGGTAGATCTCTCTACTGATGCCGCTAGTAATAGTGGCTACAGGCTCCCTCTAGCTGATTTAACCCCGCACTGTATGACCTTCACCTTTGCCTGAAATTGCAGACAAACCGAGCGGTATCTGTTCTGTATTCTACCCGCCGTACTGCCAAAGTGCCATCAACATCACCTGCACCATATCCTACAACCCCATCGTGATTCTGGCATCATGGACACAGCAGTCAACTGGCCGCACAATGAACGCTTACTCAGATGCATCAGACGGCATAAAAACTTTCCACCAGGTGAATTATCAATCTCCCATCCTAAGAGAGTCAAGGAGTTGTCTTGCTTTGACATTTATTGATGGATGAATCAATTACATGGAGGCGAATTGCAGATGTGGATGTTGACATTGGTCATAAGTGCGGTTAATTATAAGTTGTAAAGTGTTTGAATAGATAGCCTATCTACCGGAATATTGTATAATAAAATGCCCTTGGCTGTCGCTGACTACGCTCCTCGTGAGATCGCCGCCCGACTCAGCCGAGAGCTGAAACTAGCGCTCTGAGTCGATTTGTATGTACATGCTTATGAGTCATACGGCACGCATAATACAGAATCAGTAGCTTGTGAATGAATGAACATAAATGAACACATTTGAAATTTCACTGGGTGTATTTCAGGTGTATTCATCATATGAGACTGAGTTCACCATAGCATTGGAATGCGGAGTGGAATTGCCAGACAATGAGGTGATGGAACTGGAAGTTCAAAACTGGCTCGGCCACAAAAACATTGCCATCAAGTTGAAAAAGCCTCTGCCGCCTCCAACCGTTGACTTAAATGAGACAGTCCGAGGAGTTGAAGCACAGCGCCCCCTGTTTCCTGGTAAATTCTGACACGAGAACTTGCTTTGGGCGTGTGCTCACCTCGTAGAGAGCATGGTGACGTGTTGTTGCGATGGCGGTGCCAGAACTGTTGATGTTTGAAAAGGTCACTTAGTCCACCACGCTTTTTGTCAACAGAGATGAACTAGAAACCTTGTATGGTACATCATAGGTCATGGCGATAGCGGCCATGTTTGGACGATGGGAGAATTAACAGCTAGGGATGATAAGGAGAGAGATAAGGCACACAGCCCTCAGACACTGACTAACGGTTTATGAATATAGCTAATCAAGCCATGACTTCCTGTGCCAACACGTCAGACAGGAGAATCATAGGCCAAATCGCACAATAGACATCGGTGAATGAATATGGAAAGCATTCTCTTTCTCTCTTGTTTGACATGCGTTATCTTATCCATTAGACAGCGATGACTAAGAACCCAACGATCTGCTTCAGACTCCATTATTCCCGATCACTAGCTGTGACTCTGTGAGCTCTCATATTTCTAGGGTGTACGTTACGTTATATAAAGTTGAGGCTCAACTGTGCATCGCGTGTCGCATTTTAAAACCTGGCCGCTCATTCTCACAATGGAGGCGATGAACTTCAAACGTCCCCTGGGCGAATGCGTCGAAGATTCTGCAAATCAATAACCTGCGCTGACGGGTCGTTTGGCGTGGACTTGAGTCTATGAGCGTAATGAAAGAGGCCAACAATTAAGTTGATGTTTAAGATCTTATTCTCACATTGTTTATCATGTAGCTGCAGATGTGTTATGATTATTGGTTGATGGATTGTCATCGATTGGTAGTCTGTTGAGGCATGCGCTGCCTCCGTTAGCCCAGTTTTCACCCGGTCAAATCACAGCCAGTTTATCAGCATCACCAACTGCTGAATAACAAGCTGTACATGTACACACAAAGGCCCAATTCCCTGGGTTCCGTGCCATACACTGTGATTCAGCTTCCGCCTGCCAAAAATAACGTACGTCTTTTCTTCTGCCTGACGCAGGCAGAGTGGATGACACGGGAAGTGGTGACAGCGATGACGAAGTTGATGAGAGCGATGAGGACGATGCCATAGGGGCAGCTAATCAGGACGTCCAACCGAAAATAGCAGTAGTTGGTACGATGCTCTGCACCTACGAATCTATCTTACATTGTAGATGAGTACAATATCAGTGGAGATCATTGGTATGCAGGCAGTAGATTTCAGTCATCGACACAACGTTTCTCCAATCTTGAGCCAGCAGTGTAATTAATCTAACCGTATTACTCTCCTCATAATCATATTTTAGCAACAGAATTCAATTTCCTCGAGGACTGACGCCAGCCCCTTTGTCTTGTCACATTAGCGATAGCCCCATGAACTCAACATAATTCTGTGCTGTTTTAGGAAGCGCTGCCAGTCGCAATCGTGCTCCCGATTCTGAATCGCGCGTGACGTATTTATGTCTCATCCCCACCCTGCTCATGGCAAAGATATGGTATATAGTTTGACCTCCGCGTGATGGCACTGTGCGAAATAAGAGAGAAGAGGCTGTTGAAGTTTATTACCATGTTTATAACTCGGTATTGTTACATAGACATGTGTATAGTATGATATAACCCAATAATACAACCTTGTAAGTGCCAGCTTTCTACTCAATACATCATCCAATCAGAGGTTCTAGACTGTTGTCCCCTCACACCTAATACACCATTGGTCACGCATGATTGAGCCCTATCACACCTATAGAGACCGCTTGGTTCTCAGGCTACAAATCAAACAATACACGAGACTGGTTCGATGGTCTAGTAATTGTTGACTAGAGGTACAGATGTGAGATCCAGCGGTTTGCTGTAGCGACGCTCTCAGATCGCCATCACGCTCTAACCGAACTTCTCATTGTCAACTTGTTCACTGGATTGTTGCAAAGGAAGTGAGGATGATCGTGGTACCTGTGCTTGTTGGACTATTAGCCACCTTGGCTGCAGGTATGTGACCTACCTTAGTCCTATCTGTTAATATAACAGAAAAGACTACTACTTCTGTGTCACTAAGACACTGCAGATGGTTGTCTCAGCATGGTGGAATCCATTCCCAGACAACTATTCTCTCACAGAGCGGGGCATGCGCTGTAGTCAGCAGGGAAGGACACATCGGCTCGGCATTTTCATTTTTGGATGCCCATTTGTATGCGTTGGTGTCATTATGCTAATTCAACCACCAACTTGCCTACTTCTACCGTATTGGCAGTAGCGTGACAGCGTGACAGTGTGACATGACTCGACAACAGAGGCTGTATGAACCCTTGCCTTTACCAAACTACGGCGTAACCCTGCCGTGTAACAATGCTAGACATATGTCGCAAGTGGTTGGTGGGTCGGTAATGGGCATAGTAGTTAGTAGCCTCACAGCGCTTAGTGTTTGTCTTTACGCTGCATTATAATAGGCGTTGAAATCATTCTTAGCATAGTCACGATTGTCAGGAATTCAACTTTTCGGCGAGATGTCATCATGAGGCTGTCCACACAGCTGACTATTTGATCTCTAGTTTTTCTTTGCTATTAGAGTCGGAGCTAAGTGGAGAACAATCTAGGGAGTAATTCGACCATGATTCATTGCTATGTTTATCTGGTGAGTCGCCCAATGGCAGAAGGAGGGGGAGAAATCACTTGTACATGCCAGCGGCTACTAGTCACACGGATGTGAGAGTGTACGGCTATTCGACATGACTATATTTGCATATCTCTTGACTGCTGACGTTATCTCAGCAATGACATGGATACTATCGGTAGTACAGGCCTAGTGTGAACAGATAGCGACTGTTTTTGCTCTTTCGTCATTGTTATCGCAATACCCGGTGACCCGGTTTGAGCGGGGATCCGAGCGGCGCACTGGGTTGTAGTGCAGGTAATCGTAACGTTCAGCTCTAATAACTAACTGACGGAAGTAGCGGTGATTGATCACGCATCAGACGCCGTGGCATGCCTCAGACACCAGGAGAGTAGTAGAAGGCACACCATCTCCCAGCATATCAAACCTCTATATGCAGGCTGTAGGATGTCTGTGGTTAGATGTTAGGTCCAGCGCTGCAGCCTGTCGTGGCGGCGTTACCCCTTTTATACCCATTAAGTAAAGATGATTGGTTATCAATAGAATACCTGTAAACCACCTTAGTGAGAGGACAACTCCAGAGCTCACTAGATGTTGCTCTTTGGTAGCTGAGAGATAGATTAGATAACAAACTAGAATTCCTCGCAGATCATGGGTTAGTTATCATCGTCATGTGATGTGAAATCAGTTTATCATAGTTTCCCACCAGAATCGAAAAGGTCAAGGAGAAACATGGGGAGAAAATTCTGGTCACAGTTTCCAATGATTGCTCAGAAGACTGAGTTATTTTGAATTTGTTATGCGTACGAATGGTGAACTCTCCTCATGTTCTATCATAACTATGTATACGGGCGTCCATATAGAATCAGAAATCTATCTTCTTCTGCTGGAAGAACTAAGTCTAGGTTTATAAAAAATCTGTCAATAGTATTTGTATCTGCTTGTCGACTGCTGGAGAAGAAGGATCGCAGAAAGTCCCCTAATGACTTCCTGTACAACATTTCATGTTTGTTTCAGCTCAAAATGAGAGGGTGGTAATGACAGTGGATGACGGAGCATCTCCACTGGATGACGGTCAGACGCAGGAAGGGAAGACAGTATCAATAACGTGTGTCTATGAGCTCGATGTTACACTAGAGTTCGATCACACCATGAAAATGGAGTTCGAAAAAGATGGTGTTATGTCACCAGTGGCAACAAGAGCTGATCTGTCTGGGAGTTTCAACGACCCCAGCAGGTATTCTATCACTAAGGTTACAGGAGGAGCGTATGCGACTAAGTTTGAAATCAAAGGTGGGTAAAACTCAAGACAACAATATTTCCCTCGTTGAGTTACATGTACTTCTTGTTTCGCGTATATAAGTTATCTTACATCATTTCTTTCCTCTATCATTCTCTGTGACCGGTATCTTGCTGTCTGTTCGTATGTCTGAGCTGGAAGTCACCGCAACTAGTAACATATCGTGTGTTTGTTATCTACAGTACTCCCGTGCTTCTTATCCTTCATAACAGGATTTTGTCAAAACCCTCATATTGGTGTCTCTCTGCATTTCCCTGCTATCCTGTTTGATATCCCCCTAGCACAGGACTAGGCCAATTTTGCAGACCAGTAGTTTTTCTTCCGCACTCTATAAAAGCAGGATTTTCTACACCTTTTTGCATAAGTTCAAATCCTCTCTATTACTTACAGACACAGTTATCAGTTGACAGTAGCAAGTAGGTAATACAAATATATGAGCTATGTATACTAGAGAGCTACAAGCTATGAGTTGGAGGCCAGTATAAGCTGCTATATCTTTACAGAGCTGCTAAATCAAAAAGCTGTGAAACTTTTATCTAATAAGTTTTTTTCATCCAGTTCACTATTTCATGTTGACTCAGTAGTAGATGACAAACAACCGTTACATTGCAGCTGTCAACAACTCTGACGCGGGAACCTACCGCTGCCTGTTCTCCTACGAGGGTGTGGAGAAAGCCTCAGCTGAAAAGAGCATAGTGACCTTCAGTGAGACACCAGCCTATTACAAACTGGAGTTGTTTTCTCATGCAGTCAGCCATCACACCTCCATGATGATTGCAGGTGATAGCAAGAGAGTTGTCCTGACAGTTGGTGGCGAAGAGTCAGATTCATTTAAAGTCGAAGCCGGTAAAAGTTCCTTGGTAGGCTGCACTGCTTATGGCGGCAGCAAGCCGACCATGATGATCAAACTCGACGGTCAGGAGATCCTCACCCTGTGAGTTATCTCGCTGTCGATCCCATCTCGTATTACTAGCCATAAGACCAGTGTACTGACGCGCTTCTTGTGATTAGAACGTATCTCATGTCGACGATTCTCTGGACACTGAACGTCTCTGTCTCTTGTAGGCAAGTCGTGAACGCTGCTAATGGTGACGGATATGAGGGATCAGCAAGGCACACGTTCGCGGAGGGCGACAATGGCAAGACTGTGAGCTGTGAAGCAAAAGTAGCCACATTCCCTGATGCGGTGATAGACTCAGCCTCACTGGAGATAGTTGGTGAGCTCCCTCTCATTGTTCCTTCACCTAGTTCCAGCTCCGTGTCACCAATATATTGAAATTTTCTCCCTCCCATTAGAATAGTGAATTGATTGGGTGGTGATAAGCATTGGGCTATCCAATTAGGTGAGCTGTAACAAGTAGCTCATATTATGACTCATCAGCAACATTTGCTGTTGGCATTTCTATGTTGCTTTGTGATTCGTCATCCATCTTACTTCACAGCATGACTGCCTTCTAATCAGGTTACTGTGTCTACACTGTATCGCATACAACTCAACATGTCCCACAATTCATCTTCTGTATGCAGGCGATCCTTGACCTTGACCTTGATCCAAATTAAATCATCATAATCGCAATTCTCACTTGAATATAACATACCTGACCAGACAACCGGTAAATCTGTACATACCTTACGTACATGTCTCGTACATACCTTATGTACGTGTCTCGTACATACCTTACGTACGTGTCTCGTATATACCTTACGCACGTGTCTCGTATATACCTTACGTATGTGTCTCGTATATACCTTACGTACGTGTCTCGTATATTCAGGTTCTGTAGATCGCCGCTGTAAGTGTTGGCATCTTGCAGCATCATGGCGTCTGTTGAGTAAAAGTGGAGCATACGCCATCAGTTTTCGCCAACCGAGCATGATACATATAGTTCTGTGCTGTGTATGACCAAGTAGTTAGTACTGCATGTATCACTGTACTAGCTGTTCACTGGTGCTACTATGAATCATATTACTAACAGAATATTCCGTTCTCACCTCAGCCAAGCCAAGGATTGATTGTGGAAGTGACCTAGATAGAAAGGCTCAAGTAGATGAGTCGGTGACCGTCAGCTGCAGTGTCTATGGAACTCCGAGGCCAAGCAGATCGGCGATTGAGTGGACTAGAAGTACAGACGGATCTACGATCAAGGCAGATGGCGGAAAGAATGACAACTTTGGTCTACAGAGCACAGTAAGTGATTTACAGACTGAGACATTCCACACCAACTTGATTTATCAGTTGTTTGACTGACGTTCTCTCCATCTCTGACCAGTTGACGGACAGTGGTACCCACTACCAGGTAACCTTCACCATCAAGGTCACTGAACTGTCCTTCATAAAGTACACTTTAACAGCAAGTAACGATTTCGGCACAGCGACGCAGTCGGTGAAGCTGCAGAAAGGTTGGTAACTTTCAATCGCTTCCATCGCGTGAGAGTCCGTCACCATCAACCACAGCTCTCAATTCTGTTATTTTTCAGGAACTACTGCGCCGGTTGGAGACGGCGGTAACTCTGCGTCAACAGCAGCTTTGAACATTTTTAGCCTATGTGCCATGCTGATGCTGCTTGTCCTACACTGAAAGATGAGACGAACTAGTGCCACATATCCCCTTGTACAAATCATCATCAAATTCCAGAGCATTCCGATAGCATCATCACCCAGTGGAACTGAGTCTAGGCTGGTCCCGATCTACGCGATTGCTGATAGGGGGAATGCAATAATTTCTATTTTGCGACTGTCACTTCCCTCTCGCCTTTCTAGCTGTATACAAAATGCGTTGTGTTGTTTTTGCCCAACTTCTACTCTGCAGCAGACGCTCGACTCAACTAATGAGCTCATCAAATGATTTTACCTTCACCAGCCATAGATAGTGATTTCTTTTTTATGATTTCTTTTGTGACACAACCTTGATGTTTCAAGCAGCACATACTTAATCGTTGGTAACAATCCGATATGCAATTCATTTCTAATTAAATAAAATTGTGGATAAAAAATTGATATCCAACAAAGTCTTTCAACAATTCCGTTGTAACAAAACCAAAGAACTTTGTACGACAACTTTATATGACGCTCTTTGGGCGGAACAGACAATTTGAAGGATAATATAATCATACAAGGCAACCATATCGTTTCTGAAAAAAATTTGGGAAGGATATTCATTATGAGGTATATTGCATTGATTACTGCAAAGAATACAACGACCCATACGAGATACAAGTACGCAAATAATTGATACCTATCAGGGCCACAGATGTCAAGCTGCCAGTGTCTGTGAGCCTGCACCGTCTGTGAGCCTGCACCGTCTGTGAGCCTGCACCGTCT
>ERZ1740065.2887-NODE-2887-length-10756-cov-10.629661_pt1 | contig 10756 bp, 12 predicted proteins | sample MGYA00581738_ERZ1740065 | MGnify/ENA primary metagenome ERZ1740065 (study PRJEB43018, sample SAMN04849749) | marine metagenome | isolation source: floating plastic debris | place: Pacific Ocean | collected 2008-09-01 | study: EMG produced TPA metagenomics...
CGACATCAGAAATTCTCAAGAACGAATAAAGAATTCTGAAGAACTGCTCATGAACTCATGTTGCGAATTCTTAAGAATTCATAAGAATTCATAAGGATTCATCAAGAAGGAAGTCAGAATTCTTGAAAAAGTTCATGGAGGGGAAATGGAACGTTACCAAGTTTTTGACAGGGTTTTCTAAGTTTATGACCAGAAATTTAATTTTTCTGTAGTCAGTGCCAGCTGGAGACAAAATACTTATGCCGGCACACTACATCATTAAATAAGAATTACATATTTTCAGTTTTCCTTCAATTCTCCAATAACATATATCTCTAAACAGGGTATTTGCTCCTCTTCGCTGACCCAGGAGCTGATCCTTCCATCAGATTCATATCAAATGCAGAGGTTTGCTAACTTGAAGCAGGCTGCTTGATAATTAGCTGGTAGAAGGCAAAATGGTGAGTTATATCCAGCTAGCTAACCTCATTGATGCAACAAGATTAGGCCGCCAGTCTATTACTCAGAGTATGCTTAAGAATGCAAATTCCTATGCAAATCAGTGAAAAAGCTTGCATTAGGCTTTTTAAGTCAAAATCTAAGAGGCCAAAAGTTGCATGGTATGCAACCTTTGGAGCTCAAAGTTCTGTTAAAAAACGTACCTTTAATTTTCACGATGTTTCCCCAGGCACCGATGTACACCGTATCACCGTAGTGAACTAATCCTATTGGAGAGTTTAGATTGCATTTAGATGTTTCTCCCTCAACTGTGCCCTCATTTCCTGCGCATACTTCATTTTTATGCCAATACTTGCCTGTCATTGCATATCTGAAGGTCATAGATTGTTAGCATTGCAATCAACAGCGTCCCATACGCATTTCCCATACCCATACCCATTTTGAGTCTTCCTGGTGCACTTTTTTTAATGTCTCGTCTGCTGCGGTAGATTGAACTGAATGCCAGTGTTGACATTATTTACATTGTCCTATTTAGATTATTTTCTAATTAAATATTTGCAAATTTGATTGTAAAATTGAATAAAAAACTTCTACTGCACCTTCATAATCTTTTAGCTGCTTAACAGGCTATAAGTCTAAGAATTTGCTCCTGCCTTGTTACCTACCTTTGTTAGTTGGAAGCCATCACAGCTATATAGGCCAACAGCTACACTCTCAAAGATATTCAGCATCAATTTACCAATATCTATGCATATTTACTTTATACTAGCTTGTATTTTACATTGATAGCTGTTTTAATCAATTTCACAGACATATTTTTCTCTTCCATCAGTTAAAGACCGAAAAAGCTATACGATGTAAGATTTGTTATCCAACTAGTGTCCTGTCATAAAATAGGGAGTTGAAAGGAATGAAAAAATTCTGCTCTTTTATAATCTGAAATCGGATTTCAAAACGGATGTGTAAGGAAATATCTTCCCAAGAGCCGGTAGGTAATCCCACATAAAACCTTCCAAAAAATTGATTGTTTGCGTGGAAAAAACAGTTAACAGTTTAGCCTAGGTTTACATGATAATTACTTGATACAATCAACCTAAAGCAAAAACAGCAATATTTCGAGAACAACAATCATTCGCTTTGGTCTCTTGTATTTGACAAAGTCTGATTATTTTGTATTTTACAAACATTGACAGCAGTCCAATCAGAATATATCCTTTGCTGTCTATTGTATTTGTGGAAGTGCGCTGGAGCCAGATGCAATGATTTACCCCATATTGCACAAGTAAACTATTTGTTTGCGTGTTAAATAGGTAAGAGCCTCGGCGTCTGGAAACTCATGTCAACGTATTGACAGGATGAGAAAACCCCTGGCAACATCAATAAACTCTATGTAAAGTAGGAGTTCAGCAACTTCAATTGAATATTTCAGGCCATGCAATCTGGCCCGCATGAACTGCCCAACAATATCACCCTCAGCTAGTGTACAAGCACATACGACAAAGAAGATTGACCGTGTTGATGACGGCTTGATTATTCTGTAGTCTTGGAAAGGATTAAAGGTCCCGCCACACCCACATACTCGTCACCAGTGGTGTTTCACCTGCGAATCTATGTCTCGTGATACCTGTCACACGGTCCTACAGTGGGGCAAAAAATTGTAATATATTTCCTTTCTTACTTCGCTCTGACTACTGGCTGAGCTATGACATTTAACGGCTACTGGGTCCATCCCAACACAAACCTTACCGCTTGTTGATAGCTGGGAGATGGCTATCTCTCCCAGCTCTGATGGTCATCCTTTACCCTAGCGTTTCATCACAAGCCGTCGTTTGTAGGTCTCCGCTATTCACTATTTTTTTATTGATTTCACAACTCGTACGTAAATAGGCCGACCAGTCCATTACATGCCTAGCGGTGGTATACATCACAAAGTTGGAAAGGACTAATATCTCATCAAGAGAGTTTTCCAATAAGCAACATTATCATTATGAGTGACTAGTAACTTGTCATTATCGAGTAACTCAGTATATGTAATGATACCCAGTTTTCTTGTAAAATGAGCACAAATAATTTTATTCTGGTATATGACAGATATTTTAGAAACACACCATAGGAATTGGTTTTAGCAATCATATTACATAAGATAAGGGAGGGCCCTTCGCTCCGGCAAATTTCAGCTTTAAGAATGCCCTGAGAGTGGGTTGCAGGCTATCTGGAGTTCATGTATGAACCTATGAAACTAAGGGCTCCTATCTCTACTACTGTTGAAAAATATTGAAAACTAGCTGAAAGTGAAAGAGTACTCTAATCAGGTCTCCCAAAATTGAGACATGAAAAAAGAGCTGACTGGTATGGAGAGGGAACGCAGGTGGAGAGGCAGGTGGAGAGGGAGGGAGGGAAAGAGGGAGGGAGAGGGTTAGTTAATAAAGGGGCTTGAAAAGCGGTGGATTGGAGAGTTTACTCATATGGTTGGCAATGTCAGCGATTCAGCGTACCTGCGGAAGATGCCAACTAATGCCAACCTACCAAATCTTCGTCAGCAAGTAGCAATTCCGATGAGTTTTCCTCTAGTGCGGGTGTGGCTTTGAATGACAACGAATGGGATGGGATCCTTTGATAGTCTAATTGTAGTAATAATGGTCGTTATCTAACTGATCTTTCCTTGGGTTCTGTCGCTTTACAGTCTCATCCACTGGGTCATGTTGAGACCGAGACAGGTTTTGTTTCCAACAACGTACTGGTGACCAATCAGGTGGCAGGTCTGACTTTGCTGAGATGAGATGACTCTGACGCATTCATCTCTCCTTGTACATTGATAAATACAACGCTTTTGATTGTGCTGGTTGTAGGAATCCAGTATCACCCCACATGGCTTGTATTTCTTGGTTTGTTTGAAAACTGAAATCAGACGAAACATTTCTGAGATGAGTGGATGATGTGCTTAAAAAAGGGCTTATTAACAAAATACATCAGATAAAACTTAAGTCAACCTACAGCTCTCCTCACAGCTGCTGGTGTTCTCTGAACAAGATTGAATGGTACCATTGGGTTCTTTTCTGACACAGGAGTTCCCAGACTTGTAACACGGGGTCGTAGACCTCACTGAGTGAAAGCAGTATCATTAACGCACAGGATGTCATATTCAGATTTATACGGCAGAAGAGCAGTTCAGCTTCTCAGTCACAGAACATGCATTTTCTGTAAATTTCTCGTGCTTTTCATTTGTACATACTGTAATGTGTTTGATAAGCATCACCAGTCACTTATGTCAGCCCTTAATACTTTGTTTTACCCACGTAGGATGGGAATGCCGTAGTATCACTTATTTCATTATGGGACGAATAGAACTGTGAGGCCGAACACTACTGAGCACTTCTGTATGTTCTTAGTAAAGGTCGGCATAGTTAAAAAAACTGTCGCAAGCTGAAATCTGAGTAACATGATCCTACCAACGCATATATGAAGATCTCCTCAGTTCTTATATTGGCAGGCAAACACCAACCTATGAATCGTGTTGCAAATTGGAATAAAGCCATTGAGAAATCTGGGGGTGCGTACTCTCTGCAACAGACATTAAAGGGTATAAGTATCCATTGGTCTGGTGGGAAAAAATACCTACACCCAGATACCTGAAGTGGTTACACACAATTGGTGGAAAATGAAATTGTTTGGCCAAAGCGTTCATGAGCTAGTTGATTTCAAATGATGCTGTCTTCCACTGGCAAGCTAAAATGCTCGGCTCCCAACTGACCCTAGTGACGGTACGAGAGCTCTTGAAGCAAGCATAGCCTAAGCGGCATGCTGTGTCAGCCTGAATTCCTGGCAAACCACAACTTGGCTCATCATTACTACTAGCTGGTAGAGCGTGCGTGTTGATGCATCGACTGTCAAACATACTATTTACCAAATTTACCTTCCATCTGCATAAGTACTCCATAGGCTCCGACATAGACAGAGTCACCGTAGTGAATCAGTGAATGTGGGTCGTTGAGTTGACAAGTGGTCCAGTTACCTTCCGCTGTTCCCGCATTGCTGGTGCAGACCTGGGTCGTGGTACCTAGTTTGGTGTCAGCGACAACCAGCCTGAAATACGATTGCGTGGATGAATTGTATCTGCTGCGTGTCCCCATTTTAGAGTGTTATAGGAAACTATGAACCGGTGCATTTTACTATTATTAACAACAGCGGATTGAGGATAAATTTACTGACACTTCAGTGTTGGTCTTAGAATATGCAGCTAAAATGTGTGCCGGATTACACAGAGAAGGCATGGCATTACTATTTTCACAACCAAAAACTGCAGCCTTTTTCACTAGCGAAGCAGCCAACAGATGTGAGCTATCCTTTGGAGAGTGGTTAGTAATCAGTTCACCGTCAGTCGAAAAAATTACTAGATGGTCTCCTCAGTATTTATCATCCTAAAAAACTTTAGCTGCCCGTTGGACAAATCAGCTGCAGTCAAAATTTCAATTTTGTATTAAGAAAATGTACAAAATATTTGATGAGTCTTTAACGCAATTTTGAGCACTCAAACCACAAGAGGGTGAACAATGTTACATATCAATAATCTGAAAAGTTATTGCTGTATTTTTATCAAGTGATTCTATGATTAACTAAGATTATTTACTCAGAAGATTAATCGTGAGTGGTCGACTAATAACCCAATGGATATTCAGGAAGAAGGCTTTTTGGTTCAATCTGCGCTCCTGAGAAGTCCCAGAAGTATCTGAAGCATTCCCTAAAGTAGTTCTTCAGGACGCTCCTGAACGCAACAAAATATCCCTGAGGCTTCCTGTGTAAACTATCGTACGGAACTCCTTCAGAGAATCCCTCAGGGACTCATGGGTGCGGGTAACTTAGATGTGAAAAGGTTGCTCCATGTTGTGTGTAGCTATTCATGATTAATATCATCTACAGATCTCCTGAGGAACAAGGAGCTTCTCACAGAACCTTGAAAAACAGATGGGTCTATTTACCTGATGTTTTTTGCTCTTCATCTCACGGGGATGTGATTTCCATTCAATTTCTGATGGTATTTTCATGATCATGTTAATAAAACACTCTAAAACTAGTACTTAATATGATCATCTTCCCAACCAAAGTTTTCAATGCTTGCTATCCTGTGTGAATAGATAAATCATGCTCTTTCTTATCCTAAAATCAGATTGTTAAACAGACTTTTAGATCCAACGTCTGGTAAAAAGACTTTCCGGTTCAATCGGGGCTCTTGAGAAGTCTCTGAAAAAGTTGCATGCCGAGATATTGGTAAGAGAAGTTCTCTCTGTAAGCTCATTTTTAATGTTCAGGTGAAAAAAACTGCTACCAAACCATCATAAAAAATTTCCTTTCACCAAAAAAGTGGAGTGAGTGCATACTATATGGGCTAAGCTCTATATTTCAGTGAAATCAATGGTTTCTGATGCTTTGGTAGCAATTTTGCTTCCGTGTGGACATTGAAAACGATCTTGCAGAGATAATTTCTCTTAATGATATCTTAGGATCCAGAAGTCTGTTTAACAATTTGATTTCAGAAGAAGAAAGAGCATAATTTATTTATTCAGACCAGTGCTGCTCCTTGAGGTAAGCAAACATTAAACATTTCGGTCTGGAAGATGATCAATCACAGTACTAGTTTTAGGGTATTCTATTAACGTGGTCATGAAAATACACATAGAAAATTGAATGGAAATCACATCCCCGTGAGATGAAGAGCAAAAAACATCAGGTAAATAGACCCATCTGTTTTTCAAGGTTCTGTGAGAAGCTCCTTGTTCTTCAGGAGATCTGTAGATGATATTAATCATGAATAGCTACACACAACATGGGAAAAACCTTTTTGCATCTAAATTACCTGCACTCCCAAGCCCCTGAGGGAGTCTCTGAAGGAGTTCCGAATCAGAAGTTAAACAGGAAGTCTCAGGGACATCCGGTTTTGCTCAGGAAATTCCTAAAGAACTTCTTCAGTGAATTCTTCAGAGACTTCTCGGGACTTCTAAACAACCCCGATAGAGCCAAAAAGGCTTTGTACCAGATATGCCACAAAGATATATGAGCAAATATGATCGTATAGTTATCAAAGCAAGCTCAACACCAGTGCAGTTGAATACCACCAATGATCCACCAATAGCGTTACAGTGATGTCAATATCAGTTGCAGGAGCTCTCAGCAATGATACTGCTGTGAATTCTATGGCCAAGCATTTTGTTTTCAGGGGCATGTTTTCCGTATAGGAATATTTGTTTGGTCACTGTCTACTTTTCAGTTCTTATTTTTGTACTCCTGCTTGTCATGAATGGAAATTTTGACTTTAAGTCTCATCAAAAACATGTTAAGTTCATTAATGAAATGAATTATTGGAAGAATACAGCACAGCTACAGATATATATTCCGCACAGTGCCTCGGCCCTCATTGCCACAAGCAACCGCTCACCGAATGTAAGTAGATGACTTTTAGCCCTAAGTTGGCAGTAAACCTAAGAGCTGAACAAGTAGCAGATTGGAGAGTAAGCTGGTATGGTTGATAACGCTGGTGATTCGGTGTTCCTATCAGAGACGCTGTTACCTGTGATTTGATATGTCAGCCACAATCCATGTTCCATTGTCTACTTCCACAAATGCTTGTGGATATAGCATCTCCGTAGTGCGCATATAGCCGATTGTCTTGCCCATAATCTGTCCACTTGTTCCAATAATGTATTCTACAGAGCCGTCTTTGATCGCTCCAAAGCCGTTATCGAATGTTAGGTGGATGATATCTGACCTCACCCCGTATCCGAGGAGCCGAGGGGGAACGCTAGTGGTGATAAGGATGCTGGACTGATCAGTGGTTGTGTCTATGGAGAGTACTACCCTCGCATGGTAAATACTAACGTAAACTTTCTGACCTCCGTCACACAAGACCCCCACAGGCACATTCATGGAAACGTCATTTATCCGATGCCCTGTGTGTGAACTTCCAGCTGCGCCATTACAAGCGGCGGCAAAAGGGGTTGTTTCTCCAGTATCAAGGTTGTACTCCTCGACGCATTGATTGCCTTCATTAGTGATGAGAATCTGATTAGGAGACAACGTAGACATCTGCAACCTGTAGTCATATTATAATAACAAAGTTATAGAGTTACACACAGGGTCGAATCCAGGAATATTTCGACTGACAAAGAAGCCGTGAAAAGTAGCTGTTCAAGGAGCAACTTGTGTCTCTTGGCTTCATTAAAAAAATTACTGCGATGAAAAATAAGGTTTATGTGGCTGTGTGATGAGTAAAGAGTTGTGCCTTATTTACCTACGTAGTAATCGCCTACAAAAGTAGTTGAGGCAGATCTTTTCACTGAGGCAACAGTGTGAGTCTCATTTGCCTGAGTATATAGTACGATCATAAACTCGATTGACACATCAGAGATTCCATTGGAGGCTTGTTGATTAGGAAGACAAATAACCTACCAATTAACCTTCCATGTTATTCATCCTCAGGATTCGCTCTACTCACAATCACATTGCCCACATAAAACATGACCTGGTCTAAATACATGGCGGAGACGTCCCACTTCAGACCAGGTTTGGCCATTGCAGTCTTAGATTTCCCTCATCACCTGTCTGACCTATTTCAACTACGAGCTGCTATCGAAATCTGATCACCTCCAGTCTATGATCAGCTAAAACCATAGATTTACATTGAATACTTACTTGAAGGTGGCTGGCCATGTCGTGAGTTCTTCCACATCTCCAAAGAGAGTGGTTCGGAACAGACCTGTGCTGGTAAGCATTAGCAGAGAGCCCTCATTCATTGGCTCTTCGATCATGTAGTATAAAGTTGTAAATGGAAGGGTATCTATTAATTCGGTTAAGCCTCCCAGCTGCATTGACCTACATTAATAAGAAGTTTAACCGTCCACCGACTCATTCGGGACGTAGGAGACAGACTGCAGCACTGCCTTGATACGCAAAAAAATTGTCTTCCTTCCTGCTTACGCTTTTCATCTGCAACAAGTTAGGATCACAATGACATATTTGGGGAGATTTGAACCCTGGGATGGATTATTCAAGAAGGCGTTGATGGAGCAATATGTATCACTGATGGGGTGAGGCATCAAAAGGTTTAGGGGGGAGGGCTTCTTTCCTGGTCATATACTCACCCGTCAGCATATGTCAGAAAATCCTGGCTGAAGATGAAGAGAACCACCTCCAACAGAACAACAACAAAGCTTTGCGCCATTGCGGTAAGTACCAAAAAACTGCCCACTCGGACTCACTTTCAGCGCCACATTATTGAAAGGGATGCCAATTTTATTTTATACCATACTAGATCAATATTCACATGTTTCAAATTTCAATTGTCACATCCTGAAACTAGCCTGATATGAAAGCAAACATGCAGATATCAGTTCTCATTCCTCATGCGCATACATTCAAGAGCAGCATAATCCACTTAGTTCGTATAAGGTAGGCATCCGCTTGTTTGCAAGTAAAATAACTGCCAGTCTCTATGTCTGGGAGTCGAAGTAATAATGGTGTGGTGGGTTCGCCATACACGCCGAAAAGACATGTGTGCGATTAAATGCATGCAGCCAATAGCTTCAAAGGTTGGTGCGTACACTAACTAATTTCAAATGAGCCGTACTCAATCAATTGCATCCTGTAGACTGTCCTGCCATGCAGCCAGTGACCTTACGTTAAAAATCTCTGACAAATATCAAGCATTTTCATGCTTGGTGTGTCACCTGCAAAAATTTTGGTTACCAGGTGGAAATAGCTTCTGCTGTAGCGATTGTGATCGTATGTCATTCCTGAAACTACCGACTTTGAAAATGAGCGTTCGTTGCACGTTACACCGTGGCGCTAGCCTCCAACCCAAGTCCGCTAACATTGATAGAATCCCCATGCATTGCAAACAGAATGGTAGGCCTAAAATAAGCTTACAAACATTACCACGTTCCACCATTCCACGCCCACTCAGACAAATAACAACGCAGTTGGACACATATTACAAAAATTATATAGCTATAAACAGTACTATGATGTATGAACATAAATTAACCAGGAAAGGAAGTTCAAGAGAGATTCGAATCAGATTTTCAGAACTTCAGCAAGAAAAATTGGTGTGATAAAGTTGAGCTCTGCCCGGCAGTGAATATTGATTGCTCTTCCTATCAAAGCTCATTTTAAGGTAAGCCTTCACTTGCATGATATGTACCTGTAGTACTTATATGCTGTGCAGCACTCAAAATTTTTAATACAATTACCATCGGTTTCTCATAGCGCAATGAAAGCACACATGACTCCTAGCATCGTTATCAGCCAGTTTTTTTGAACAGTTAGCCATATTGATCAAATCATCTTAAAGGCTTAGTAAGAAAGTAGAGAGCCAAAGATTGCATGGTCCATCGACAACAGCGCAATACTCGTAAAAGGTAGTGGTATTGCATAGGGTCAATTTAGATTTCTAATTAAGTCCTTCAACTATTGATATTTCTCTCCGTTCAAATGGTTTCAACCATTTTGCTGCTGTTGCCCGTGAACATACGCAGTGCTTACCTGCCTTGCATCAAACTTCAATTGCCGACTGGCCTTTCCATGTTAGAATTTATACCTTCTCCACCTATGTCCTGCAGTACACTTGCTGAATGCTTTGCACATTCATTTTCAACAATGTCAGACGCATTAAGTTCAAGCAGTTCGTAGAAGATTAGGTTAACTTATCAACGACAGCATATTGAACATCAAGGATGATAAATCAATGCTAAGTTTAACAAATTTAGAAAGTGACCTGATAGGACGATTAATAAGATGCTCAAATAACTAATCAAATTGCTGGCAGGCCAAGTTGTGAAATCATTCGCTCCGCCATAACAATATTACCGATAGCCATTAACTCAATTGCCAATCAAGTACCACTGAGAGTAGACACATCTTATTTAATACTGAGCATTTAGAGCGGATACCAAGGCGAGGCCGAAGATAGCAGCCCACCTCTGGGGTAGTATGACATACAATGGACATATGAGTTTTATAAGTGACATACCATGTAGGGGTCATACTTAAAATATATTAGTGTGACTCTAGTATGTCATACTAAGCCACATATGATACAAGGAAGTATACAATGAAGTATACAAATATCGCTGGTCCCCTCGTTTCTGCTCTCCATCTCACTCCTCTGGTATCCATATCGTTCTTATCTTCTGTGCTATTTTCGTTCCATCCATCTGCTCCATTGACTTCTACCCCTTCTGTGGTTCCTACCCTTGTATTATGCTATGAATGCGCTCAATTCTGTAGCTCTCCCTCTCCCTCTCCCTCTCCCTCTCCCTCTCCCTCTCCC
>ERZ1740065.2888-NODE-2888-length-10753-cov-11.927557_pt1 | contig 10753 bp, 7 predicted proteins | sample MGYA00581738_ERZ1740065 | MGnify/ENA primary metagenome ERZ1740065 (study PRJEB43018, sample SAMN04849749) | marine metagenome | isolation source: floating plastic debris | place: Pacific Ocean | collected 2008-09-01 | study: EMG produced TPA metagenomics...
GGAGGAAGGGAGGAAGGGAAGGGAGGAAGGGAAGGGAGGAAGGGAAGGGAGGGAGGGGAAGGGGAACCCAGAGGGGGAGGGGGAGAGAAAAGGGGAAGTAGAGGGAAGGGGGAGGGAGAGAGGCAGGCAGAGATGGAGGGGAAGAGAGAGTGGGAGATAGGGAGAGATAAATGTTTTAAGGCACTGGACTTGGTATGAGAGACCGAACTCTCCTTTATTAACACTGCCTCAGTGCAGGCAGGAACATATGGATACAAAAGACTACGTAGTACACTATTGAATAAACAAAAGTCCATCACTATTTACAACAGCTTCTAATCGCTCATTCTTTTGGCTTGACTGAATTTCACAGCAGAGAGTTGTGTCACAGAGCTTGGGGTGAAGTCTCTTTGCAGGTGAGAACAGAAAACGTGAACGGTGTAGTTACCTACCAATACTACAATAATTTTACGGCTACAGTAATAAAGTTACGTGTCAAACGTACACGACAACACATTTTAATGTCAAATCAGCAGCAGCGGCTAGATCAGGGATCAAAGTTTGTTACTTTCAATACTGAATACATATTACAGAGTCGCAGTGGAGTACGTCACGGAGCCGATAGTCTAGCCCTCAGAGACTGGAAGTTATCCTTCAGCGATACCAACCCGACGCTGATTACAGCCGATGAGTTTACGTACATACTGCCGGTAAGACTGCGTTCTCCACCCGTAAATCACCGTGTTGAGAATGGTGTAAGGTGCTTTGATATGTGCGTTCCATATTTTACAGATTACCGCTACGCCGGTGTACCCCACAACTATTATGCAAATTGAATTGAGAAGGAAAACGATCATTTCCAGAGTGAAGATTATGATCAGATACATGGCAGCCTTCGTCTTTTCGCTGTCTTCGGAGGAACTATTTGATCGAATTTTCATCCTCCGCAACTCTCCGTAGACCTTGATGAGCAGAGTGCCTGAGAGGAGACTTGGAGCGACGGCGAGAACCAATGTCCCGAGAACTGTCATTTCATTGTTACTCATCCCAGGTATGAGGTCTAATCTCGCGATAAAGGCAACAACATTGCTGATTGAGAATACATACAACCAAACTATGACGAAGTTGACAGGCAGCCTTCTAACAATCACGGATGACTCATAGCTGAATGGCTTACAGATGGCCAAATACTTCTCCATGCTGGCCAAAGCAAACACATGAAAGCCGATGTAGTTGCTGGTAAATGTCACTATTGTGAGCGGAATTCTCAGTATTGACTCTCCATTCATGAATGCAATTTTAGCAATCTCGCAATAGCTGTAAGACACGGCCATGAAGACGTTATGTAAGATGTCAGCCAGAGAGATGTTGATGAGGACGCATCGGTATCGTGTTCCTTTCAAAGTATCCAGCCTTGAGATTATGCCCAGGTGGAAGGTGTTGATTAGGAAAGCAATCACATTTACCACCGCGGTAAGTAGCTCTAGAGGATCGGAACATTCCAATCTATTGCCGCTATTATCAACCAAAAGTGAGGCATTGGAGCTAGTGGTGTTGTTGGCCATCTCTTGTCTTGCAAATCTGAAAAATCCAAACAAATCATGTAACTTTAAGCGATATGGGCCATAGCTACGATGTAATATAAAGCCTAGTTTCTACATAGCATTGCAGGTGGCCGATCCTGAAAATTACTGATAACAGTATGGAACTATTATGTTACAGAACCATCATCGTACAGCTATAGCATACTGTTGTTGGGCTACAGCCGATGTGAGGACCTTTGACACTGATGCGACCTTGGCTACAGACCTATAAAACGCTGCCAAAGCGTACCTTAGCAACATGCATATAACTAGGATTGAATTAGTTCTATTATATAGTTCATGAAATTGGAAATGTTTAAATTCAAAGCTCAGGAAGACAAATCGCGAAGTTGGCTGGTAGTCTCTCTAATTGGCATTAGAACATCGCTACCGCTGATAAAAAATGTTTACTTTCTCTGCATCTGCTAGGCCTAGTCACTAGCTAGTAACTTATCTATTTATTTATGACTTTCATTATCAATCGTTACTATAGAAACGGAGCCGTCGCTGTCCAGTGCAGTTTCTACTTACCAAATTCTGCTTGACACACATGGGATTCTCAGTCTCCAAGAGTTCTCGGTTCCTGGTTGTTCAAGCTCGCTGGTCGAGGTGACTGACAGGGTGGATGTATTCTGATTAAAGTCACTTTCAGGTTTGAGAAATCATTAAAAATTCTCGTCTAGACCAGCGTGGTCGAGCTAATTTAATTACATTCAAGCAGCATCATCCGCTAACATCTGTACGTGAAACATATCGATAGCTGATGCTATATCATCTTTTATATACAAAATGAAAGTAAATCTGGTGCATAAGACTTTGATTCTCAGTATACGCTGATTATCTATCTTGGTTCGCGCTGCAGTGATCAACAGACTTGCCGGACTCTCATTGAATTCGCTGTGATAATTCAGAACCCATTACAAGCTTTGTTTAGACCAGTATGAGTTCTTGAATACCGTAGACACTCAATACCTAAGGAGACATCAGTGAACATTAATAGAGTTGAATGGTTGTTAATAACTGTCTGTAATTTGATTCATTTATCTTCCCGCCATAGTTATATCTATTCACTCAAAGACACACTGTCACCTGACAGGCACTGCTTGACACCATTTCTCCAATAACAGCAGAATGCATATCATACTTGGTAACATACATTCAGCTACAAGAAGAATACAGATTGCTCTTGCTGATGAACAGGCTAACAAACAGACTCAGAATGAATGAAAACTCTTTCCTGACACGAAAATGCAGAAAAGGCAGATAATTTGAAAAAAATAACTCGTTCTTTTATTTTCCATGTGTTCTCCGAGCAAAGAAGAAATAGGATGTATGTCTCCGAAGTTATTCAATATCTTCTAACATCCCAAACTTGTTGTGATATATTGCATTGTCATACGTCCACTGTATCATAACAACTTTTCCTCATGAACCTACTCAACAGCATTTTGTTACGCCTCCTGAACCCAATTTGTATTCCGTCAGAGCGCTTGTATTAATCCTCTTTCTCAGAAACGGTGGATTGGACCCAACTGCTCCGATTTTAGATCTCACTTTGGTAAAATCTGACAAATTCTGTCAGGTTTTAACAAAGCTTGTCAACAACCCTTGAGGATAGGACTGCGTGAAGCTTTGATACCGAGATGGTATTTCCACAGCGAGATAGGACGATATGAAGGGTTCAGATAGGGGCGGATGCCAGCAGGGGCAGATCCGAGAAATGTTTTGGCTGACACCAAATTCGGCTACTAATAGCTGTCTAGAGGGCAACTTACAACTGGAAGGGGGAGAGAACAGTGTGTGAGAGGGAGAGATGAGACGAGAGAAAAGAGATCAGAGGGGAGAGGCGAGAGTAACTTAACTCCTTCCATTTGAGTACTAGGCAAAGAGAACACATGTTGATGGATAACGTAGTAGACTCTATCGGGGAGACTCAGTTTTGGAAGTGATTCGCTTGCAGCCATATGTGGAGTGTATGCATGGATACAGGCATACAATAATTTTAAGGGTAGAACTGTAATAAAAGCTATATTACAAAGCTGGGCAACACTGGAGCATGGAGTAGTAGTGAAGAATGTTGAAATAAACTAAGTGTCGATGGTAATTATGTCTTTTATACACGAGTCCGTACAAGGGCTGAGGTTTACATGCCGAGTTCCTGCCTTCTTAGCCTCAGTCTACTTTACAAACCCTGCCTTCTTATTCTCAGCTTCATAGACTAGCAGCCGCCACACCTTGACTACGAGCGGCTCGGCTTCATCATCCAGTACCTATGGGTAAAATGATTATAATATATCTCCAATTCATGTACCTGCGTGCATGACAAAACATATAGCAAGCTAAGCAAGTCCTAGGCATGTGCACTGTACTCATGGACCTTTGGTATTTCCAATATGAGCAACTATCCCTTTCAAATGCACAGAATTGACTTTTCAATTTATGATGTTCGAGTTAGTGCTTGGTGCCCTGGTCTGGGGCGCTGCGCTGCATGTACAGGACAGTTTTTGGGACACTAGCCTTCCTCAACTGCACCGGATCACGCTGGACCAATGGACCAATAGATCACACTGGACCAATGAATCACACTGGACCAATAGATCGCACTGGACCAATGGATCGCACTGGACCGATGGAAACAGCTATATAGAGCATCATTTTATTGTGCCGAACGCTATCATTCTATCCCAGTGGAAACAGGTCTCAGTATTAAGCGAAGAGAACACATTGGATGACATAGTAGACTCTATGGGGGAGACTCGGCTTTGACTGTGATTCGCTGGTGGAGTGTGTGCTGTGATACAGTCATACAATACATACATTACAAGTGTAGATATGTAATAAAAGCTATATTACAAAGCAGGGCAACACTGGAGCATGGAATAGTAGTGAAGAATGTTGTAATAATTGGAGTGTCGATGGTAATTATATCTGTCTTTCATACACAAGTCTGTACAAGGGCTGAGGTCTACTGGACAAATTCCCGCCTTCTTAGCCTCGGTCTACTTCACAAGCCCCACCTTCTTAGCCTCAGTTTCACAGACAAGCAGCTTCGTCATCCAGCACCTAGGAGTAAAATGATTATAGGATATCTCCAATTCGTGTACCTGTGTGCATGACGTAACACACCACAAGCTAAACAACTGCTAGGCATGAGTGCCATACTCGGCTACCTCTCATTGGTATTTCAAATATGAACAACTATCCCTTTTAAATGTACAGAATTTACGCTTCAATCTATGATGTTTGGACTACTGTGCAGTAAAAGCAGAAATATCAGCAGCCAAAATATTTAGCGTTTGCCAAAAATAAGCAAGATAGCGGGAAGGAGTATTAGCAGTTGTAGATGGAATCCATTTTGATAATGGAATAGCAGTATCTCCCCACCTAAACCACCAGCATGTATAAAGTCACATGGTCATCAGGGCGCTTCCATTCATAATGAGACGACAACTCCAACACCAGTAACCTGGCTGGTCGTATTATTAATGACATCTTTCGACACACTGTACTCTCTGGATATTCTCCCTGTTAGCGTCTCCACTGTCACAGACATACTGAGAGACATTACCCGCTGATTCTCGTTACCGTATCAGCAATGTATAAGCAGCTGATGCAATTTCAAACGCAGTTTTTTACTCCTGGTATCCCATCGAATAGAGAATCGACTGGACGTAGGAATGAGCCAAACCTCACCGAACTATTATCATGACCGACTGGCTGGCACACTGCACGCATGGTAGAGCCACTAGGTAAGTTTAGCAAGCTGCTGAACGCCAAGTTCATCATGTGATCACAAATCGAGGTAGCCTACAGCGAAAATCTACCTGAGAAGAGCTGCTTTCACATATACTCATACGGCCCATCAGAAGTGAGATAAAATCAACTGCCACTAGTTAATCTTTTCGTTCGTTTCACAAGTAATATTTTTTGCATATTTCTGTGACGTTACCGCAATTTACATGCTCTATAAAGACAAAAAATCAGTGTTAAAAAAATCAACCAGCGTTTGCCGAGTAGCTAAACATCGGACGATTTGATATACGTTACGTGAGTAATCTGACATAGACGTAGCTATGGTGTGCCTTTGCTAAACCTCCCTAATACAATCCAGGTACACTGCTGTAGAGCATCATCTTATTTAGTTTTATCTCATTGAACTATGAGCTATAAGTGTGCAAGTTTGATATCAATAGCCAACCATTTGACAAAATACAGAACAAATAACCCAGACTACAGACAGGGCCCAACTGATACGCTGTGTAGAGTCCACAAACAAACAGTTATGAAGCAGTCAAGGTTACTCTAAGAGAGGACAACTCCCAATTCTTAACAGGGGATAAAAGGATCTGGAATATCGCCTATAGCCCCATTCCTGGTGGCTTACCATGGCGACGTCTGTGAGGATGGACTGGGCCGAGCTCCGAGCTATAACTTTCTGACAGATAAAGTCAGTAAGGGTCGGCTCCTCCTCCCCGATGTACTCGGTTATCTTCTTGTTAACCCAAGGCTTGATCCTGCTGTCCAGCAGAGTCTACAAGGCATTAACTCGGTGAGAAGAATGCAAATAGAGACTGAATCTACTGCAATAGATGACAACATACTGGACTGACTAGAACAGTTGCAACAAGCGACTCTGCAGTATTGGAGAACTGGATTTGATAGCTACGGTCTCACCTGATGATCATTTCTATTATTAGATCGCACTATAGAAATTATTCCCCTCATGTCGTACATAGGAGTTGTCTTCTCATTCGTAGGATCACTATCGTCAGATCGCTATCATTTCTGTTTGGTGATGACTGATGATTTTAAGGAAATGCTAACATATCCGTCACAATCAACCCAGCTTACAGTTAATAAAGAACGGGCAGTCTAAGCCTCCAGTAATCTGAGGCGTGACAGTTACACCATGTCATCTAGATGTAGCAGCGCGTAGACGGCGGGGCGTAGACAGCAGCGCGTAGTCAGCAGAGCGTAGACGGCAACGTATGCTCACCTTGTCTACCTGCTCCCAGTCCATAGGCCAGGCGAAGAGCTCATATTTATCTGTCGGTATCTGATCTATCAGCCGCTTGATGGCTGCGCGTTTGTCCTCCACGCTCGACCTTGACCTACGTCTGCCTTCGTCGTGATCTGACGATAAGAGAATAGTAGACACAAATCATGGCTAGTTAGTGTAAGACTATGATGATATACCTAGTGGCACCAGGGGACGCTTTCGTCCATCGTTACCATCTTCCTCGTCATTGAACACGTCTTTGACAGTTGTCAGCCGCTTTGGCTTGCCGCCCGTGACATCTGACAAGTACAGCAGACATGAGGCACCGATTGGTCGGTTTAATATCACAATGAGTCACGAGCGAAGACCTACCAGCATTGAACTTGATCGAGGTGGTCATCATTAACGACGAGTCATTTGACTCACTGGCAGCTTCCTGCACTGCTGCCGGCTGACTGCTGGCAGCAGCGACATTGTGTCGATCGCCATCATCATACATGGCTGCCGGCTCGGCGTGACGGGGCGGCTCCTCATGACGCGAATGGTGCTGCTGATTGTGACGGGGAGGGGTTGGTTCCCGTTTCGGAGTTGGCTCCTCCTGCTTTGGGATTGCACTGAGCCCGTTAGGCTGAGGGTTCTGTCTCTTGATGATCTCGGCCTCGGGGTCAGGGTGGCCTTCCTCCAGCAACTTCTTACGCAGCTCCTCTATCTCCTCCTTCTCCTTGTGACGATCGCGCGCGTCTGCCTCGGCTTCTTTCTCCCGTTCTTTCATCCTCCGGTTGAATGCGGTAGACCTGAAGCACAAACTGTAGTCTATTAGCACATGCACGAGAGGAGGGGGGCGGGAGGAAGACTACTGAGAAATCTCTCAAGTGCGAGAAATGTTTGTACTTCTCCGTGTACCGTTAGCGGTAGTTTCAACAGAATTTGGGTTTGTGGTTTTAGTGCTTATTGACCCCAAACAGAATCTGTGAACCGTGAAAACTAAAATATAAGGTTCATATAGATAGATGAAAACAACAGGCTGCGAAGAAGGGATAATTCATTAGAAAGAATCCTGTAAACACAGAAAGTTTAGCGTTGTCAAACTATAGAGTTTTGCCCAAATTTTCGGTGGGATTTTTAGTGATTTCTTTCCAGCTTGTATACAACATAAAGAAGTATCTGAAATATAGAGTTCCACTTTAATAGCGTTTTTTTCATCAAGTAGCTATTATAGCTGTTATTGTGAGGTAGCTAAAATCTCTACATTTATAGTAACTGAATTGTCCACAGCGGCTAGAGTGGAATTCCTTGTGGGCGGGGTTGAAATCCCGAGGCAAGAAACTGACCTGTAGTATTTGGGGTCATCTCTCTCATCATCGTAGTCCTCAAGGAACTCTCGGAGACGCCGCGCCTCTTTCTTCTCTTCTAACTTGCGTTCCTCGGATCGCTGTCGGTCTCGCTCGGACTCACGCAGCTTCTTCCTCTCCCTTACCTCCCAGTTCTTCAGCCTCTGAGCAAAAAAATAAAAGTTTATTATTTATATCATCATTAATATATTATTCATTTATTATTGGCCAACGCGATAACGGAAATATTCAGAGACAGCCACGCTGACTGGTGGCATGCACGCCAGTCAACCTGTGAGGCTAAAAATAGTGGATACTCCAGTTTTCTGAACTTTGAGAAGCCAAAGCTCAGTACCCGTACCCCCTTACAGCTACAGTATTGGCATATTTGAGCTCAGCTCAGTAAGCTCTTGCTGGTGAGCCACAGGATAGCATTAGGAAACCAATAAAAACTATTTTGACCCTAAATCCTGAGATGAAAGCAGTGTGCAGCACCTCTTGGTATGCCTGTTCTTTATCCCTGAACTGTCTCTCCTGACGCAGTCGCTCGTACCGATCATCCGGATCCTCTTCGTCAGCATCGTGCTTACGAGGTGACCTTGACTTATCTTTCTTGCGAGAATCCCGGTTATTCTCCACTGACCTGTCAAATAAGTCTGCTCGTTACCGCGGGAATATCAACAGGCAGTCTGTGGCATCACTTGGGAGGGAAACCAGTGGAATGAGCACTGGGCTGAATACAGCCATTAGCACACAGCATAGAGACCTGTTCGACTCGATGCACCAGTCACACAAGTCTCATAATACAGAACTCTTTGCATGGACAGCTTGCACAATAAAGCATGAGATATATTTTCACTCTCGCACCTCGACCTTTGTCTCATACGATGACATTAAGAAACAAATGAAATCGATGTTATTAGCGAACCAGTGACTTGCAGTTTGATCCCAAAAATTCTCAATTTGGAGAAGTATCATTTTACAGTGGTACCTATCGAAGCAGGCACACACATGACCTGACTACTATCAGAGCATGGAGGATACAAGGGGCCAAACCTGGAGCGAGATCGTTTACGATTCGGCCGCTCATCGCGGTCGCGATCCGGTCGCTTGTCTCTGTCTCTTTCGGAGCGGTCTCTGTCGACACGGTCTCTATCTCGGTCAGAGCGATCTCTGCCTCGATCCCTGCCGGATCTGTCACGTCTATCTGCCGACTCGTCGACGTGACGCCTGCCAAAGTCTTTGTCACCGCTTTCCGGTTTACTGCCATCTTTCTTCTCTCTACCGCCAGGTTTTATTTCAGTTACCACCTCATCATCCTGAAAGTGGGGAAGTTGACTGCTGAAGGCACAGACACGACGTACATATCGCAACCACTATTACAGCCTAGAATTGTTGCGTGTGAAACAAAATTCATTGCTCGCCAACCCACCTTGGAAAAACTTCAGGGAACAACTATTGCCTACTAACATAAGCGGGATAGGAAGATAAGTTGAGAAGACATGTTCCACCAACCTGTGATGCTGGTTGTCCCAATGCTTGACGCCTAGTAGTCGGCTTACTCAGACTAAGATCTAGCACAACAACTCAAGATTTACTTACAGGTTTCAACTGCCGCCCACCCTACAGAGCTAGAAATGTAACCGAGTATCTTTCCACTAACCTCTAACGAGATGTGAACGAGTGAAAGCCTAAAATCTATCTTATCATGTAACACGTTGACAAAGGACATGGTTGCAGTCTTCGTCAACGCCCCAAACTCGGCCCGGTTTGGGACGCAGATTGCCGACGTACATCTATATAAGTCGGTAACACAAAACGCATGTTATCGACGTAGTGAGAGCCAGACCCTGGCTAGTGTCAGGGCGGCTTCCAGTCAAATACAATGTCACATGTCACTGCTACCTTATACGCCTCACGGAAGCGACTGATCTCTCTACTTATTAGTTGTTTGGCATCCTCATCCTTGTCTATGTCATCCAGGCCCTGAAATACAGACCTCAGTATAAGCCTCACCACTCAGTATAAGCCTCACCACTCAGTATAAGCCTCATCACTCATTACAGGCCCATATTCTTTACAAGCTCATTGCTCTTTACAAGACATTTACCGTTTACAAGCCCATTGCTCTTTACAAGCCCATTGCTCTTTACAAGCCTATGCTCTACAAAAGCCCATTACTTTTTACAGGCCTACTGTGAAATGGATTTCTTTGCGTGTAAAACTTTTGGGATGAAGGTTGTAAGAGAATATGAGCCACCTTACAATTTTTACGATTACACTCCAACTTTTGCCTCGCGTAACGACGTTGAACATAAATGTGCTTGATATCATTTGAAAATTAGCGACCGACACCTGGATTACAAAGGTTCTCAATTTGCAAAAAACATTATGTTTTACTGTATCGCTCTGTCAGTACTAGCGATCGATTCGATACTGGTATTCCATATCGGTATTCCATATTCGCCATCTCGATAATAGAAAACCCTATAAAACTTACGTATCCAAATATCGACTGTATCATATTGTATCAGATGCAGCATCAATACACGAATATGTATACTTTCCGGTAACCTCACTATTCGAACTGAACAAAAATTTCTTCGAGGAGAATGAAGACTGATTACTGGTTTTGCGCAGAAGCTATTATTGTGTCAGAAAAAATATCTTTGATGTCGTCATCGTACAGTTTTCACTGTCATCGTGAGTAGTTTGGTATTTCGATATATCGAGAAGACAACTCCGAAAATAAATGAATATCACCAATAGCACTGAGCCCATCCCTAGTCAGTATTAGTATCGCTGTATCACTGCGTACAATCCTAATACTAGTGTCAGTACTTGTATCGCTGTATCGCCGC
>ERZ1740065.2889-NODE-2889-length-10751-cov-13.047681_pt1 | contig 10751 bp, 9 predicted proteins | sample MGYA00581738_ERZ1740065 | MGnify/ENA primary metagenome ERZ1740065 (study PRJEB43018, sample SAMN04849749) | marine metagenome | isolation source: floating plastic debris | place: Pacific Ocean | collected 2008-09-01 | study: EMG produced TPA metagenomics...
AGTTAGGATCCAGCCAAACAATCCTATTGGCTGGGGAGCTATGGCAGTTCTTGTGAAGAATTGCCTTGTAACTTATATGAATGGATGCCCTCATGGTGAAGACAACTCGAAATTCAGAGGGGTACCCGAGAATAGCTGGAAATCGGTCTATTATTGAGGCTTTGAGTGAGCTTTCTCAATGGGTATCTCCAGTTGTCATTGTCCCCAAACCGAACGGAGACATCCGGCTTTGTGTTGACATGCAGAGGGCTAATGAAGCCGTTCTCAGAGAACGTCATCCGCTGCCCACAGTGGACGAGATGTTACTTGATTTGGCAGAGTCCAAGGTTTTCAGTAAGTTGGATCTCAGATGGGGTTTTCACCAGCTGAAGCTGCAGCAGGAGAGCCGGCAAATATCCACATTCAGTACACATATCGGCATGTTCAGGTATAAGAGGCTGATGTTTGGAATAAACACGGCTCCGGAGATATATCAACGCGAAGTATTCATAGTAATACAGGGCGTTCCAGGCGTGGCAAATCTGTCTGACGACCTGGTGGTTCATTGCTCAAACAAAGAAGAGCATGACCAGAGGTTGGAGCAAGTTTTCAAGCGGCTACTCGATAATGGGCTAACACTAAACAGAGATAAGTGTGTCCTAGGCGACAGAGAAATAACATTATTGGGGCACAAGTTGTCCGAGAAAGGTGTTGACCCCGGAAGAGATAAAGTTGAGGCGATAGTAAACGCTAGTCAGCCCAAAGATGTCAGCCAGGTCAGAAGTTTCCTAGGGTTGGTAAACTATTGTGCAAAATTCATTCCTAACCTAGCGGAGACCTCTAAACTACTGAGAGAGCTCACGAGGGGGCGGTGTTCCATTCGTATTTGGTAAGGAGCAGGTTGAGGCTTTTGAGAAGCTCAAGGAGGCATTGTGTTCACACCCCACCTTAGGCTAAATATTTCAACATTAGGCTTCTATGCTCACAAAACGCTACACTTGAAGCCCCCCACGACTGACAATAAACTTAGTGTCTACTCTGTACACACTCTATGCAGACTCAGCTCTACTTTGTTGGTGCATGGTCCTCAATATGTCCCAAACTCACTCAAATGACAATTTAATACATACATTCTGCTGAGTTCTTATTGTCATCTTTCTCCACACCTTCGTTATTCTCCTTCTTCCTCACTAAATCAAAATCAGGTCATGAGTAACCAATCAAAAAATTCAGATACCAATAATATTACTATCCGCATTTTTGGACAAATTATCATTTTACGATTATTTGTCTTGCAATGTATAAAGTGAAATAATTTTTGCCACAACGATCATGCACACCTGATGCATTTGGATCCACTTTGTCCTCCTCTCTTTCGTCATCTTCTTTAACCCCTACAAGAGATAGAGGGAGCGATTCATGGAAATGCTGCATGCTTCATATAATTACACCATGTTTACAACTTTTTTAAGATTAATCATTTTCCAAGCAGGACATTAAAAATATTATCTACACCGACACTGTGAACACTGCAAATAATTTCTACTCTATGTATATACATGATAATTGATGTGAAAAAGCGAAAGCATGCTAAGTCCGTACTGAATGCTGCCTAACGCCGGCTTAACACCGGCACACATGCCGTACCTGAGAGTAAAACATTCCAAAAACTCACCTTCCAGCTCTTCCTCGGGTAGGGGTATGTCATCCAGCCCTTTTCCTTGGTACTTCGTCAATTCGCCCCGTTCGACTGCAAGCAGGAACTTGGACACCTTCGCAACTTGCACCACTTCATCTGGCATTCTGTAGAATTCCCTGTGGACGCGTATGTCATGTCCCATAAAGTTAGCAAGGATATCCAATTCATTGTCCTGCATGTTCATTATCTGTGTCACTGTCGCGACATGCTTCCGGAGCTTCGTGGATCGGATTGCTTCCGGTCGCTTAGCCCCGCAGAGGGCACTAAATTGGCGCAGCACATCGCAACCACGGATGTAGCCAACACTGCCATCTCCAATAACACAACACGTGGGGGTTTGATGTTGATACACCCACTTCAGTTCTGCTTGCTATGAGCAGATCTAAGGCCTCCCTCATCGGACCCGTCAGAAGGACTGGTACAGTCTTGCCAATGATCTCCACGCGTGTGAAGGAGTCGACAAACTGTGTTTCAAGGGCCGACAGGTTAAGGTCCTGGGCGCTTAGAAGCTGCGCTCCTTTGTTGTTCTTTAGGTACTCTGACATCTTCATCCGGCTGACCTCCCCAGAATGTCGTTGATTGAAGAGTATGACAAGAGCCAACAGTGCTCTCTGCAGGGCTGAATAGCTCTGTCTGGATGACGGATCACACATCAATGTCTTGCTCTGGCGCTCGATTTCGGATCCCAAATACTTTGATAGTTTTGTGACATCTTCGGTCAAGGGCACCAGGTTGATGGTGTTTTTCTTGTTTTCGATGTTACTTCGGTGGTCATTATTGTTAAACTCCGCAGACCACCGGATGTTGAATAGCCTCTTGAGGGAGAGGCAGTTTTCCTTCCCGACTTCCTTGCTTTCCTCAATCGCTGAAGCATAGAGACCATCAACAACAGCCACAAAATGAGTGCCGAGCATCAAAGCCAGCGATGGCTTCAAGAAAATATTTGTGTTCGAGTCGTAGCCAGCGAGTGACGTTGCTGCTTTCAGGATTTTGCTGAAGTTCCTCGGGTGGACGCAGTCTCTAAAGCTCTCGATTGAGGCATCCAAGTGGCGGATCTCCAGCAGAAGCCGGGCCATTTCATGAAGCTTGGACCGTACGTAGGGATGTTTGTCTTGGTCGTGTCCATGCTTGACCATCAACCTCTCGCCGTATGTCCGGAGTAACGAGTCTCCCTTAATTACAGTGGACACTTGATCGACTTGGAGTGAGTCTAGCACCTCCCTCACTTGTTTTGACGTCTCAATAGGTACCGGCTTAAGTAAGGTACCAGCCTTAACGTGCTTAATACCCTTCTTCTTCTTGTGGTTGTTCCAGGGACACCTGGCGACATGTTTCCATAGATCGTCCTTTGACAACCAACCGAAGCAATGTGTGCACCGTACGTAATCGTCAATTGTACTCTGTTCGCTCAGATTCTTCCTGTACACCACTTCAATCACACCACGCCCATCTTTCATTACTTTCTTGTTGTGCTGGTGGTTGCCCATATTTCTCAGCAGCGTTAGGTGCTTCTGTCGATCAGGGCCGTTGGACTCCATCATCTTTTTCCCTTCATCTTCCTGATGGTGTTTACGTTTGAGATGTCTCGGCAGCGTAAGCTGGGGGTGTGGCAGTAAAGACAGTAGTACGTCTTGTCATACTTCTTTTGACCGCATATGGTAATGCCTAGAACAAAAACCTTAATAATACACATACAGCTCATAAAAGCAACAGTCATATCTGATGTCGAAGGAAACATCATCCTAGTGTACTCCGGTTGTTATCAGAAAGAATTTGACCCGATATGGGGTCTTTCACATTTGACTGGCAGGCTAAATTTCATTTAAAAACAGCATAACGCAGTTGGGAGGCAATTGTTAGTTGATGGCAGCAACTGACACTAACAGTAGAAAGCCCATTGTGAATGATGATTCTAAAATTTCAATGTTCTTGTCTGTGCTCTTGACTGCATTATCCTAGTAAGAAGCATACTCAGGACAAGGTAAGGGGAGCTTATGATGGCAAGGCCAGTAATCGATGCATATGATTCAGAAATCGTTGTGTACCAATAATTATCACACAGATCGTTTATTGGATTACACAACTTGATTGTGCAGACTCACCTGAGTCGTTCTTAGAAGGGTCGATATTCTCCATTGTTGCGCCTGAAGTCTCCGGCGAGATGGTGACTTCTCTTTCTGGAAAAGGTACTCTGAACTTATGGGATGTTGTAAGAATGACCGAATTGGAGAACAAATAATTACCATATGGTGACATAAATACGTCTCTTCATGATTTGGATTTCAGTGGAGCATTGTTTACTCTACGCGTTTGAGTAGTTCTGCTTTGACACCGTTGGATTTTCATATGGTGCACAGAGTGGAGCTCTTTGATATTATGACCTCGTAACAGATTTCTATTTGCAGAATTTGAGTTACTGATCATACCTGTATTAGCGATTGGGGTGAACAGGGCCTTTTTTCGTGGTTGGCTGAGAGCGTCGTCTCCAGAGCCGTCGTTGTCATCTGCCGGCGGTGTTTCTATAGACGAATACGACTGGCAATTATCACTGAGCAGTCGAGTTTGCAGCAGTTCCCATAGATTTTTACCTGGTATGTACTCTGGATCGTAATCCGAGTCATAGAGTAATGGCTCATCCAGCACACCTGCAATTTGACAAAGTCATTAAGATTAGTGCTCTATGGAAGACCTTGATTACCGGCTAACGATGCATTATGTGAAAGTGAATCAGAGTTTTTGCTGTAAGTGATTGTCATTGGTACGGAGTACACATGTCAGAACTGTTGCGAGTGAAATGATATCGTACCAATTGCTGACTCGTCGTCACGCGTTGTCGATGACTGTGCAATGGACGACACTGGCTCCCACAGTAGAGGACAGCTTCGATGAATATTGGTCGTCGTCTTATCACCACGAGCCTAAGAACCGCGCAAAACTTGGTGGTCATCGTTGTACGAAAACGATCAGAACGCAAACAAATGAGGAAAAGTTGTATCCCTGCTCAGTGAGGCAAAATGCTAACTCATGTAGTCAGCTGAGTTTTCGCAAACAAGATTGATAAGATTAGGTCTGATGTAGTAAAGAAATAATCAGTGGTGGTTGTTGGGAACAACCATTGATGTGGCATCGCTGCTACGGAAATGAAATGTTGAGCTTACATAATGAGGAATGGGCGGACTGCTGGAATCTCTAGTCGCCACTGGGGGAAGTCCCGAGACCTGATCACCGTAACCAAATGCTGGGGTGATAGTCGACACTGCAAACAGACAGTAAGTGATTGTCATCAGTACAGAGTACACATGTCAGAACTGTTGCGAGTGAAATGATATCGTACCAATTGCTGACTCGTCGTCATGCGTTGTCGATGACTGTGATGGACGACACTGGCTCCCACACTAGAGGACAGGTTTGATGAAGAATCGTCGCCGTCTGATCAAGATAAGCCTATATACCGAGGAATATTAAGTGGTCAGTATTGTACAAAAACCATCACAATGGAAATACATCCAATTGATATACTTTTTCAGTGAGGCAAAATGCTAATTCACGCGGTCAGCTGATTTTTTTAATCAAAATGAATAAGATTAGGTCAGATAAGTTAAAGAAATAATCAGTGATGGTTGTATGGAATGACCGTTGATGTGGCATCGCTGCTACAGGAATGAAATATTGAGCTTACGTGATAAGGAATGGGCGGTGTGCCGGAGTTGGGCTTGAAAACACCGTCTTCTCCTGTCACCACAAGGGGCAGTCCCGAGATTTGATCATCGTTACCTGTAGAGAACGGGCTAGATGATTTAGCTATCGTAAGACAATGGGCTTACACCATGAAGTGGCGTCACACAACTTTCCTGAGAAATGTGGGATGTCATGTAAAAGTGAGAGCAGCATGGAAAATTGGGAACCGAACCGATCTTCGAAAGAACACAGAAAAACATACGGCATATAACATGGTACAGCTGTACCTTCAGCAATAAGCTTACCCATCATATCAACCTGAAAATTTGTCAAAACAAAATGGATATGGAACTCCTAATCAAGACAATCTACATCTCTGCACATCACAATCCATGTAATAAACTCCGAGGGGATGATTATACCTCGCGCTCACTGAACTTGGAAGAAACTTCCGTTAGCTTCACTGTCTTGAGAATGCCATCATCTTCATATCTGACTTTGACTACATCTTTGAAAGAAGATTAAGAAATGATTAGTCGGATTTTTCTATGTTTTGAACAGGCATTTCTGAGTCATAATACTCAGGAGAACTTCAACGTGCTGTACCTGGATTAGGTGGGAAGGCAACAACCACTGCTTTGAAAATTCCTCCGTCATACTTTGCTAGGACCTTATCTCCAACATGAAGTTCCGAGTAGGAGATTGCAGTGACATATAATCTCATTTTTTTTAAAAAAACTGATCAATCAGAAGATACAAAAAGCTCATTCATAGCGATAATACAGCTGCACTTACTGAGCTATTTGCTGAAAGCCAAAACTCTGGAACATGGCGCCTTTTGACAACCTAGCCAAATAGAATTACAATTCAATGCCCAGTCCAACCTCCCTACACAAATTAGTCATTGAACGAGTATCATATCAGAAAACATAGCTAAAAAGCTCTAGGCATACTAATAAAGCTACAAGAGTTAAATATAAACTGACCAAAGGAGCTAGTAGAGTGTAATTCAGTAGGATGAATAGGATAAAAACTTACAGCAGCCATTCTTTATCCCCTTGCTAAAAGCTGTCTGCTACTTGCTGGTCACGTGACGATGATACCATAATAATCGTGTCGAAGCGACCGTCTATATCTATATCGACTATGAGGCTATACGATTATAAGCTCGATTTTGCATTAGCTTGGTAATTTTTTCTTTTTCATCCTGCCATGCTAACTAAAATCAGCAGATTCCAAAAATGTAAAGCTTCTGCTAGTCAGATGAGCAATTTTCGACATATGGCAGCTTTTCCCAGGCTCAGATCGGTTACTAAGTAATCCAATATGGCCGCCCATGGAGTTCACTCATACTAAAAATATGAGCTAAGTTGAGCTATATTTTGATCATTTCAGTGGTAATCAATCTTTTCTACCTCAAATATTAGTTATGGATATCAGTGATTGCAATTGATCTTACCAGAATGGCATTTAGCTAGTTTTACTACTATCCAGCTTCGCTATCTTCGAAAGATTTTAGTGTCTTTGCCTGATGTTCTAAAGCTCTTTGCGACCGTTCGATTGGTTAATTTCTCTGCTCCCGATTCATATCGGCCAATTACAATCTTCCTCTTATGTTTTCGTTCCTATGCTATATAGCGCTAGTAGATGGCAGCTACTAAGAGATACTAGTAGGTCGACTCCCTATTCACACTCGATAGTTGATGGATGTGCACAACCAAGCTCATTGTCACTTCAATCTGGTGTGTACACTATTTTTCTTCTCTGCTGTAAATTCTTCAGTGGAAGACCGTTTTCTGAAGCCAAATCAGTAGGGATTTCATTTGATTTCATTCATCACAATGATACTTTTCGTCGGTACTTTTCCCAATCAGCATCATGTAAGAATATACACCCTTGGTAGTTGTTGTAATCAGTATTTACCCGTTCTTTGGTATATTTTGCTTCAATTTTCTTGATTATAATAATTCCATCGATTTTTACTGATAACCTCACCATCTATATCTTTCGTTACTTTCCGTGTTTTGGCATGTGTATTGAATTTGTTGGAATGAAAGCTTCCCCATGGCGTTGTTTCCTTATCTATCGTTGAAGGCATGTTTCATTCTTATGGTTGGCTAGGACTTTATTTTGCAAGGCGCAATTTTGAGAGGAACGTTGTCAAATACTGGACTACGCCGTGTCCATCTGAAGTAGCTGGTTGGATTCGATGTAGTCTAGATTTTGATAGCAGCTGCTATACCGAGTTTGCTGCTGCCTACGAACTCTTGATCTCAATCAAGTGAGAGAGCAATGAAGTTTGCAGGCGATAACAATAATAATGGAGCAATTGCTTCCAGTCAAAGGTTTGCAAATGTAAATATTGTATTTGTTGTAAAAGTATGCAGTTTCCATCTTGGTTTCTGAAGAGCTGCTACCCACTAGATTTCCTTCCAGGGAGTGAGAATGACAGCATCACTAAACAAGGCTGTGCAACTCAGGAGCTGTGACCGATCAGGAGAGAAGGGAATCAAAGCAGAGGTAAATCGATAAGTGACACTACTGTTTTCATCCAGTATGACCACATTTGGACTCTTGAAAGACAGTAAGGAGAGAGTGTACTCACTCCAGACCACATTTGGTGTGTGGAAAGACAGCCACCAGGAGTGGTTGCCACGAGCCACCATAAATATATGTGAGAAAGAAAAATTCACTGATCAAAATAAGCCAACTCCCACAAGTCTGAGACAATCAGGAGCGGAGAAAAAATTGTCCTCATACGCGGGTCCCCGACACAGACCTCAAACACCTCTACGCGGGTATGGGAGAGAGAGAGAGAGATATAGGGGAGCGAGAGAGATGGGGGAGAGGGGGGAACAAAATCGGTAGCTACCCTTATGGAACAGGAAACTTTGTGGCACAGGACGGCTCATGCAGTGCTTGGTTACAAACATGCTGTAAGTACATATTACTTCGACCATTGACCAAATCTCGAGCTTGACGGATTTAGAGGTCATAGTGCTTTGAGATGGCTGGTAGGACATAGCGGTGATGATAGTCATAGTAACTAGTCTGAGAAAAACTGCACATCACTGAATTTCAGCCATTTGGCGATTGCTCCAATGGTTTGCCCACTGAAATGGTGTATGGGTTGGCTGTTATGGTGACTGACTATGCAGCAAATTATGAAGCTCCTAAGGAAAATCATGTTACGAAAGCTGTAGGATGTCACAGATATGTCATTGGACTTACGTCAGAAACATGGTGGCAGCTAATTCGGTGTTTCCTTGTGACTTCCTTCTGAGCTTCGGCTGACTTCGCCATTCAAATATTTTCGGACAGACTGGACACTGCAATTTCACGAGGAAGAGGGAGCCTTTTGCTTCGGACATGAGAGGAGTCTCATACGGAGCACCACAGTCTCAGCAGACCTATGAATATCATAAACAAATGATCTGCCCCAAATTCCAACACCAGTAAACTCAATAGGTTCACCCTGTACATACCTTGGCCAACAGTAGAGCTAGCTGAGACTGGTACACGATGTGTTTCCTTATCTGACTGATTTTCATAGAGACCAATGTATGTTGTTCCACATCATCATCACTGCTCAAGAACATTGCACTATGGCTCATGCTGGTGTTCATGGAGAAGTCCATGTCTTCAGGGTCAACATCTGTAAGCAAGTTGGGAAAAATAAAGAAAAGTACACTGCAAAAGCTGGTGATGAAAACTTGGCCACCAAAGACACTAGTTTATCATACACACCATCTTCATCTGCTGGAATATCACAGTTTTGAAAATCTTCATAAAAACTGCCTCTATAAAAACCAAAATATTACAGTTGGTAGTTTTTGCTACTTGAAGTACATCATGGACATGAATTATTTTAATTCAGAGTAAATGATTACCTTCATGCTGTTGAGGCTCAATGTTGACTGCAGGTTTTGTCGTTGAACTGGCGCAAGTGGAGCAAAGGGAGGTCAGCGTAGACCCCAGTATCGCAGATGTGCTGGATGGCATTGTTGTTGTCAACGTAGGTGTGCATGCAGCTGAAGAGGTGACAAGAAACTGGGTGGGCTGTGTGTTGGGGCTCGATGTTGTGCTCCGAGCTTGTTTACGAAGTATATCACTCACAGTGTTATTGGTGCCGCTGGGTGTGGTAGAAGGTGCACACTAAAATAGGGAAGCATGATATTCAATGGCATCATGTGCAATAAACATGAAAGCAACATTCCTCAGATGAGATTAATCACGAAACTAACCGGTAATAGTCTCTTAGGGGTTGAACTCGGCCTTGGCTGTGTTGAAACCTTCCTTTTCAACGGAGTTGATCCGGGTAGGTATGTACACTCATGTACAGAGTCAGTGCTGGCAGGACTCAATGGCCTTAGAGGAGTTGAAGCAGGCTTTGTCATTTCAAATGGCTGAAACAAGTTATGAGAGTCCTTACGAAGGCAAAAGACGTAGCTGATTCCTGTAGATCTCTAATTACCAGATCATCTTCCAGCATACAGATTCTCAAAAAGCCGTGTGCGATGAGCGATAAGTCAGTTGAGAACAAATTCGGCTTAAAAAGGCATTTTCAGAGTGAAGGAAGCGAAATAAAACACACCATGCTTACAAAATATCCATATGAAGCAGAACACAAATACTGCAGATCTTACCAGCATATCAGTTGCTGAAAAGGCAGGTGTCGTAGGTTGTCTGCTTTCAGTGCACTTTCCCTCATGGGTTCGCAGCCAAGGAGGGACAAGCGTAGCCGCAGTAGAATGAGCTATAGCAGGGTTCTCTCCAGCATGGGCGCTTGGGCGCTCCGCCCATTTCTCAAATCAATCTGCCCACTACTAGTGCACTGTCAGATCCAGAGTAGCAGCAAAGACCTTCGTTTACTAAGACGCCAAGGCGACCTGGTTCGGAGTTGTCTTCTTCCCCATCTGGCCCGGCCACTTTACGAGTACAGTGAGTTTTTTCAAGTACGGTATATTATTTCGCGCATGCACAGGCGGGAAAACCTGAAGAATGGGCAGGGGAAAACTACCGTAGCTCTTCTTATTTGCGTCTGAATTTAATCAATCTCGCAAGTTACTGGGTATATCTTGCTGATTTTCACTCATCATGCTTAAAATCACCTATTAAACGCCTATTAACAAGCCAATATATAACTCATAAGTTGTTCTGCGAGCGTGTTAAAGCTCATTCAATTTGACCGGGCCAGATGGGGAAGAAGACAACTCCTACATATTGGCGATCAGGCCTTGACGTCTTAGTAAACGAAGGTCTTTGGTCGTAGTAACTTTTTGCCTAGATTCTCTGCCTATGCGTCTGTATTTAGTATCGTGTGGTCTTTAGGCACTCCCCACACGCGTGAACGTTGCTCAGATACTATGCTATTAATAGTTCAGGGACGTTACGC
>ERZ1740065.2890-NODE-2890-length-10751-cov-6.959050_pt1 | contig 10751 bp, 10 predicted proteins | sample MGYA00581738_ERZ1740065 | MGnify/ENA primary metagenome ERZ1740065 (study PRJEB43018, sample SAMN04849749) | marine metagenome | isolation source: floating plastic debris | place: Pacific Ocean | collected 2008-09-01 | study: EMG produced TPA metagenomics...
TCGCGGAGGTGGGCTGCGTCGAACCCCATGTCTTGAAGCGTCGCAACGGTCAACGCAGACCGCCAGCCACTGGCGCAATGGAAGACGAATTTATTGTCCGTCTGGCCGAACACCTCTTTGAAGTATGGGCTTTCAGGGTCAACCCAAAACTCATCCATGCCGCGCGGCGCGTGGACGCTTCCGGGAATAAAGCCCGTGCGCTGACGTTCGCGAATGTCCCGGATATCGACGATCACGACATTTGGATCGTCCAACATCTTGATCAGATCCACGGTCTCGACCTCTTCGATCCGCGCCCGCGCCTCGGCGACCATCTCAGCGGAGCTTTTCTTGAGCGTCATTGCAAACCTCATCTCGGGCGTGAACACGTCGCGCATGAAGGGGGATGGCGGAGAAGGCGGGATTCGAACCCACGGTACGCTTTCACGCACGCCGGTTTTCAAGACCGGTGCATTCGACCACTCTGCCACTCCTCCGGTTGGTTCGTCCTAGTGACCCGACGATGATTCTGAAACCAATAAATTTGCGTTCTTTCTCAGGGGAATGTCGCCGATTTGATGCACGGGACCTTCCCAGAGCGCACAAGCCAAGCTAGAGTGTCGCCAAAATGCCCTGCGCAAGGGACAATAAACACGCCGGACAACCGGACAACAGGCAAGGACATTCAATATGCGCGGCGACATCAACTCTTTTCGGCCTCCGGCTTTTCGGCTTGTGACGGGGCTGTTTGCGCTTGGAATTCTGGCAGGCTGCGACGACACCGGTTCATTCAGCCTCAAGGACGCCTTTGCCCCCAAACCAGAGGCCAGCGAAGCGGTTGCCGAGACCGCCCCCGCGGCCAATGTCATCGAACGCGACGTGGAAGCGCCGGAGGTGTTTTCGGCAACCGAAGCAGGGCTTTGGGATGGTCGCCCGTCGCTGGGCGGTGTCTGGGTGGCGCACCCGGACGTGACGGAGCCGGAGCGCGTGATCATCCGTAACCAGACAAACGGTCAGTTCGTGGTCGGCGCCCTTTTCCGCCGTGAACGCGACATTCCCGGACCGCGTCTTCAAATGTCGTCCGACGCTGCCGAGGCACTGGGCGTGCTGGCGGGCGCGCCGGTGGAACTGGACGTGACCGCCTTGCGCAAGGAAACTGTGGAAGAAACCCCGCCAGTGAGCGAGGAGGCCATTGAAGAGCCGGCCGAGATCACTGAAACCTCTCTCGATCCGATTGCGGCGGCCGGTGCGGCCATCGACGCGGCAGAGCCGACAGCGGTAGAAACCGCCGCAGCCGCCTCCACCGCTTCTGCCCCATCGGCCCCGGTCATCGAATCCACACTGCCGAAAACCACGCTCAAGAAACCTTTCATCCAGATCGGGATCTTCAGTCAGGAAGCGAATGCGGAGCGGGCCGCCAAACAGATGCGCGGCGCCGGGCTGATCCCGACCGTCAAGCAGCAGGAAGCCGGGGGCAAACCCTTCTGGCGTGTCGTCGTCGGCCCGGCCACCTCCTCTTCCGAGCAAAATCAACTGCTGAGCACCATCAAGGGCGAAGGGTTTTCCGACGCCTATGCCGTCACCAACTAACTGAACGAGGAGCTTGTCGCCGTGATCCGCCTTGCCACTGCCCTTCTGGCTCTGAGCCTTTCGGCCACCACCGTCGCTGCCTTTGACACGCGGGCCACATCCGCTTTCGTGATGGACCAGACAACGGGCACCGTGTTGCTGAACAAGGAGGCCGATACGCCGCTGCCGCCGGCGTCAATGTCGAAGTTGATGACACTCTACATGGCGTTCGAGGCAATCCGCCGGGGCAAGGCCGATGGCGGCCTTGACCTGAACGAGGAATTGCCCGTATCGGAACACGCGCAATCCTACGGCGGCTCCAGCATGTTTCTCCGCTCCGGCGAGCGGGTGACCGTCGAGGACCTGATCCGCGGCATCATCGTGCTTTCGGGCAATGACGCCTGCGTGGTGATCGCCGAGGCGCTGTCGCCGGACGGGACGGAATATGGATTTGCGCGGTTGATGACCCAGCGCGCCCAGCAATTGGGCATGACCAATTCAACCTTCAGCAACGCCAGTGGCTGGCCCCAGCCGGGTCATCTGATGTCGATGCGCGATCTGGCGCTTCTGGCCGATCGGCTGATCACGGATTTCCCGGAATTCTATCCGCTCTTTGCCGAAACCGAGTTTGAATTCGACAACCGCGTGCCCAGCAACAAGCGCAACCGCAACCCGGTGCTGACCATGGGCATCGGTGCCGATGGGCTCAAGACCGGACATACCGAGGAGGCAGGCTATGGTCTGACCGGGTCCGCAAAACAGGGCGACCGACGGGTGATTTTCGTGATTTCCGGCCTCGACACGGTGCAGGCGCGGGCGCAGGAATCCCAGGCAATCGTGAACTGGGCCTTTCGCCAATTTGCCATGCGCCCGCTGGCCAAGGAAGGTGAGCAGTTTGCGCAGGCCAATGTCTGGATGGGCAGCGAGCCGACCGTGGGTCTGGTGGCGGCCGAAGACATCAGCATCCTGATGCCGGCGCTCGCTCCGAACGAAATCGAGGGTGAGGTAGTCTACACCGGCCCGGTAAACGCACCGATCAAGGCCGGTGACCAGCTGGCAGAGCTGGTCTTTACCCTCGAAGGCCTGCCGGAAACGCGGCTGCCACTCGTCGCGGACCGCGATATCGGACCTGGTGGTTTTGTCAGCCGGGTCAGCACCGCAGCGCTGGTGCTCTTCAAGAAGTTCATTCAGGGACCCGAGGGGGCAACGTGAGCGCAAGGACGCGTGGAACCGGCAGGTTCATCACGTTTGAAGGCATAGACGGGTCGGGGAAATCCACTCAGATCGCACGTCTGGCGGCCCATCTGAAATCACAGCGGCACGACGTGGTGGTCACCCGCGAACCCGGCGGGTCGCCCGGTGCCGAGGAAATCCGCGCCCTTGTCCTGCAGGGCGATCCCGACCGCTGGTCGGCCGAGACGGAAATCCTGCTGTTCACCGCGGCCCGGCGCGATCACATGGAGCGGACCATCCTTCCTGCACTGCAGGAGGGTAAAATCGTCCTCTGCGACCGGTTCGCCGACAGTACACGCATGTATCAAGGCCTGTCGCGCGGGGATCTGCGCGCCGTCGTCGATCAGCTGCACAGCCTGATGATCGGGCAGGAACCGGACCTGACCATTCTGATCGACATGGATCCTCGTGTCGGGCTCTCGCGCGCCTTGTCACGCAGGACAGCCGACGAAAGGTTCGAAGCTTTTGGCGAAGACCTGCAGACAGCCATGCGTCAGGGATTTCTCGATCTCGCAGAGGAATTCGCCCCTCGCTTTCGCATCATTGACGGCGCGCGCGACATCGATGCCGTCGCCGCAGAGGTTGCGGCCGTGGTGGACGCGGCCCTCGTATGACGGCGCCCGACCAGATCGACGGGGCGCCCCATCCGCGCGATACCCGCACGCTTTTTGGCCAGGACGCGGCCCAAAGCAGCTTTCTGGAGGCCTTTGCGACCGACCGGCTGCATCACGCTTGGCTGCTGACCGGACCCAAGGGGGTCGGCAAGGCGACACTGGCGTGGTCCATCGCCCGGTTCCTGCTGGCGACACCGCCGGTGCAGGAGGATGGTCTCTTTGGCGCGCCACCGGCGCCAACCAGTTTGGCGATCGACCCCGAGCATCCGGTTGCGCGGCGCATCGCAGCAGGCGCAGAGCCGGGGCTCAAGGCGATCACCCGGACCCCCAACCCGACCACCGACCGGATGCGGGACCAGATCGTTGTCGATGACATCCGCGCGCTGGCCGGGTTCTTTCAGCTCTCGGCTGCCGATGGCGGACGGCGGGTCGTGATTGTCGATGCCGCGGATGACATGAACACCTCGGCGGCAAATGCCCTGCTGAAGATGCTGGAAGAACCACCCGACGGCGCCACCCTGCTGCTCGTCAGCCATCGCCCCTCCGGTCTCCTGCCGACGATCCGGTCCCGTTGCCGGACGCTGCGGCTAAGCAGCCTGTCCGCGGAAGACATGGCCAGCGCCTTTGAGCAGGCAGAGATCGAGGTTGGCGACGACTCCGGCGCCTTGGCCGAACTTTCCGGTGGATCGGTGGGGACTGCCATCCGGCTGTCGTCGCTGGACGGCCTGAAGACCTATGCCACGCTGATCTCCCTGATCCAGTCCCTGCCCCAGTTCGACCGGTCCGCCGCGCTGAAACTGGCCGAAAGCGCCGCGGCACGTGGTGCCGAGGCCCACCGCGATCTTCTTTTCGAGCTGATCGACCTGATGCTGTCGCGCCTTGCGCGCACCGGTGCAACAGGTCTCGCCCCCGGCATCGAGGCGGCCCCCGGTGAAGCTGCCGCACTCGCCCGTCTTGCCCCTGATCAGGCGGCGGGCCGCGCCTGGGCGCATGTCGCGCAGGAGACCGGGGCACGGGTGCGCCACGGGATTGCGGTGAACCTTGACCCTGCCGCTCTGGTCCTAGATACCCTGATCAAGATTAGCCAAACCACGCCCGGGTGACTTCTCTGCCGGGCGGCGAATGACCGGACCGGCATGACCGACACGCAGCACATCACCGACAGCCACTGCCACCTCGATTTCCCCGATTTCGATGGACAGCACGGTGAAATCGTCGCGCGGGCGGCGGATGCGGGCGTGACCCGCATGGTCACCATCTGCACGAAGCTTAAAAATGAACCCGCGGTCCGCGCCATTGCGGACGCACATGCGCCAGTCTTCTACGCCGCGGGCACACATCCGATGAGCGTGGCAAGCGAACCGATGGCCACGGTGGATCAGCTGATCCGGATCGCGCGTCATCCCAAATGTGTCGGCATCGGCGAGACCGGGCTCGACTATCACTATACCGCCGACACCGCCGAAGCGCAGCAAACCTCCCTTCGCATTCACATCGAAGCGGCCCGCGCCACCGGTCTGCCGCTCATCATCCATTCACGCGATGCCGATGAGGACATGGCCCGCATCCTCAGCGAGGAATACCACGACAGCCCCTATACCTGCGTCATGCACTGCTTTTCCTCTTCCGCCGACCTGGCGCGGGTGGCGCTCGATCTGGGGTTTTACCTGTCGATGTCCGGCATAACCGCCTTTCCGAAATCGCAGGAGCTGCGCGATATCTTCGCGGCAGCGCCGCTGGAGCGTATCCTTGTAGAGACCGACGCGCCCTATCTTGCCCCGCCACCCCATCGCGGCAAACGCAACGAACCTGCCTACACGGCCCATACGGCCCGCCGGGCGGCGGAAACGTTCGGTGTCAGCTACGGTGCCTTTGCCGCGCACACGCAGGCAAATTTCGACCGCCTCTTTTCCAAGGCCGCACAGTTCGGGGTCCCTGCCTGATGGCCGAATTACAGGTGACGATCCTCGGCTGCGGCTCTTCCGGCGGTGTGCCGCGCCTGGGCGGGCATTGGGGCGATTGTGACCCGCAAAATCCCAGAAACCGCAGGCAGCGCTGCTCCCTTCTGGTCAAGCGGCACGACGAGGGCGGCACCACCACGGTGCTGATCGACACCTCGCCCGATCTGCGCAACCAGCTGCTTGCCGCCGAGGTCGGGCGGCTGGATGCGGTCATCTACACCCACGCCCATGCCGACCATGTGCACGGCATCGACGATCTGCGCATGATCGTCTTCAACATGCGCGCGCGCCTGCCAGTCTGGGCGGATGAACCGACACGCGACGCACTGATGCAACGGTTCGCCTACGCCTTTGTGCAACCCGAAGGCTCCACCTATCCGCCGATCCTCGACATGAACCTCATCGACGGCGATGTCACCGTCGAAGGCGCAGGCGGCGCGATCACCTTCCAACCCTTCGAAGTCCCCCATGGCGGCATGAATGCCCTTGGGTTCCGGATTGGCGATCTGGCCTATTTGCCGGACGTGGCGCAGATCCCCGCCGCGGTCTGGCCTGCGCTGGACAATCTCGACTGCTGGATCGTCGACGCCCTGCGCCGGGATCCGCATCCCACGCACGCGCATCTCGCGCTCACCCTCGACTGGATCGAGAAAGTCGCGCCGAAACGTGCGGTGCTGACGAACATGCACATCGATCTCGACTACGACACGCTGCAGGCCGAAACGCCCGCCCATATCGAGCCTGCCTATGACGGGCTCACCCTCACTTTTCCCGCGCCTTGATGACGATCTGACGCAAAACTCTCCGCGCAGATACAAAGGCGCCCGATGCAAACCCTGCTTGATGTCATTATTCCCGTCTTCCTGGTCATCGGCTTCGGCTATGTTTCCGTGTGGCGCAGGTTGTTCCCCGTCGACGGCATCGACGGTATCATGCGGTTCACGCAGAATTTCGCGATCCCCTGCCTGCTGTTCCAGGCCATCGCGAAGATCGACCTCGGCAGTTCCTTTGACCCCGCGCTGCTCAGCAGCTTCTACGCCGGGGCAAGCATCTGCTTCACAGCAGGTTTTTTTGGCGCACGCGTCTTCTTTGGACGCGATTGGGAGGATTGCGTGGCCATCGGGTTCTGCTGCCTGTTTTCCAACTCCGTCCTGCTCGGCCTGCCGATCACCGAACGCGCCTATGGCACCGATGCGCTGACCGGCAATTTTGCCATCGTGGCCCTGCACTCGCCCTTCTGTTACGGGCTTGGCATCACCGCCATGGAAATCGCCCGCAACCGGGGCCAGTCGGCCGGTGTCATGCTGCGCGGCGTGGCGCGGGCCATGTTTCGCAACGCGCTGGTGCTGGCCATCGGGCTGGGGTTCGTCGTCAATCTCTCGGGGGTTCCCGTCCCGGCCGTCGTCGATGACGCCCTGTCGCTGGTTGCGCGCGCGGCACTGCCCGCGGCTCTCTTTGCTCTGGGCGGCGTGCTCTTCCAATACCGTCCGGAAGGCGACAGCCGCACCATCGCCATGATCTGCGCTATCGCCCTCGTGCTGCACCCGGCGTTGGTCTGGCTGTTCGGCAGCCTGCAAAACCTGCCGACGGACGGCTTTCGCTCCGGAGTCCTGACCGCGGCCATGGCCCCCGGCGTGAACTCCTACATCTTTGCCAATATGTACGGGCGCGCGAAACGCGTTGCCGCCTCTTCGGTGCTGATCGCCACGGGGGTGTCCGTCATCACGATCTGGCTCTGGCTGATGGCCCTCGGCGGCACCTAGCCGTGCAGCGCGGCCACCGTCTTGAGCGACGAAAAACCGAAGAGCGCCTCGAACCCCTTCTCGCGCCCGTGCCCTGACAATCCGGTGCCGCCAAAGGGCAATTCGACCCCACCACCGGCCCCGTAGTTGTTCAGGAACACCTGACCGGCACGCAACGCCTTGGCGAGCCGCATCTGGCGCGCGCCGTCGCGGGTCCAGACCGAGGCGACAAGCCCGTAGGCTGTACCGTTTGCAATGGCGAGCGCCTCGGCCTCTTCATCGAAGGGGATGATGACCTGCACCGGCCCGAATATCTCATCCTGCGCCAGGCGATGAGAGGGCGCGACCCCGGCAAACAGCGTCGGTGTCACATAGGCGCCGCCTTGGGGCAGATTATCGGCCAGCGATGCCGCGCCCGCAATGTCCAGATCAGACCCCTCCGCCAGAAACCCTTCGACAATCTCCTTTTGCCGGGCGGAGATCAGCGGCCCCACGTCCAGATCATCCAGCGCAGGCCCCACCCGCAGATCGCGATACCGGGCAGCCATGGCCTCGACCACCCGGTCATAAACACCGCGCTGCACCAGAATGCGCGAGGAGGCCGAGCAGGTCTGGCCCGCATTCTGAATGCCGGCGTTCACCAGAAATGGCAGGGCTGCGTCGATATCCGCATCCTCGAAGACCAGTTGCGGAGACTTCCCGCCCAGTTCCAGCGTCACGGGCACCACATTCCTACCCGCGGCCTGCTGTACCAGCCTGCCCGTGCCCACCGACCCGGTAAAGGAAATGTGCTGCACCCCCGGGTGGCTGCTCAGGGCAGCGCCCGCTTCGCTCCCAAGCCCGGGCACGACGTTCAACGCGCCCGCGGGCAGCCCGGCGCGCTGCGCCAGTTCGGCAAAGGCCAATGCGGTCAGACAGGCTTCCTCGGCGGGTTTGAGAACCGCGGCATTGCCCATGGCCAGCGCGGCGCCGACGGACCGCCCGATGATCTGCATCGGATAATTCCACGGCACAATATGCCCGGTCACGCCATGCGGTTCGCGCAGGGTGTAAACCGTGTATCCGTCCAGATAGGGGATCGTACTGCCGTGAACCTTATCCGCGGCACCTGCATAGAATTCCATGTAGCGCGCCAGCGCGACCACATCAGCGCGCGCCTGGCGCAAGGGCTTGCCCACATCGCGGGCCTCCAGATCGGCCAGTTCCCCGATGTTCTCCAGTACCAGCTGCCCAAGACGCGACAGGATCCGGCCTCTCTCCGCTGCTGTGAAGCGCCCCCAATCGGCCGCACGCGCCGCAGCGGCGGCGGATACCGCAAGATCGATATCATCCGCCTGCCCCCGGGCGATCTCGCACAGCGCCTCCCCCGTGGATGGATCGCAAAGCGTCAGCGTTTTCTCGGACACCGGGGGCTGCCACCGGCCCGCGATGAAACACCGGGCCGGGTCGACCCCCAAGGGTTTGACATGCATTGGCTCTCTCCGCGCTGACGTGATCTGATGCGATCAGGGCACCTCAACGGGGGCAGGTCAACCCGATTTGCAAAGGGCCGCGCCCCGGCTTGCGACAGAGCCACGCATCCGCGCATCCGGTCTGGACCCGGCCTGCACGAGCCCTTAAGACGAAAGGCATGACAGCACGTCGTTTCCTCTCTCGCGCGGGTCTTTACGCGCTGCTGCTTGCGAGCCTTGCCATGACGGCGACGGCTTTCGCGCACAAGGTTGCAGCCAAGGACCCCTCGCCCGAATTGCTGAGCTATCTCAGCATGGGCGGTGCACTGGAAGACATCTGCGGCAGCACTGATCAGGAGCATTTTCTTGGGGTCTGTGAGGCCTGTCTGATCAGCGCCAATGCGCTGATGCCGGAGCGGACGGATGACATCAGCCTGCGTTTTGACACGCGAACTGCCGATGTCACCGCTCTCGATGACGCCATCGCTATACATGCAAGAACGAACAGGACGCATCCGACGCGCGCGCCACCTGCCGCCTGATCCCCGGCAAACCACATGACAACAACGGCGCCCGTCCCGGTGCCGCATTCACAGGATCACACCATGAAACACCTTATCCTCGCGGCCGCAGCCGCTCTTTTCTCCATGTCCACATCGGCCCTGGCGCACGACTACAAGCTGGGCGATCTGGTCATCGAACATCCCATGGCCTTCAACACCGCCCCGACAGCCAAGTCAGGCGGCGGATATCTGACGATCACCAATACCGGCGATACCGCTGACCGTCTGATCGGCGTGCGCGCCGACTTCCCCAAAGTCGAATTGCACACAACCGAGGAAAAAGACGGTGTCGCGCGCATGATGCATGTCGATGCCATCGATGTCCCCGCCGGTGAAACCGTGATGCTGCAACCGGGTGGTCTGCACGTGATGTTCATGGGCCTGGGCGGCGATCCCTTCGAAGTAGGCGAAGAAATCCCTGCGACGCTGATCTTTGAAACCGCTGGCGAGATTGACATCAAGTTCAACATCGAAGAACGCGGTGCCTCCGACAAGGCGGATCATTCCGGCCACACCATGTCGAATTGAGATGAAGGGCGGGGCCTGATCCACGGGCCCCGCTTTCGCGCTTTGTACAGGCAACCGTTTCCGGGATCGCCTAAAGGTCGATCTCCACAACGCCGCCCGGTTCTGCCGCCCGGCTCTGGCACAGGATCACCGCGGTCTCGCGCTGTTTTCTGGAGAGCACGAAATCGCGGTGTTCCACATCACCCGACACGAGACCGCATTTACACACACCACAGATCCCGTCCGAGCATTTCACATCCACGGCAATCCCGTTTTCGCTCAAGACATCCGTTGCGGACTTGTCGCTTGGTACCTGCAGTTCCTGACCGCTGCGGGCAAGGCGCAGCATGAAATCATGGTTTTCATACTCCGGCAGTTCAGGCACCGAGAAATACTCGAGGTGCCGTGCTTCTTCAGGCACCCCCTGACGGGCGGCCGCCTCCATCACGCTGGTCATGTAGCTTTCCGGTCCGCAGGCATAGACATGCGTGCCCGCCTCATGGCCGGCGAGAAGCGTGTCGAGATGCGCCCGGCTGCCGGCCTCGGAGATGTGCACCGATACCCGCTCGGCCCAGGGCATCTGCGGCAGGACCTCCAGAAAAGCGGCCCCCGCCGTGGTGGAGGCGGAATAGTGCAGCGCGAAATCCAGTTTCCGGGCATGGCATTCATGGGCGAAAGCCAGCATCGGGGTTACCCCGATGCCGCCGCCCATCAGCAGGTGGCGCCTTGCCTCCGGTGCCAGCGGGAAGTGGTTGATCGGTTTAGAAATGAAGATTTTCCGCCCCTCCGAGAAAATCTTGTGCATCAGCCGCGATCCACCCCGCCCGCCGTCTTCGCGCAGCACGGCGACTTGGTACCGGCTGCGGTCCGCCGGATCGCCGCAGAGCGAGTATTGCCGGAAAAACTCCGGCGCCACGACAACATCGATATGGGCGCCCGCGCTCCATTCCGGTAACGGGCCGCCATCCAGCGCGCGCAGATCATAAAGCGTGACAGCGTCATTCAGGTGGGTGACCTTGGCAACCTCGACCCGGATGACCGGCGCGTCACCATCCCCCAGATAAGTATGCGCAAGCCCTTCGGTCTCCCCGCGTGCCAGCCGGGTCTGGTATTCCTCGGCGGTGATCAGCGC
>ERZ1740065.2891-NODE-2891-length-10748-cov-12.272608_pt1 | contig 10748 bp, 10 predicted proteins | sample MGYA00581738_ERZ1740065 | MGnify/ENA primary metagenome ERZ1740065 (study PRJEB43018, sample SAMN04849749) | marine metagenome | isolation source: floating plastic debris | place: Pacific Ocean | collected 2008-09-01 | study: EMG produced TPA metagenomics...
AGTTTGTGATTCAGAGATAGTTAGGGAGTCAGGCAGTTTGTTGGAGGGAGTCAGTCACATCTAGGTAGGCAGACTGGCAGAGGGAGGGAGGTAGACAGGCAGAGGGTTTACTGAAATTACTTCCAAGGAGGAAACAATTCAAAGGCACGTGAGGTTTTAAAGGGCAGTAACTGTCATACAAGCTTGATGCAGTCTGACAATGATTCAACATGAAAAAATACTCTGCAGGACAACTAGACTTCACCAAATCACTTCATTGTATTGGGAGCTTAATCCAGTTTCTCAGGAGGCGTTTGGCACGTACTAAACTAGAAGTAAACCCTACAAACACTACTACAGTAATACCTTCTTTTTTCCCCGAGTGCCGGTCGCAGTACCTGAGGCGCTACAGTAAAACGTTCATTATTCCCGAGTGCCGGTCGCAGTACCTGAGGTGTTACCGGCGCTGAGGCCCGGTAGAAGTAAACCCTACAAGCACTACCACAGTAAAACCTTCATGACACTGCAAAAAGAGTGAAATCACCCGGTATCTCCATGCCCACCCACTAATTTGATGCTGTAGAAGTTGGATATGTGGGTAAAATAACTCTAAGCTAAGTAATTTCGAAGGAATCAAGCAAAGAAAGTTGATGATCTGTGATGTCACAGTGTGGCTATAGGCACTATGTTAATGGCTCATATAAAGAAAACTATGTTGACATAGCTCCCACACAACCTACCAAAATGCTAATGACATTATCAGCACCTCTTTTGAGCAGCATTATCGACAAGTCAATGAATGCTCAAGGAGATTTCCTTTCCAAGTCGCATTTTATTTGGACCGAGTTTCCTACGTATAATCCATGGTTATAGTAACTATAGCCACACTGTGACATCACAGGTCACACACTTTCTTTGCTTGATTCCTTCGAAATGACTTAGCTTAGGGTTATTTTACCGACATATCCAACTTCTACAGCATCAAATTAGTGGGTATGCTGCACTAATAATTGCTAAGAGACATACATATATGTCAAGGCCATTTGACTGAGCCACAGCCCATTGTCCAACCTGTGATACCTACGCTATCACAACAACCCACGCTGTTTCTAGACCTAGGCACTAGTGTATCCAGCTGATAGGTGATGTGGCGCTGTTAATACCCGCGAGCATGCTTTGACTTTGAGACCCTATCAGTGCTTACGCTTACTCATAGATGTCGGCATACCGGCTTCTAACCAGACGATCCAGGATTACGGCAACAGCGGCTCCAGGCTACAGCTACTGACCGGCAGTCCAGTGCAGCTCAGCGGCTATCTGATCAGTTGGAGGTTCTATCATGTCAGCAGTGGCAGCACCTGTGACTCATACGCTGCTGTGTGGAGGGAGGAGAAAGACAGTGACAACAAGACATCATACAGACTGGTGGACGGATCAGAGACTCCGCTGACATCTGACAGCCAATCAGGAGTCTACAACACAGTGATAGAAGACAGGATTGTCAGAGTCAACCAGGGGGACGTAGTGTCAGTACACACTGATAGATCTCCGTCGAGGTGTAGCAACTGGGTATCATTCAGGAACGATGGTAATGGTGATCCATCCGCTATGGTTTATAATGTCGGTCATCCTCTACCTGGTACTCTAACGGCTAAACCCACATCGCTGAGAGCAGTGGCCATCCAACTGCATGTAGAAGGTGTGGAGCAACCCTCAGTACATAGCACTGCTAATTTTTAACTAACTCTTAACAACATATTTGATCTATTACAGAGTATGTCAGAGTCCCATCAGCTCCCACAGCCTCACATGATTCTGTATCAGCTGGTCAGATCAGAATCATGTGGCAGAGATACAGCGACCCAACAGCAAGCTTCATATCGGGATACAGAGTTGTCTGCTCCTACTCACCAACCTTCACCCCGAGTGACATCATCAAGTGTCACAGCGGATCTACATCAGCGAGTGATTCAAGCCTCACCCTGTCCAAACTGGATCCATCTACTCCGCACTATGTCCGAGTTCAGGTGGTCAGGACTATAAACAGACTGGAGGCAGTCGATGAGTTGTCTTCTCCTACATCCGCACTGATCTGTCCAGGTAAACTCATGGCTACCTGCTGTAGTTTAACAAAGGATGTAATATTTTTCAGAATGGAAAACCTTTCATTCTATTACAGAAAGACCACCGCTGACTCAGGACCAGATATCCATTGAGGAGAAGACAGACGGTGATAGATTGCTCACAGTTACTGTGATTCCGGTAGGTACAGAAGTGAATTCGGAGTTCTTTAGGCAGAACAAGATGTGGCTTAGGAAATAGGATTTTTATTTTCCCAAATGATTTAGTACACTACAGGCATGCTTCAGCGCTACACGTAGCGTTTGAACACCAACACTTTTGTGCGCTTATGGATTTCCGAAGGCGCATATCGAGATGGCAATATTTGAACATTATTGACAATATTGACGTCACACATCAGCCAACAATGGATTTTTAACCATCTCAGATGACAAGCAGGGTGTTCAACACGTTGAGCATTGGTATGTTGAACTTCGGCATGTTAAACTTTGACCTGTGACGTTGCCAGACACTGTCTGCAGTACTTTTTTTATTAGTATAAGAGCATGGCATTCCATAATCACCTCGGATGCAGCATCTTTCTAGCAGGAATTTAAGAATTTCTTTGTTGGAAAAAAACCGTTGCGGAAATAGCGATTGGTGCATTCTGGGAGAACTGAGTCGCAGCAGCGTAATGCTTTTTTTACATCATTGTGTAGCATTCCTCAATTTAACCTTGGTTATCAAGTTTGTGTGAACTGAGCGTCAGCTTTGCTGACATCATGCGACGGTCATAGTGGTTTTATCGCCATATGCGTTCTGGCCTTATGAGTTGTAAGGCGTTATACGACCCTCTGTTATAGTTGATCCATTGTCAAGAGACATATGTAAAAAGTTTATTGCATTTCTCAGCACTCCTCCCACCCTGCAAAATGAATAATTTGCTGTGTCAACTATATCTATCTAAGTTGTACTAAAGATCTTGTGTGATGCAAATATTTGTTCCCATCCATAACACTCCTACTCACTACTTATCACTGCCATATTTCAGGATAATCCAGATAGTTGTGTGGAAAGCTACACCCTGGAATTGAACGACACGTTTCACGGTTTGGATGATAACAGCAGCATCAATGTTAACACACAGCCTGGGGTGTATCTCCTCTCCATCAACACTCGACTCGCTGATGGACACGCCGCATCATCCTGGTCACAGATCTACACCACTGAACCAGGTAAGTGATGTCATTTTCTCAACTTCTGTGGAATTTTTTTTAATTACCTGCACTGAGGATAACCATCCATATACACATGGTTGGCACTATGATATCTCATTTCTCAATTGCTTAGAGTTCAATTTAGTTAGATAGCATAAAAATTACTGAATCTTTGGTCAACATACTACAATTTTTGGCTTTTAGTGAATCTCCTGTCCATACACTCACAATTCTCCGCATGCCCCAGCACGTTTTGCAAGTATCAGCACACTTGTGATTGCTAGCAAATTTCCGGTTCCTACCCCCTCCCTCACTGCAGCATCCTCCATCACCTAGCTGCTCCTGTCCTTGCGTTCAACTTCTACAACCATGCCATGCGACAAGTCAAAAGAGTTGGTTTTTAGTGAAGATATGTGGCAAATGAAGTTGTGTGACAATTATGAAAGGTTATAAAATTGATTTACCCTCACGGATGCTCCAGCCCAGTACACTGGACGAAATGCATGACTATTTGTATTAACAGATGTAAGGAAAAAAGTCTTAGTGTCACATTCATCAAAATTTTTAAATTTAGGCATGGCGCAATGAGCAGTTATTAGTTTAACAAACAGAAATTTGATATTTCACAATGTTGTTTGATAAATGGAGTTGGCCTCAAGGCCATTACCTTTCAAGTTCAGTAGTAGTCCACTGTAACTATGCGGTGTGCATGAGCAAGTCGTGCGTAGGAACAGGAGCTGCTAAGATAGAGGATGCTGTGATGTAGAGAAGAAGAAACCGGAACTATGCTGCACGTACGTACCTTTCGGGTAATAGATTGAAGTTACCAAGCAAGAGAGTGCAACTCCCACAGGCCATGAACTGATCCGTTTGTGTGACTACAAGTTCATTTTCAGGGGTTCGCGAGCAACTGAGAGCAAGATGGACAGTTGCAGGCCTATCGACAGGAGATTTGCATATGCCACTTTTTCAATCGAACTGCGAACCAAAATTTGCTTTTGATTTGCAAAAGATTAACATCACGATAAGATCAGATTTTATTTTCAGTTCGGCGGGATGTAAAGTGAACACTTTGGGATTACACTCTGTGACGATCTTTTAGGCTATCTTAGCTGCTCTTGATGGTGTGTCCACCCACATTTTGGAGGAGAAAATTTCCTTCTAAAATCTAAGCCTGCGTGTAAATCGAGCAGCAAATTTTTAATTTCTACATTTATATATTTAATAATTGATTATTAGTACTATTAATACTGATAAAATTAGAGTCCACATATAAACTAATTAAACCCCTGCGTCGTGTATTTCTGTGCGCAATGTCGCAATAGTATTTTATTTGCAGCATGACACTCTCAATCTCTCTCGGTGAGTTATGAGGCTTTGGTGAAATATCTGTCAATACTTGCATGTGTAGATGTGGGCAGACCAGCTTCTAACCACACAGTCCAAGATTATGGCACAAGTGACTCCGCGCTGCAGCTACTGACCGGCAGTCCGGTGCTCTTCAGTGGATATCTGACCAGTTGGAGGTTCTATCACGTCAGCGGTGGCAGCACCTGTGACTCATACGCTGCTGTGTGGAGGGAGGAGACAGACAGTGACGATGTGACATCATACCGACTGGTGGACGGATCAGAGACTCCGCTGACGTCTGACAGCCAATCAGGAGTCTACAACACCGAGATAGAAGACAGGATTGTCAGAGTCAACCAGGGAGACGTTGTGTCAATACATACCAATAGATCTCAGTCAGGGTGTAGCAACTGGGTGTCATTCAGGCACGATGGTAATGGCGATCCAGCAGCCATGGTCTATTCAATAGGTCATCCTCTACCTGATAACCTGACAGCTACAGTCAGGTCTCGGAGAGCAGCCGCTATTCAACTCCATGTTGAAGGTTGCAGTAAATTTCGCTATACTTTTGTATGACAGCTTTAATGCACAGCGTTTACTGCAATCATTTGTTATAGAATACATTCGGGTCTCATCAGCTCCCACAGCCTCACATGATTCTGTATCACCTGGTCGGATCAGAATCATGTGGCAGAGGTACCCCGACTCTACAGCTAGCTTCATATCTGGATACAGAGTTGTCTGCTCCTACTCAGAGGATTTTTCCTCTGATTACATCATTGACTGTGACAGCACCACAATCCTAGAGAACCAATCATCAGTCACACTGACAGACCTCGATCCGTCTACTCCTCTGTTTGTCAGAGTTCAAGTTGTCAGAACGATCAATGAGGAGGAGGCAGTGGATGAGTTGTCTTCTCCTACATCTGATCTGATCTGTCCTGGTAAATACATGAAACCAATTCAAATGGTTCTTACCCAACTCATTATTTCATGTTCTCAGTCAGCATGCATAACTCTGTAATGTATTTCTTATGATGTAAGAACGAGAGGTGTTCAATTCATCTGATAGAGTGAATATTTCTGAGAGCACTACCAACAACCAAAGATCACTGACTGTGGAGTTACCTGAGGTTTGTATGCAGCAATATATTCTCGTACCACATGCTATACTGTTACACTCTACTACTGCTATATGAGAGTTCTCACATGGAATGAAAACAGGAAAAATACTTCATTAATTAATCCCCTTCCACAAAGAGCTGCATTGTTGCAGTAGTAAATAGTTTTTCTCTAAAGGGAATATTCTTGCCAAAATTTTGCTCAGTGCTATGACTTCTCATGTGGATTCATAGCTCAATTGCAAGATATTAACCGTGATCATGTTACGACATCCATTGAAGGAGTTTTTTGACAACTGCACCGCCAATCACACCCTGGAATTTGACGGAAGGAATTACACACTCTCCGGAAGACAATTCATCCTCAATGGTGCTAAGCTCAAAGAAACACACACTCTTCAAGTCTTCACAACACTCTTGGATGGACATATCTTCCTTTCATGGTGTCAAACTTATGAAACAGAAGGTATTCATGACTGTTTCATTAAGAACATTTAGGTTACGCTGGTGAGCTATTGCACTATTGAATTTTTTCACCTCAAAACTTTCTACCTACTCTAGATGGTGCAGCTACAGACACAACCAGACAGCCATATATCCAGACAACCATTTCTATATCAGTCGTGGTGCCCGTTGTTGTATTGGCTGTGGTAGCTGCCCTACTCATTCGACATCAACGCAGGAAACAGGCCAAGTATGGATATTAAGTATTACTTGCTGCCAACACCGACGCTTCTACTTCAATGTGGTATAGCTATCCGGCATTGCGAGCTAATCATTATCAAGCGTCTACAGATTTCTGACACCATAGAAAATCTGGCATTTGTTATTCTCCTATCAGCCGGTGCGCCAGTTTCATGAGCACCGGTTTTAAGCCAGCGCTACGCTGGTATTATGCTACTACTATAGGCAGTGGATGGTATGTTAAGTACTGACTAAAGATGATATAATACCTACTTCGAACAGGGCGTGACACTGCATATGAACCAGTGTGCCTACCGATAGTAGAGGAGAAAATGCCAAAAAGTTAAATTCGCTTAAAATCACCAGCATGCTCTCATCTTCATGTTTGATAGAGTTATCAGCAGTTTTCATTCTCCTATTGGCGGATGCTGGTGTCATAAACATACACTTATGGTATGTTGGCACTTAAGCCAGTGAAAGCATACAAATTACGGACTAAAGCCTTCATAGCACCAGTGTAGCAGGGGCGCGTGACACCAGTGTAGCAGGGGCGCGTGACACCAGTGCGTCTGCTGATAGGAGAGTAAGAAATACCAATTTATCAGCCGTGGCGGCTTATCAGGCGAAATTACATGAAACTTTTTTCGGTGAGGCCCTGTTTTATCAATAGCTTCAAGAATTGGCTTGATGAATCATGCCAATCAATCTGCCGCTATGACGGTTAACATCAAACCTTGAAGCTGTGTAGGTTTAGTGGAAAAGTTTGCCTCTCGTACCAGGGGAAGATAATTGCTCACCAGGTACTATGTAAATGTCAAACACTTAGGTCAAACCTACCCAGCAGTACCAATTTGCGTAGAGCACTGGACGGTGAGAATCGAGTTCAACCTGTGCTTTGTATGTTACGTCAGTAGAGACATCATACTAATACAATAGGAGTACAAGGTGTGATAGTGGGTATAGTTGATAGAATGACTGAGGAGATGAGCAGATAGAGTAGAAATACTGAGGCAGTACAATTTAAACTGTGGTGTGATGTAGGGCGGAGATGTTCCATTTGTATGTTGCTTCAGAGTTGTTTTTTCCTTTTTATCATAAGTATCAGCTTCGAGAGGTTTTGTAGCATGATTATTCACGGCGCCATTTCCACACCTTGCCAAAGCCTCTAAATTTCTTTGGTGGCGCCAATATTTTTTCTTTGAGCAAGCCATGTAGCAATCGTGTTGCGAACCTTGAATGTATCTGGTGCCATTCTGCCAGCGATCAGACTGTCCAGAATAATCTTCAAGATCCTTGTACGGTGGCTCTGTCTTTGACGTTGATTATAATCTGCTTTGGGTAAATATGTGCTTGCAGCTGAGTCATACTGCCATCGGCTTAAATCCTTTTGTTAATACTTCTACTGCAATAGTAAATGTAGACTGAATGTTCATGCGCAAGTGGACACGAGATCAATATCTCAACACCATGTCTTTGAAAATTGGCGCCCAGCTCATATCTTGATAAACGCAGTAGATGATACTCCCACAATTCCACAAGCTTTTAACTCAGATGTCCAAACCCTTTCCCACGGCCAACAGGCAGGCCCAAGTCTGTAATGAGGCTCTGGCTCAAACCAGGTTTTAATGCTCCCAATCTATTAGAGTTCACCATGCCCTCTTTAATCCCTACTCTGTAATGAAATCAGGGAACAAAGGGGACAAGCGTATCCCAGGTCATTGAGCCAGTATCACACTCATCCGCTGGTATGAGAGGCAGAGGTGCAGGACCCAGTTGTTCAAACACACTTCCACTTGCTAGCGCATCCATCCCCCTAAATACATCCATCGCCGGTGGAGTGACCTCCCTCATATAAACTCTACACACTCATCCCTCAGGTATACTCTCACAAGGTGTAGTGGTGGTTGTCATACCGATGTCAACGCATGCACCTCCATCCCTGTCAACAAACTCTCCTGCTTGGCCTTAGCCCGGTCTCATTCTAATTCGCATACTTTCTCCTCCTCTTCCCCCAGTCTCTCTCTCCACCCATTACCTCTCACCTCTGCCTCTTCTCTCTGAATCTGTTTGTATGCCAATTGATTAAAAAGCCTCCCCAATTTCTTCTGCTATTGCTCTCTCCAAGACCTATTCCTCCTAAAGCGGACAGGACCCTTCTCCTGAGTATCATTATTTAACTTCTAAGAATGACAACCATCAATAAAATAGGAATCCCAATGCCAGAAGAAAAAAAGGAACTACTTACTTTATTAATGAAGGTTATATCTCTCCAATCGTGACTCCTCCTGTGAGCTGACCACCTCCTTCTGTTCCCCATGATGTTCGCCAAGGTCTACGTCATGACTCGTAGCGGCCTCCTCTCCTCTATCCTAATCTTCAGCTGTGTTGTCAATGTCAGCTATATCCATTTCCTCCCATTCTGTAGAATATTGACCAGCCTCTCCTTCCCTAGCATTCTCACAGTCATAATGTTCTCATTTTTTATGCTCATGTACCAGCTTTAGATGGTTTAGGCGTACCCCGAAACCCTTCCCTCTAAAAAATACCAAACTATCATGTCTCAGGATCAGCAGCACGATGTAAGGGCCTTGGAATCGAGGTTCCAGCTTTGACAACAGGCCAACTTTGGGATGTGGTCACATGACGAACACCATATCTGCAGGTCGTCAATTTCACGGGTTCACCCTTCGGTTCAGCACTGGCCTTGCTATTGTTCTCCCGCACCATATAGAAGATGTCTTTTAGGTTCTGTTGCAGCTGATCCACATGCTCCACATCACTGGAGTAAAGTTCTTCCTGAGAAGGTGATAGTAGATGCGTTGATAGCCTGGTCTCCCTGCTGTGGTGAACTTAAAATGGCATCAGCTTGGTCAATGAGTGTTTGCTTGATCAGTAGCCCATGCCATCAAGTCCAAGTCCTTCTGACTGGAATGGGGCATCAACGGCAATAGGTCTCATTTCCTGATTGATGGTTGGGTCAGTAGTCTTAGAGTCATACACCCCCAACAGGAAGCCACCCAACTCCGCAGGATAAACTGCATCAGTCTAGAGAATGTGACAGTGACAGTCTTCAAACCGACTGGCATAAAGACCTGCTCGACGAGCCCTCAATCAATCCTTCTTCGCAACCCTGACCAAAGGGAAACTCCAGCTTAAACAAGACAGTGCAATGATTCCACTCTGCAGAAGCTCATCCAGCTTGTTTTCCAGCTCCTTTCTTGACTCAGGTTTGCTCGGTATGGTCTTTGCTTGATTGGAGTCTCATCAGTGACCCAGATGAATTGCTCTACCACTGTGGTTCTGGGTAGATCCTTCTCACTCTTGGTGAGCAGGTGTTGATGCTTCCTCATGAGGAGTCAGAGTTCCTCCCGCTGCTGGTCATTCAAGGTGCCATCATCAGTTTCCAGTTCCTGAAGGACTCCTGGTCTCTGGGTGAGACCTAATCAAACTGATTTGGTTTACTTTCTCTGCATGGCTCAGAGTCTGTCCTTCATATACGGTTAATGGGCAGAGTGCTGCATTCAGAATTTAAAGGTTCATCTCTTCTACTCGCTTGAGTACACCACGTGGGCTCAAAAACTCTCTATGCTCCTTGAGCCTTGTTTGAATACGATGCCGTTTCAAGGTGTCACAGGTAAGGTTGTCTTCACTTTGATCGTAGCAATTGATTTTGAAGGAATCTGGATGGTTCTGCCTTTCACACTGACTATAATCTGCTGTGTGTGAATGTGTGCCTGCAGCTGAGTTACATTTAGCTTAACACCTGTTGTTAATACTTATACTGCAATAGTCAATCTAGATTGAATGTCATTGTACAAGTGGGCGCAATATCAATATCCCGGAGCTATTTCTTTGAAAATGAGCACCCATCTCATATAGATCTAGTCCATTTTTGAGCAATAGGGTCGCAATAACATCATCTTAGAAGCATTTCTCTCTTAATTTTTTGAGTTGGAAATTGAGCTTGAGGCATACCTTCAATCTGGCGAGCTTTCGGATACTTGATTCAACTACGTCGAGTATATGATCCTTTATCATCGCATAAATGGAGCTGCCCATTGCATATTTACACAAAATAATTTTCATTGCCATCAGGTACAGTCGTGTAAATATTTCATGTAATGGATCGTTGCCGGGGACAACCTCCAAGGTGTCAAAGTTTTGGCATTTTTTACTTTTATGTCTGCATTATTTCCGCACTTAAAACAGCCACACCTGGTTTTGTCCGCACTTAGTTTAGGCGCGCCTGTTTTTGTCCGCACTTAGTTTAGGCGCGCCTGTTTTTGTCCGCACTTAGTTTAGGCACGCCTGTTTTTGTCCGCACTTAGTTTAGGCG
>ERZ1740065.2892-NODE-2892-length-10747-cov-11.705481_pt1 | contig 10747 bp, 10 predicted proteins | sample MGYA00581738_ERZ1740065 | MGnify/ENA primary metagenome ERZ1740065 (study PRJEB43018, sample SAMN04849749) | marine metagenome | isolation source: floating plastic debris | place: Pacific Ocean | collected 2008-09-01 | study: EMG produced TPA metagenomics...
AGTAGCATGTGGCGTGTGTGTGTGGTAGTCTGTATGGGTTGTAGTAGCATGTGGCGTGTGTGTGTGGTAGTCTGTATGGGTTGTAGTAGCATGTGGCGTGTGTGTGTGGTAGTCTGTATGGGTTGTAGTAGCATGTGGCGTGTGTGTGTGGTAGTCTGTATGGGTTGTAGTAGCATGTGGCGTGTGTGTGTGGTAGTCTGTATGGGTTGTAGTAGCATGTGGCATGTTAGTAGTAGATGTTGTAGTGTTTTTTCTTTCTGTTTTAGCCTTACAGGACCATGTCCTGGGGGCTCTCCTACCTGATCAACATCACGCTGGTCATGTGCAACCTGTCTGCAGTTTTATTCTGATATACCACTAGCTGACACCTGCCAGCAATATGGTGACACTGGAGAATCGATGTATGCATGTATATATATAACCCCACGTCACGGTAACCTACACGAGATGTTACAGCCTCCAGTCCACATGGATTCACTGCCGTCATCGGTGGCACTGGTCAGTTATGAGCTAACTACTGTTATATACTACATTCATTGTACCTTACGCTTGTCATCTACTTAAACATTTTGATCCATTTGTAGAAATAAACTTTCATGGCATAGCCTCAGAGTTTTATTATCGGCATAGCCTCATAGCCTCATGGCCTCATGGCCTCGTAGCCTCGTGGCCTCATAACCTCATAGCCTCAGCGTTTTATTATTACCTGGCAATCGGCATATTTAATATTGGCATCTAAGCAGGTGAGATAAGGAGGGTTCTACAACAAACACTCATCACGAAGCACAGGCATACGATTATATGTGTGTTATGCATGGTATTTACACTACGACTAGCAAAAATAACCACATGCCAGTTCCCTCAGCATTACTACATACGTCACAGTTCTGACAGAGAGAATGTAGTAGGTATATTGCATAGCTGGATGCCTTTCCTTTAACATTGACATGTCACTGCCACAGATTCTGCCATAGTTATCAGACTACGGCTTTGTCAGCGTCTGCTGGTGTTGCGTACTTCACATAATAACAGTTACGATGTCATGAAACCATATTGGGTGTATCTTTGGGTGCCAGCTTCGTCTGAAGGTTTTGACTTGTAGTTCAGAGAGTCCCTCTATTTCACATGGAGCGCGCTATTAGGTCGGAGTTGTCTTCTCGTTTCTTGTTTACGCGTTGACCGTGTCCTATATACTGTCACCTTTCGAGATTGCAGTCGCGTCCTTGCTAATCCGCTAACTGCGCGCTCGGTTTCCAACCACACCTTCCTGTGCCTCCTCCCGTGCTGCGTCTTTTCTTTGAATACGGGATATATCTTGCATCAAATATGGTACGTCTTTTTTTCGTGTTCTTGTCGGTTTTCACCCAACACCACTGTAAATCTAATTGAGCTAGATATCTAGTTCGAACTGTTGTGTACCGATAGAAATTACAAAACGAATGATAGTGCTGCATGCTTTGCATTGGTGTCACTTATGCATCTCTATTACCTGCAGCCAGTATACGGATATGACTGCGTGAACTGTACAGCAGTTCTATGTTGACGCTCACAGTCGAATACTCAGCATCTGTACAAATTTCGAGTTATGGTATTGGACGCGAGTTGAGAGCCATGAGCTCGCAAAGATCAAATTACGATACCATTATATCATCGTACCGGTATGAATCCTTGGTAGGACTATTGTTTAGGTTTTGCCACCTTTATGGTGGTTACTGCCAATGCTGGATGATTGCACTTCCAGCTACCACGTTTTGCGACTGGGAGTCAGATGCGAGGGAGATACATGCATGCACTAATACTTTTCCCATCGGCTGCAGGGTGACAGTGTGCTGCTGATAGACCAAGTTGATCCACAGGTCATGTCCTGTTTCATCATGTACAGCGTACTGCTGACTGGATGGATAATGACCAAGGCTTTCCTGACGGCTTACCATAGGCTAAAAAACCAGGTATACTCGACCTCCACTGTCTCTAGATTGTAAAATCACCCTCTTATCTTAGGGTCGGCTTAATCATTCTACTCCAGATGCTCTGACCATCATGTCTAGGCTTTATAGAACCCAGGTTACATAAACGCCCTTGACCCGATATTTCATACAGGGAGTGGGCGTGTCACTCTGAATGCTAATCTAGTTTTAGGGTGTTTGATTATAGACATTTAGTGGCTTCAGTTTTCACCATGATACTAGGACACACATCCTTACAACTAATGTGAATGGAGCCTGTAGAGGAATACTGCAATATTGACCTGCGTGTAGATCTCCTTCTAGTGTGATGATACCTGTTTGTAAACATGTGTACCACACTTGGGCTAGACCTGACTTGTACAACTCGGCTGTTACTGCAGTATTTTATTGTCTGTATTGTGTGCACACCATTACGTGTAAGCATGTTTAGTGATGCTTTGATGTGTTTCCAGTCATTTAGTAACCCAGAGGATGGTCGATCGAGGAAGAGCAAGGCCCTACCTGAATTGCACCCAGATGTTGTGAGGGTCAACAGGTGCAATATCTGTCTCCTCTCTCACTCTATGTTTGGAATCCATACCAAGCCAGTGTCATCGATCTTTATCTTATGATTTTTCTTCCCAGGATGCACCAGAACGACCTTGAAAACATTGTCCCATTTTTCTTCCTGGGGTTGATGTTCTGTATGTCGAATGGCTCGTACCTGAGAGTCTACTACAGTAAATGGATCTTTCGTCTCTTCTTCTGCGGCCGAGTTGGAATGTCCGTCTGTCACTACTTCTGCATCCAGGTAACCATCCGTCCCTCACTACCCCTCAGTATTCTAAACATAAAGGTTTTTAAATACCTCACCATAATAGCTATAATAGCAACCTCTGACCTCACAATAATAGCTATAATAGCAACCTCTGACCTCACTATAATAGCTATAATAGCGACTGGAAGAAAGCGCTATACTAAAGTTGAACACTATATTTTTGGCAGCTCTTTGTGTTGTATACAAACTGGTAGGAGATCGCTAAAAATTCTAGGCACTATCATTCAACGTAGTGCTGATTTCAGCAAAATGCTAGAATATTTGCCTGCTAAAATATCTATGTTTACCGTATTCATTTATTATACGTTCATGGTCATGGGTTCAAACTGGAGTTGTCTTCCCTTGCATCCATTGATTAGTCTTTGCATTTGTACAGAGATAGATAGCTGTGGAAAGTCAACATCTTTTTACATAACTTTCAGTGCTTTACGTTCTGCATGAGCTTTAGAAATCGAATGTCCAATGATATAAGGTTGTAGATATCTCCCTCCGACACTGTCCCGAGATGTGTACAAATAATTTTCAATATGTGATTATGCGTAAAGCTATCCGTATTTCCTGTCATGAGTCAGTTCAGTATATTATATCACAGTACTGCTGTTTAGGTATGTCATAGCTCTCTGTCTTACTCTATTTGCAGCCGTTCAGATCTCTCTGCTTCATGTTGGCGATGGCTATGAACATAACGCTCTTCGTTGTCACAATGATGAAGATCGGCTGCACTACTAAGTACCTGTAAGGGGAGGCAAACCTCAATTCAGTTATGGCGACCTCACACCACTCATACGTGTTGATTTGATCCAGTTCTACATTCCTCCAGCTTTAATATGATTTCATGATGATTTTATCACTCTTTAGTGGTCTTGTTTTCAGCAACTTCATATCGAATGTTTTACGTTTCCTCATCTGTTTGTTAGTAACAACTCAGGATGATAAACTGCTGATGCAATGATAGTCAATAAAGCTCAATATGTGGGCAACAGGCCTGTGCTGTGAATCATGGTACGTGCTTGGCATGAGCTACTAGTAATTTCAGACTACTAAATCATTGCCAGACTGATCTGGTTCTCATTACTAGCCAATCTCTCAGTTGTCAAGGTTGACGCAGTAGTACTCTCTCTCACACACAGCCTCGACACTCATCATGTGGACTAACTGCTTGCGGCTCTCTGTTCTCATGTGCTTCCTGGTGCTGAGTTCTTGTTTCTCTCCTCCAGTACGGATGTCTCAGTTCAGGCGCAAGCAGGGTGAGGATCAATCATTCCTCCTCTCTTTCGTTACTCACGAGTGTACAGCAGTATAATAGATGCGAGAGATGGTAGGTTAGTGTGCGTCTGTATGTGGTTGAAAAGAAATGTGAAAGCTCGGAGTGTCCACAGGAGGGACGATGGTGAGAGTGGGGGGGGGGGCACATTCCCATTAGCCAGAGTAGGTTCTGCTCTCGGTATCTATAGCAACCAGTGATAGCAGCGGTTCTGTAAAGTAAATATGTGATTTAGGGGTGAGACCGCTGCCACAGATGAGCTACGATGAGATGATGGAAATGATGAGAGGACCGCCCTCTATGAGGCAGCTCACAGGTAAGGTTACTCCATCTCAATGACTCTCTTTGTGTCCGAGTTGGAGTCAGCTGCTAGCTAGATAGTGGCAGTGCTCAGTGTCTTATCAGCTGTCTACCGTTGTTGTAGGAGCACCAGGGAGTTACAGCAATACTTTGGGACAAGAGATGGCCATGAATGAATGGATAGTGGCGCCACCTGGCCACGATTCAGTTGATGACACTGGATCTGAAGACGATTTGGTGAAAATGCCTGTGGGACCGCCTGGCAGCGCGGCAGCAGCAGAGGCAGCAGGTGCCAGTAACTACGGACCTCCTGGAAGCCTGTCTCAGTCTCCTGACAACAACAGACAGTAAAACTGAGGATAATGGAGCCGCTAATATACTCTCCAACAGATGGCTGGCCACTGATACAGTATATCAATCATATACTAGTCATACTACATGGAAGGTAAAGCAATCATTACAGGAATAGCTATGGCAGGAACTGTATCATCGTAACCTCAGTAAATAATAAATTTATTTTTTGTATCCAGAACTGCAGATCTAGATGATTATGAAAGACAGCAAGATAGGCTCATATGAACAAATTATCACACCGCTTCTTCTGTCCCGTCCAAAATGTCAGACACGAGATGGTGGTATATAATAGAGATGTGAAACAATGCTGACATTCTGTGCCTTAGCCTGAGATCACTCGTACTGAGCGATGAGTACCATCATGTACACCCCCACTAGCAGCGCTGCAATCTCTTTGAGACTCTGACCTAGCTTGGTATCCTCTAGTAGCTCAGGGATAACCTGTAATATACATGTAACAAGTCATTAATGAATCACCGGTAATATGACGGTTCTATTATGTCTATTTGTACTGAGATCACTTGGCAAGCACAGTGGCAGCATTGTGCTCCCACTAACGCTGCCAATGTGCTCTGTGATAGCTGCCTCTAGCGATAGCTGCCTCTAGCGATAGCTGCCTCTAGCGATAGCGACAGCTAGTGGAGATAACATTGCACCATATCTATAGGTCATGATTAGGTGGTAGCAAGGGGAGACAACTACTCACGGAAACTGTAGCTATGTAGATGAATCCTCCGGCTGTGAACGGAAGAACCCACTGGGTAGCCTCAGTGCCAATACCACCGGCAGTGAGGCTCATCAGGGTGCCACACATGGCCCCGATTGCAGTCGTGAACTGAAGCATCATGGCCTAGAATGATGTAAACAGAGATAAGAAACAATTAAATTAGACATGAATGTATAGCATCCATATGACTGATGAGTCAGAATGTAAGCGGCAACCATCTATCATGAAGAACGGTACAAACATTCTCAGCCACTGATACTGTCTTACTTTCCGCTTGCTGCAACCGCTCTGTACGAGGATAGCAAAGTCTCCGATCTCGTGTGGCACTTCGTGCAGCAGGATGGTGATTGTAGTGATAACTCCCACTGTCTGGCCAGCCAGGAACGAGGCGCCGATAGCCAGGCCGTCCGTGAAGTTGTGCGCGAAGTCCGCAGCCAGGTTGAGGTAGCCAGCGATTCTCAAGTGTTCAACTGCATACAAGGTCAAAGTCGCAGCATGACTTCATGTGTGAAACACAATTTAGTGTGTAAACAGGTGATTAGGAGCTTGTGAATGTTATAAACCTTTGCTATCGTCACTAGAGTCATCATGTTTGGATTTGTCTTCTTCCGTCTCATCTGAATCGGAGTCCTTAGCTTTTGAGGCCTTGGACTCAGTTTTCTTTTCAGATTTAGGTTCGTGAGTGTGACCATGGCTATGACCATGCTCTCCTGCAGCAGATAATGTATTTATTGAGTATTTCCACGATAAGTAATATATATTTTACTGACCAAATGCAACATGTCACAGGAGAACACAACTCTCACCTTTGACTAGCCGCACAAACTTTTCTACACAAAGAAATGCGATGATGCCAGCTAAGACCCACAAACCAACAGTCATATCATGTCCACCAGAGCCATGAGAGTGACCATGATGTCCTTCATTAGCTGCGTGTGAATGCCCGTGACCCTCTTCTCCATGAGAGTGTGGCGATACAGCGTGTGGTATCAGATGCAGGAATGCATCTCCTAGTATACAAATCCGACGCAATATGTTACATAATTAACATCGAAATGATCAGATATTTACAATCTCTTGACTACAACTGACCGAGTAAACCTCCAGATGCGAATGCCAGAAGTACTTTCAATAACGGCTGGTGTTTCTCATTGGCATCTTGGACGGGAATAAAGAACAGAATGAAGACAGGTGTCACACTGATCAAAGCAGTTGCCCCGAGTGCTTTAATCCACAGCATACTGATGTCACTTTGGTCTAGTGAATCAAAGAAATACATGTAGTTTACAGCATAAACAGAAGCATATGTCGAAATGAATCTGGTAGACTGATCAAACCTTGAGTAGATCCTTCGAATCCCCTATCTTCATGTCTACGGTCATGTACATCATGGTCATGAGCATGTCCATGTCCAGCTTGGTGATCATGTGCATGTCCATGATGATCATGAGCATTCCCATGTTCCGTAGGTTGGTCATGCGAGTGCCCATGGTGATCATGACCATGATTTCCTACTTTCTCAGGACCTTGTGCCGAAGGTGCAGCAGCTTCGTTTGCTTCCTTAGAGTACTTGAAGCTAGCTGGCTCGTCATGTGAGTGACCATGATCATGACTGTGACTATCGCTGACAATAACTGCACAAGAAATTACCAGCGCGCAGAATAACAAGGACCGTCCTATGGGGGCCGCCATGTTTTTAATTCTACCGGTGCAAGTACGTGGCAAAGCGATTTACTCTGCTAGTCACGGTTCCATTCGAATAATTGGCTTAAAGAAACAAAACTATGTAATTTCATGGAGTACTGCACAAATTCGTTTGTCCCAGAGAAGCAGAATATGGTGCTAGCATATATTTTCAGAGTTTTGAGGCGATAAAGTTTGCGTGGCCACGCATGCGTGAAACTAAACAATATGGAATCCTCTAAGGAAAGGGATCAAAAACTTGCTGCTGCACGAAAGAAGGTGAGTAGGTTGACTTCTTAGGCAATGCTATCTTGTTAGAATACCTCAATTCCGAATTTCAGTTTGTTATGTACTATATACACTTGTTATTTTGTTTCTGTATGTAGTCTACGCTTCAGTATCGCCCAAATCAGTGGCACAGTTAATCAGCTGATCTCTTTCAAACGTTTCTATCTGTTGATACGTCTACGTATATTCAACTAAAAACGCTCAGTCATTGTATAGGAGCCTGTCCACTCAAACTAATAATACCTGCGTCATATACGGCTATAAGTTTAGGAGAAGAGTGAAATAATTAGCGAAATTGCAGTTGGAATGAGTAAGTGTATACTAGTAACCAAACCACTCGGTCACAAATCAGCACATAGTGCAGACCGAACAACCTACTTTTCTTTTCTGTCACAAACGTTGCTTCGCGGTATGGGGAGACTTCAGAAAATATAACTATCATGTGATAGATGTGTTATATCTTGAGGCATATGGAAGCATATGCAGTGACGTGATAGTCATTATGATTAATTCTAGACTAACAGTCATGTTCACTGCTCTGCCACGTCGACTATTGTCGTATCTCGTAGTAGTTTCGCTTTGACGCTACATGTTGTGCCTTCCATCCTGGTATATTCACACAGCTCTTTGTGGTGATATTCTCCCGAGTTTTTAACCACTTCATACGTAATTGTAGCTCAAGAAGTTCAAGTCTCAAAAAGGTGGCAAGGCCAATAGTAATTCTGCCAATGCCAGCGTCAACCAACCAGACGATAGCTCCGACATTATGTAAGTGTACCAGAATTCACCTTCTCACTTGTGTTCAAATACTTGAGAATTTTTGTTTTTGCATCCCTCAGAAATTCTGATTCGTCAGCTGTTGAGAGTTTGTTACAACTCTCCAGCCAATTAAATGGCCTGTTAGACGATAGTGCCAACCCAGACCGGAGCCTGACCAATGGCACCGCTGCTTCTCACTCATCCCTCAATGGTGAGTTGTATAAAGATAATTGTATCGTGTCCCGTGTGTTGGTAGGTACTATGTTTGAGTTCCCCCTCCCAGCGCTGTTCAGCTATCGTCAGTGGAGTGTCTCTGATTTCAGGCTCTGTGTCAGCCGTCAATGGCCGGAAGTCGCCCATTGGGGGCAGTGCTAGCCTAAGTAATGAGGACTCGTTGATGCAGAGGAATCAGGAACTAGCAGGTCGTGTGAGGGACCTGCAGCAGAAGAACACATTGCTCACCCGCCAAATGCAGATCCAGGTCAGTTGTGCTAGGTGCCGACAACTCTAGCCCTTAGTATGCCCGGTCCTATACAATGATATCGTAGTTCACACACCGTTATTAGTGATAGACATGTTGTACTGCGTGCCGATTCATTGATTCGTTTGTTTGCTCATTCTGCTATTACATCTTCTGATCAAACAGACGGAGCACCTGGCTGAGCTGGAGAGACAAGCAAACGAGAATCAGAGCGAGGCTGTGGAGAAAACGCGTCACGAGCTGCAGCAGACAAGGGAACAACTTCAGGTGCACATACAGACCATAGGTACGTCACTTACACTGGCTATTCACGCAGGTAGGGTACGTACATGTATATAGAGATATACGTGTAGATAGTGTGATACACACACTGTAGTGTAGGTGACAATATGTCATTAGCGACTGTCCACCAGCTTGTGTCTACCTGTATTGTATTTGTATTGGATTATGTATTTGTATTGTATCTTGTATTCTCACTCTGTGCTAGTAACATGTCTTTCTATCAGGTATTTTGGTAGAGGAGAAGCAGACTCTCCAGAAGCAGTTCTCCGTTTCTCAGAAGCACAATCAGCAAAAATCTGGTGAGTTACTGTCATTATCATGGAAGCTTATAATGTCATATCCTTTAATTCAATCAACGCTGTTTTGTTTCTGTAGACGAGTTAGAAGACTTGACGAGTCGACTGAAAGCATCACGACTTCGTGTCGCTGACTTGGAGAAGCAGCTGGCCGTGTCAAACACACAGAAGGCCCGCGCCGAGTCGGCCTCCGGAGACAACAGTCGACAGCTGGATAAACTCAAGACTGATCTCTTCACCAAGAGGTGAAAGCAGCTGCCCTCACAGACAACGTGCTGATCCGAATACACCAAAGCACTGATCGCTGTCATGTATGAATGTAGTCGTGACCTGGATGAGGTTCTGGAGCAGAGAAACGAGCTGGAGAAGCAGCTGCAGGCCAGAATGAGTCAGAACGCCGACTTGGATGCCAGTCTCACCGATCTCAAGACCAAACTCGATCTGTCTCAGGCTTACATACAGCAGCTCACTAACGGGGACGGCGCACTGACCCAACCCAACCTCTATGTGGAACAGATAGAGGAGCTCAAAGTTCAAAACTCACAGCTTCATGAAAACATAGCCCAGGTCTGCGGTGTGGTCACTATTCACAAAGCTGTGTCCCGGTTATAATTATTGCCGTTGTCTAGGATATCTTGGTGTGTTTCAGCTGGAGGAGTCTCTGCAGAGAGTCAGTGCTGAAAGAATGCAGGCAGTCGATCAGTATAACCAAGTCATCAACAGCCTCCAACACGAGCAGCGAAATGTACGAACTTCATCACTGCTTCTCCCCCACTTGGCCCTCCTAATCGGCTCTCCCGCTCCACCCAACCCCAGCACCCACCCCAGATAAGACACCCCCCAACCCCCCACCCACCCCCACACCCCAAAGCGAGAACACCAACCCCACTCCACCCTCCCACATCTCTCTCCCACTCCACCCTCCCACTCCTCTCTCCCACTCTCTCGCTCTCCTCTCCCACTCTCTTGCTCTCCTCTCCCACTCTCTCCATTGGCTGTCTGCTGTCATGTGACTTATGTGTGTTATAGCTTCAAAATGATCTGGACTCTAGTCAACGAAACATCCTCGTTCTGGAACAGGAACTGCAGGAAGCAAGGGCAAACAACTCCCAACTCTCCCATCATCTCGGTAAGTGACTGAAACATTTTTCTTTTGTCATGACCAGTGTCCTCTATTGACGTGTAACAGTGACACGTAACAGTGATGTGTGAATTGTTACAGAGCAGCTGCAGACCTCTCAGGACGATTCCCAGACGGCGCCAGACGCTGTCCAGCCCAGCAAGGAGGCGGTGAGTGACAGTGAGCAGCCGGCTGCAGTCTATACGGCTGCCCAGGTACAGGAGCTGATGCAGCAGTACGAATATCTGAGGCAACAACTGCAGGCCTACGCTAAGAACTGCGAGACCCTGTCCTCCGACAATCAACAACTCGCTCGGTAAGGAGCGCCCCCCCGCGCCACCCCCCCAGAAGAAGGAAGTAAAGTAAAATAAAAAAACAGGGGAAGGGGGAACAGAGGGGAGAGGGGAGG
>ERZ1740065.2893-NODE-2893-length-10746-cov-11.592554_pt1 | contig 10746 bp, 8 predicted proteins | sample MGYA00581738_ERZ1740065 | MGnify/ENA primary metagenome ERZ1740065 (study PRJEB43018, sample SAMN04849749) | marine metagenome | isolation source: floating plastic debris | place: Pacific Ocean | collected 2008-09-01 | study: EMG produced TPA metagenomics...
CCCCCACCCCCCCCCCCCCTGCAGCTAGGATCCTGTCATATTAGAGTTCAACAGGAGTCACATGAGAACATAAGATAACCAATAATAAAAATTTTGTCATCTAAAATCTCCCGGAATACGGGAGACTTGACAGGTATGATGGTGCTGATGGTGGAATAGTACTGGGTCCAATGGTCGCCTAGCGGATATACTGGCAGAGCACTAAATTGTAACTAATTTAGTAATTACCCCTGTCCAGTAGATACTTAAACTCTCTTATGAGGATCAGCCCTGATATTACAATAGCTTCACACCTGAACGCACCTGGCAGAAACTGAGAGTTGAATTTCGAAGAAAAGGTATTGAGACACACTGGAAGGAAGATCCACATTTAAAGGGATTTATATCAAGGTCATCAGTGTAAACACACCTGCCACAACAAATACACAAAGCTAATTTACTGTGATGTAATGCTGTTCAATCCCAGTCTATATGGTGTCCTTTCTGCTGTAAATCCCAAATCCTCAGTAATATGTTCTAAAATCCTAACTGCAATACTGCAATAACGAGAGCTAACATCTCAGTTTGCTGTGAAAGGTTGACGTCTGCTGAGAGGGAACCGTCTGCTGAGAGGGAACCGGTCTTACCTGCTGGTTGCAGAAGACAGAGGAAAGCCAGGCAGCAGGCTAAAGTTGCCATTGACATCGTTTTGCGTTCTTGTGACAAGTTTATCATCGTCTTGCTGTCGAAATGCCTCTCTAGTGCGTAACTGAAAGGCGAGCTATTGCGCTGCCCTCTACTGGCCAGCTTCAGGCTCCACTCAGCATCAAATGTCTCTCACTCTGTATTGATTATGTCCTGAAAGATACGGAAACAGTTTCACGGCTCATCAAGGCCACCTATGGCTAGCAGCCGTCCAAAAAGAAACTAGCTGAATTGTAAAAGCTGAAAATGATCATAACGGCTTCAATAGAACGCAAACAAAAAGCTGTTCAGCGTCCAGTCACAGCTGAATATTAATAGAGCTACTATAGGCATCTCAGGACGGGCGGGATTATAGTTTACTGACGTCTGTATAAGAGGCCTACGCTGAAGTCCGGTTGACATTAACTAATGGCTTGTTAGTAGAGAATAAAAACTGATCGGTCGGTGATAGGCAGATAGAGGGGTAACTGGGACTGGAGTGTAGCTATTCTGACTATTCATCTACACACTGCTAGTTTCTAAGGCAGCAGACATTTCATTTTAACATGACACCAGCACACCCTCCATAGCCTAGTAACCATTGATTGGGGCTGCCCGCATTGGATGCTTGAAAATCAAATCTTGACATGAATTTAGCTGTTTCCTGCTGACTTCCTCATCAATGCAGAAAAGCGTGACATGAGCTCTACGTACAGCTTGAGCAATATCGCTTACCCTACAACTGGAGTAGATCTAGTAGTGTGACGGGCTGTTAAGTCTTGGGCCACTTCATACAACAAACGGGTCATTGAATGAGAGCGACGTGGAAAGGAAAGTCCATACTACTAGAAGAGAGGGCAATTGTAGTAGAGCAGGCCAGCACACACAATACACTCCACAACTCAGCATCGATTCATAGTATACTACGCGACAGCACAACTATCTTGAGTCTCAATAAAATAGTGTCATAAACCAGTCAAGTGGAAGTTGATAATAACCTTGTCATCATGTATGATAAATATACCGCTATCTGTTTCATATGGCACGCTTCGTCACTTTAGTTCGATCTTAATCTAATCAGGGAAAGCAGCAGCAGCAGCATGTATATACACGTAAATTCATTATGGCTAGTCGCTCTTCATCTGCTAATATCCTGCATCATAGATAAACATGGTGGACTGATTCATACAGCAAACTTCAGTGCAGTTTACAAGTTATACGCAATTGACTAAACTCGTATCACTGGCCATGGCAGAGCTGAGACTAAAGGAATAAGGCGACACTTCCGAGCACCTGTTGCCATGCCATACACACATTAACACGCTTTCTGTCTGCGTTTTTTTGGGGGGCTAAAATCTGAACGAAAACGGAGCCGACACTACAACCGGAAAGAGAAGTAGACTCACCGAGTACAAAAATATCAATTTACCTCTTCAAATGCGTGGACAGCTTCTTCTTTATCTCAGGTTCTCCTGATTCAACTCCACTCTCTATAGTGAGACGGATGTTATGTGCAATGACTACGACCGATGGAATGACACATCAAATCGCGATGCTTCGAATGTCAATTTCATGACGTAATACGCGAAAACCCCATAGACAGTGGATCGCCGAAACCGTAAAAAACACGATCAGCAGGAGCGGACAACTCTGAATAAAACCGGTATCCACGTAAGAAGCGACCCTTTATAGTGCTCTCCCAGGCATAGCTGTCAGGCTGAGATGAGAATACTGGAGATTCCATTTTTCTGAAGTTTGAGGAGCCATAGCTCAAACCCCCACAACCTACAGCTGACCCCTGACCCCTACAGCTACAATTCTGTACAATTGATGAGCCACAGAACATTAGAAAACAAAAAATAGCCATTTTGGCCCTAAATTCTGACATCTAAAACATGGGAGTCTCCCAGGAAATATGGGAGTCTCCCAGGAAATACGGGAGACTTGACAGGTAGTCTCCCAGGGTAGCAAACTTTGGCTCTATTTAGAAGTAAAAGAATCCTGATTTAGTTTTAGGACAAAAAATAAAACACGGAAAAATCAGTCAACTAAGCTCTAAGTTCTCTTACTGTTATATATATATATATATATATAGAGGACAAAGTAGAAATTGTGTGGGAAGGAATGTTTGGGTTAGTAAATCCGATTTGCTAACATTAACGCAAGCAAACATTGATAACAAACCATAGTTCAGATTCAAATGTTATGAGCCAAAGTCTGGTAAACTGTACCTCCTACTCCAGAGTGAGTGAATCCAATCATCAACAGCATTGATACCACATTGATATTACATTGAATGCCTTGAGGATCACAATAACTCTAGAATGGCTTTGATTTCATAGGGGATTTCTGGTCAAAATTTGAACATGCATGTATTTGAAGTTGAACATGTATGTATTTGAACATATATGTTGTTCGGTAGCTAAATCTCGTTCCATGCCCAAAATCCCCAACTACAACTCTGTAAAGGCGACTCTGCTAGAGTTAGTACATATAATTTTGCTCCAAAAGCAAAACAGTCTTGCGTTTCTTGTTACTGCATGCATAGCTATAACAGCTAGTTGCTGCAGCCGATGCATGCATGCTAATAGTGGGTGTCACCATGAATGCCTCTCCGCCACATGTAGCATTCCACCTGGACTCAAACACGCGGCTCATCTACAATAGCCATGTCTTCGTCATTGTGTCACCTAGAACCAGGTGCTTGTATGGTGATTGTTAAACAGTTCTGTGATGATATTATCAGCGGTGTCCGAAGGCTGTTGGTGCGTGCCCTATGCGTGTACTATACTATCTATCTAGTCCACTATGAAGGCGCAAATAATAGAGAATGCCTCCCATAATAATACCCAGCGTTCGCCGTATAACTGATCGCTATCGACTCTCTCAGGGTCTCAGGTTCACAGAACAGCAGAAGAGATGGAGGGCGAAAGGCAGCAAGTCAGGCTTGGCACAGTTTCTCTTATAATTCTTACTTCTTTAGTGGTCATAGCGTACTCTGCATCGTCTCAAAGATGGGTGGACACATCGTTGACTAGAAACAGCACACAGGTATGCGCTTTGGCCCGTAGATGTCGTGGTCTGGTCTCGACAAGTCTGCTACTACAATCGAAGGCTATGGATCACGGTTTGGGAATCAATGGCAGAGCAGTCCAAATGTACCGTAAGTTCATGTTCCAGACTGGCTCCAGGGGAAGACAATTCATTACTGACATTCTACTGTCTGTAGTATTCGATAGCGTGGAAGGAGTGATTGAGTATTCCATGTGGTTATGTTCGACTGCAAGTCTGGGTTTGGCCTTCATTTGTGGGTGCATAGCGCTGACGCTGTCATCAATCAACATGGTAGTTGTAGTGACGGAACCTCAGCACAGCCTGCCTGCTGTGACCAGCTGGAGTCTGGCTGCCGGTAAGCAAATAGAAACCTCTTTGATATGATGCGCGGCTTTACACAACTCAAGCTCTGTACTGTAGGAATATTGTCGACAGCATCGCTGACTCTGTTTGTCCTGCTGACTCGGCTAACTGCATTGAGAAGCAGCCTCACAGACAGCGAGGTGGCTGATGGCTGGAGAGAAGGAGACTCTAGACTGCAGGCCAACTTCTGGATAGCCGCCATTTCTCCACTTCTTTTTTACATAGTTGTATTGATCACTGTATTGCCAATTGGGAGCTGCACCAACACCTGCCGCTGTACAAGTCAATGCCACAGCACTTCTCTAGATAAAACAACACAAGGAACGTAGTCTTAGGTTTTACGTCCTTCAGATTTTACATAAACCTTGATATATTGGCTGACGAAATGTACACAATAAATATAATAAATCTGGATGTCTATGTTGGTAACATTGTTAAAGGTTATATTATTGTTTCAATACTTGAACAAGAGCAGCTGCATGTGCAGAGTCTCAAATCCTGATCCAGTCATGAGATAAAAGAGAAGGAAAACCTGATACTTATAGGATCACACGTTGCTCGTTGATCCGCCACCCAAACGCGACACAACCTGAAACACAGATCCTGAGGCTGAACCGCTGTCATGGCAACAGCCGCTTGTGGTGCAACACATGTATTAGGCAGTGTAGTCACAACACTGGGTCGGTGTAGGTCAGAGAATGTATGTCTCGCATCATTCATGTGTAGATTGAAGTCACAAAGTCTGATTTGTCCCTCCACAAAACACGCAGATAATGAGATGATTGACAGAGACCATCAGATATCAGCTCTGACACAAGACTTAAAACGGAAAGGAGAGGGAGGGAGAGAGAAAGAGGGGAGAGAGGGAGAGAGAGGGGGAGAGGGAGAAGAAGGGAGGGAGGGAAGCGGAGGAAAGCTAGGAGGGAAGCTGGGGGGGAGGGAAAGGGAGGGGAGAGAAGGGAAGGGAGGGGGAAAGGGAGAGGGAGGGAGGGAGGAATGGAGACAGAGGAATGAAGAGGATGTGGGGCGGGAGGGAGAGTGAAAAGGGATACAGAGCAAGGACGGAGGGAGAGGTTGTCGGTAGTAGTAGTAGTAGACAGTAACTTACAGTTGAGATGCCTGGTAAGGCGAGTATAGTGCTGATCACTGGCACCCTTTGGAGGAAGTTTAATGCTACTGGGATGAAACCACTGAAAGGAGATAAGACACAGCATCAGACTGTGCCCTCGTAACTGGAATTGACTGACTCATGATTCAGCTGGGATCAAACTGAATCAAAGATTAAAAGAAATAGCAGTCAGTAAGGTGACAAATCCCTACTACTCCTACTACTCTCTGGGGCCTGCAGCAATGTGGTCAGGGCTTATAATCTCAGTCTTATGAGATGAAGTCTCTTTTGCAGGTTGATGGTTTTCATACTGTATACCCTCGACTATAAGACATGCTGGGACCCTAATTAGACATCACTATAACTTCATGTAGGACGGTTGTAAAGGAGCCATTTTAGTTTCATAAGAGAAAATCAATACAGAACTATTAAATAAACCTTTCAAATTAACTATTAGCCAGAGAAATAATGAAGTTTAATTTGAGATAGCCTCACTTCCTTAGACACATGTCTTATAGTCAAGGGAATACAGTATAACTTATGCTTGATGAATACAATATAGTGTGACAAATAAATCAAAAGTCACATTTTCATGCTGTCACATTGTCACGTTCGGAGCAGACAATATTTGAGCTCATGAAAATTGTCTGTTGATACAAATATATCCACACACTTGACTCTATAGCCAAGAAAATTTTCTTGAACTGACAAAGCTCAATGCTGCTCCGCAGATTATCTAGATGGGCAGCAGTAAAAAGAGAGGACAACTCCTAAGTATTTTATAAATCATGAGTAGCAGAGTATTTTAGGTGTACTGCATCATTTGAGAAAAGCTGACTCACTATGATCATTTCATGGCAGAGCCTGTCCTTACTAACTCCTCACCACAGCCTAGTGTGGATAACTAGTATCAACTTACTACTAGTCTAGCCGGCAAGGTGAGAGGGTGGCTGATTAAACTAACAAAGGTAGAGGTTACTCTGAGCTAATGACCTAAACCACAACTAACAGCAACAATAGCCTAATTAACATGATACATACTAGGTAAGAGTTGTCTACTCACCCAAACAGGACGAAGAAACCGTAGGACTCAACGAGCATGCCGATCATTGGCCAGCCAGCCAGCACGATAAATATTCCACCCAAGAAGAAGCATGTACCGCGCCATTTGTGGGGTTGGAAGAAAAATTTGAACGTTCTATCGAGGCCAATGAGGAAGGCCAATCCAGCAATAAATAATATCTAAAAAATGTGCAACAACTAGAAATTCAATAGCCTGCCACCTCAAGCTATCGGCTGTGAAAAAAAAACACAACGGGGAAACATCACTTACATTTCCTATGGCTAGAAGTCCTTTGTCAAACAGTAGCACAACGCCCAGGAAGAGAAATAGTATTCCAAAGCCAGCAAGTCCCACACCGATCTCTACAATCAGGAAAATGAGCCAGTCACACGAACAACAAGATATTTGTTCTCCTTCACCAGCTAGCCTTTAATGAAACCACAGCGTCAGGAAAACTTAGAAATCACTGGAGTGTGTGCATAACATAACTCTGAATAGATCTGTGTTTGCGCAGTAAAAGGTACCTCTACTCTCATAGAAGTAAGAAGAGCAAACGGAAAATGAAGAGAATGAGAGTGGGATAAAAACAAGTTGCATAATACTACACCAAAATAAACAGTTTTACTTACTTTGAAAGTCAGTCACTTGAATCATATTGAGCTATCCTATCGTTTTGTTCCCACTATAGAGAAATTCTATCTACATAAAACGTTGTGAGTAAGTGAAAACTCACACTAGTGTTGCTACAAGTTCAAAAGTTCAAAGATGTTGTATATGCTAGTCTTGACGTGGAAGATAAACCTACATAGTTTGAGAATACTGCGATAAATATGCCATAGTTGACAATAACGTATGACGTTAATTATTTACCTGCACAGTTTTGACCTCATCGACATATAACTTCTTTCTTTATAGTTTACCTTTCGTTTATTTATCTATAGATCTATTGAGGCCTGATTGGTGGAAAATGGAGGCTCAGCAACCATAGCATTCGAGATGCAAAAGTGTAGGTTCACACTTTCACGATTGAACGGTATTGCGTCTCGAGTGTTATGACAGCAATCCGATTGGATCAACGCCTCAATTAACAACGGAAGTTTACAATCATGGCTGAAAAGGCAAGCGATCAGCCGCGCGGATTACCCAAAACTCCCAAAAAACGGACCAAAGCAGTAGCTAGTGACTCTAAAGCCAGAGAAGGAGTAGCAGGCGATGGAGAAAATCAACAAAAGAATGATCAAGTAGTAAGAAGACCTAGGAAAAAAAGACTTCCAAGACAGGACGATGAAGGAGGACAGGACAATCCAAATTTTAATTTGAATAACAGCACACCTGATTTAACTAACAGCAGAAAGCCTTCTCACAATTCACGCAAACTACCTCCATTAGGCGGATCTAGACCAGGAACTTCTGATGGAGCTCAAACGCATTCTAGAAGTATCAACAAGGTAAACTCATCAATGATATTTCTGTGCCGAAAATCTGCATGAAAGCGTTTACCATTTACTCCCTCTAACCACCAGAATTCATTAGCTCACGCACTATCTTGTGCTAACCTGATGTAGATTATCCATCATTCTTTTATTTTATTTGGTCAGCCTGAACAGACAGATGATGCTGATGGAGCTACTACCAGTATCCCGAAAGCAAGAAAAAAATCCAACAGGAAGAAAAAGTGAGCAGCAACCCGGATGAAAATATGCTATTTGGCGTAATTCATGTCCCTTAAAATGGTATCATGGTCTGACCTACTTTTCAGAAGAGTTATGAATGAACATACTGGTATGATCGAAAGTTTAGGAATCAACCTGAATGACATACAGGAAGATATTGTTGATCCTGATACGGATCAAGAATCAGAGCAAGAGACAAAAACTCAGCAACATCAGCATATGATGAAAAGTCAACCCATCGGCAAGCTATTTGTTGAACAGACCAGTGAGTATATGAAATGCTCTGATGCAGTTATCCGCCTAGTCATATATTAGTATTGCATGTTCTCTCTACGTGAAGGGAGATTTGTGGCCGTCCCTTTCCACTGCACTCCACCTCTCATAGAAAAATCGCAGCATGATCTTCATTTCCCAGGCAAACTCCATGATTCTTATTTGATTGTTACTCCAATCTAACTATCATACTCAGGGTTCTATGTTCAGTTGTTTGCTGTTCCACATTCTTTACTGTTCAATATTTGCAACCGAGACTTGTTTTGTGAGGAAATCTTATTTAGGTTCACAACTTATTTCATGTTTTTAAAGATGGGTTCAAGTCAGCAGACAAGAAGACATTGGAAGACATGTACTTGGACGACAAGTCTAAGGCGAACGAAGAGGATGAAAATTTATACCCGACCACCATGACATCATTGGCATTCGCTTTAAGTAGCGTTAACATTTTCAAAACATTTTCACACTTTTGTATGGGTGAGTAGTACGTGTATGTGTACGTGTACGTGTATGTGTACGTGTACGTGTACATGGCTGCCAAGAGTCTGCTGTTACTTACCCATATGTTTAACCTGACACATTTTTCCAGGAATACTTGCTGGAATATCAATCTGGCAAACTCTGTATATATTCATGCTGACGCCCAATGGAGACTTTGTTTCCTATTTGGACGTGTACCGGAGCAGTAGCATGCCTATCAACAGTGCCTTCTACATCGTGCTGATTATCGTCACTGTGGCAACGTTCGACAGGTCAGCACTCTTCCAACTTTCCAGTAAATTACATATCAGACCCAAACCTCATCATATCAACGATATAGGATTCCATTCATTGATTGAAAGACTGCTATTCGGCAAGTACCTGTCTGGTTACTTGCCGTATACTTTCTCAGCTGTCTGAAATTTCACCATCTAGTGTCCATTATTCGATGTTCAATTTACTATGATTGAAGGTACGACATAGCGAAACCTAATAGAAGGTTTATAGTGCGGGCCTGTGGTCTGCAGTCAGGGGCAGTGGCGTGTGTCCTCTACCTGACGGCGTTGTGTGTCAATGTCAGCATGACTCCGTATGATGACAGGCTTGGACGTCTGATCAACGGAACGTCAGACACCTCAAGGGAGTTTGCTAGTGACGAGGTAACCATGACAACGATCTACGATCGTACTCTTACTCGGACAGCAGCAGTGTTGATATGAAATCAAAGATTGAATATACTGCAGACTGGAATCTGATTGCACTGAAAAATATTTGTGATAATACCAAAAAAACTTGACTGGAAAAATTTTCGTAAAAATTCATTGCTACTTGAATCACTATATAACCATTGAAATCTTTTGTGATTTTGAACAGCTGCAAAAAAATTCCCTCGAAAATAAATTTCAGTCTACAGTATTGCTTGTCTATATGAAATCAACTCTACTTGCCAATCAAGTTCTGAGTCGTTGTTCAAACAGAAATGTATACTGTAGACCTGGATTTGATAGCGGCAGTCCAAAATCATCACTATTGTTATATTGTACTATAGAAATTATGCCCATTACCGTATATGTAAGAATAGTTGCGATTGAGGATTAAATGCGACTTTCGAAAAACTCATTTTTTCGCATTTATTATACATCGCATTTATTTTTCACAAGGTGTGCAGCTCATTTCAGAAGTTGTAAGATTGCAATTTTTACTCATCGCATTTATTTCTCAACACGTATTTTCACATTTATTTGTCTTGCATTTATTTTTACGTATACAGTATACCTTATATAGGAGTTGTCTTCTCATTTGTGGCATCACTATCATTAGATGGTTATCATTTTCATTTCTTGATGAATTTGAATGAAATGCTGACATTTCTATCCCTGTTCTGCATACATTGCAGCTGGTATGTGATACTGATTATGTGCTATTTTTGTGTGTAGGAGAGGAACAGGCATGTACTGACCTGGAGGGCGCTGTCAGTGGTACGCACAGTGCTGGTGTCTCTCGCCTGGTTCACAGTATCGTTGAGGCCTGGAACGCACAGGCTCACCAAAAATTTGCGAAACACAGAGGTGATGTGGGCAGACGCAGATAACACTGAGCCGGCACCAAAAGAGCAGACGACTGTCTTCAAAGTATAGCTAGCTGTTACAGTTTGTTTGTAGAGCCATATAACAATAAATAAATAACACTTATCTTTGCTTTTCTATACTACTGATCCTCTTATTTATAAAAAGACAAAAATCTGGTCAGTGTGAATGCGGGGCAAGTGCACAATATGGAGGCTATCAACCGTGTCTGTCAGTGTAGCTGTACTGACTGATGGTCAGCGATACTGACTGGTAAGCAGTGATACTGACTGGTAGTCAGTGTAGTACTGGCAGGCAGCCAGTTTAAAACCGACTAGTAGTGATACCGACCAGTGGTGGTACTGATGGGCAGTCAGTGTGATCGTACTGACAGGTGGTCAGTGATACTGACTGGTAGTCAGTGTAGTACTGACAGGTAGCCAGTTTAGAACCGACTAGTAGTGATACCGACCAGTGGTGGTACTGATGGGTAGTCAGTGTGGT
>ERZ1740065.2894-NODE-2894-length-10746-cov-8.288560_pt1 | contig 10746 bp, 3 predicted proteins | sample MGYA00581738_ERZ1740065 | MGnify/ENA primary metagenome ERZ1740065 (study PRJEB43018, sample SAMN04849749) | marine metagenome | isolation source: floating plastic debris | place: Pacific Ocean | collected 2008-09-01 | study: EMG produced TPA metagenomics...
AAAGGTTAGCCAGCTCTACTACAGTTTTTTAACGTTACCGACTCACCCATGCCCTAGCTTTGCTGGGGCATTTTTTTGGCCGTTGCTGATTTGAAGGATGAACCGATCGGTGAGATATGCCATGGGACAGTATCTCGCAGATAAAATCATACCGAGGATTAGCAATGCCTTTTTTTGCCGTACAGATGAATGAAAAGCGTCCGATACCGAAAGGCAACCACAAGGAATTGCCTCTACAGAATTGAGCTCTTTAAATCGGAGTTAATGAATTCGGATTTTGGATTACTCAGTTTACAAAATGAGATTGTATTCCTCTAGACATCAAATCGGATAAAGCTATTACAGACCTGTCAATAGCTTTTGATTGAGACCATGTTGAATCTTTTAAAATCTACTAGCTTTTTATACAAATACGGACAATAGTAAAGTCTGTAGCTTTATGCTGCGCGTTGTCAGGGGATCGTCTGGAGCAAGTGAGCTGTGGCTAAGAGAAAAATTCTGATTCTGGCTGCGAATCCAAAGAATTCTAGTCTCCGCCGCTTAGATAGAGAAGTCAGAGATATCGAAGCGGGGATGAAACGCTCAAAGCTTCGTGAGGAATTTGAGATTGTGACTCAACTGGCCTTGCGGACGGGCGATATTCAGCGAGCTTTATTAGATGAGGAACCTGCAATTGTACATTTTGCGGGGCAAGGGGCTGGAGCCAATGGGTTGATCTTCGAAGATAATAATGGGAAGGCAAAGCTAGTCAGCACCCAGGCATTAGCCAGGCTTTTTAAGCTTTTTAAGAATAAGGTCGAATGCGTCGTGCTCAATGCTTGCTATTCGGAGGAGCAAGCGGAGGCGCTTCGGGAGCACATCGGCCATGTGGTGGGGGTAGAGGATGAAATCACCAATCGTCAGGCGATTCAGTTTGCCACGGGTTTCTACGATGCGCTAGGAGCTGGTAGATCCTATGAAGATGCGTCTGAGATGGGACGTATTGCTGTGGATATTTCTGCGCCAGCAATATCAAAAACTCAGCGTAACCTTCGAACGGCAATGGCAATCAGTGTTGGCATTGCTGTCACTACAGTTATTAGTCGTTTTTCGGGTGTTCTGATGCCATCCGAATTAGCAGCTTACGATTTATTTATGAATCTCTCTCGAAGATTCACTGGAACAACAAGCTCAAGCATTACTCTTGTGACAATCAGTGATAAAGAGAGAGACAGCTGGGGCAAGCCAGAAGTGTCAGACTTTAAAGTATGGAAAATTTTAGACGCCATTAATAAAGTTAATCCTAAATTGATCGGGTTAGATATCTTTCGCGATATACCTCAAAAAGATATCCAAAGAGAAGAAGAATTTAGGCAAAAGGGTAAAGTCTACGACGAAAATGAAGATTATAATAAATTGATCGATTATCTTAAAGATAAAAACAACAATATAGTATCAACTTGTGAAAGCTCCTCAGGTACCGATGTGGGAAGTCCACCTCCGTTTGAAATTCAAGGCCCTGAAACAATAATTGGATTTAGTGACATTGTTAAGGATGGTTTTCGAGATAGTGTTAGACGTCAAATTTTGTGGATGGATGTTGATGCAGCAGACTGCAGCATCAACAACTCTTTGAGCTATAGAATAGCGTTGAACTATTTAGAGAGTGAGTACGATATTAAAGAAGAAAGAGATGACATAGATTCTGATATTACCCTTGGTGAAACAGCGTTTCCACTCATATTGCCAGGAACAGGGGGGTATACAAGAAATCCTGATAAGTCTGATGAATCTGATATTGACTTTACAGGAGGTGATCAGATCTTAGTTAACTACAGCGTAAAAGGGTTTGAGACAGTATCTGCTGAAGAAATTTGGAAATCTATAGAAGACGAATCTGAGTTGACGACAGAAACCCAGAAGAAAATTAGAGATAAGATTGTTCTCTTTGGATATACTGAAAAAAATGTTGATAATGATGATAGGCATCAAACCCCTATTGGCGAAATCTGGGGCGTTCAGCTACAGGCTCACATGATTAACAATATCCTTGCTCCAATAGAGGATGATCAGCCCATTATTAAAGCCTTTGAGCCTGAAGGAGACTCGCTTTTAATTATATTTTGGTGCTGTCTCGGTGGAAATCTGATTTGGATATTTAAATCGCGTCAGTTCATCATCATTATCGGGCTAACTGTAACGGGACTATTATTTATTAGCTATTTGCTAGCTTTTACCATAGGAGGGTTGTGGCTACCGCTAGTGCCTTCAATAGGTGGCTGGTTGCTTAGCATTATTAGCCTAATTGTTGTTGATACATATAGAGTTCAAAAAGAGGAGTAAACGAATTGTGATGTTCTCAAAGCTACATTTCTGGAAGCAGATTTTTACAATTTTTACCTGCCTTGTATTTAGCTTAAGTTGCTTTCAGCTACCTGCGATCGCACAGTTAGCCCCTACAGAGCTTTCATTAGCTGCAACTCAGGTTAACCCGTATGAGAGCGCTAACCCTAGTAATCTCATTTTTGAAAATACATCAATTTTTGCATTTAGATTTCCATTCTTTAGACGACGGGGGAGGCGTAGAGGGGGTGCTCCAACGGGTAGAAGTTCAGCTGCCAAACGGGGGCAGTGCAATGATTTGAATCAATCATTTGTAGCATTAGCCCCCCGTAGCGGTTTAATCTCTGAAGACTTATCCCTTGTAGATGTTGGTCTGACCACTCAAGCACAGCCAACGGCTTTTGTGTACTTACCTAACTTATTAAAGTCTCCTGCCTTAAATGCATCAGATACGCTTGATCCAAAAAGTGTTAAAGCGCAATTTATGATTCAACATATTAAGGATGAGTCTCTAGAAGATCTGATTCCTAATCCTATTGCTTTAGATATCCCTGATGGTGGTGGCCTTGCTCAGATAAATTTTGAAACGTTAGGGATCACACTCATGCCTCAGCAGACATATCACTGGTATTTATCTATCGTATGTGACTCAGAAAGACCATCTAGAAATCCTAGCGTTGATGCCTGGATTGAGGTTGTAGACCCTGACACAAAGAAAAATATAGAAGATGGTATTGTTAATATCACGAATGATTATGAAAAGATTCAATTTTACATTGACAGACAAATTTGGCACGAGACAGTAACATCGCTAATCGATTTGCGTTGCCGAGAACCCGATAATGTTCAACACCAACAAGAGTTAAAAGAATTGCTGACTAGCATCCTATATGATGCTGAATCTACTAATGAGCTTGAGAATCAGCTTAGTATTGAAATCACCGAAGCAATTGATACGTTGCAATGTCCTGTGCAACAGCTCAGTATTTCGTAAGTGTCTGACTTTATCGCCAGTCACCTACCATTAGATAAGGACCCCATTTAGACGGTGCATATCCCTTGTTTAAAAGTTCCATTTGAGCTTGCCGGAGTGCTTGGGCTTTAGTGACATTAGGGGCACTTAACTCATCATAAAATTTGTTCATCAATACTGCAGTAGATAGATCGTTGATACTCCAGAGAGTTGCCAGGGTACTTCGGGCACCTGTCTGAACCGCCAGACCTGCAATGCCAAGAACTTCGCGATCGTCTCCTTCAGCTGTTTCACAAGCGCTGAGAGTCAATAGCTGAAGGGGAGTTCCATCCCTAGTGGTTAATAGGGCATCAAAGGTATTGAGATTGATTTTGGTTGCATTGATGCCATCATTATTAGCCTGTGAATCGGCAGCTGCTAATAGAAAAGTATTATCGCGGGTGTAGCCAAACTCCCCATGGGTCGCTAAGTGCACAACATTGTAGTCTGACGATCTCATGGTGTTTTGCATACCAGTTTTGGTAAAGCTTCTATCCTCCAGGAGAGTTGTCTTAGAAATCAGGGCTTCAATATTTTCAAGCTCGTCCTGGACATAGGTGAGGGGACCAAAAAAGTCGGGCTCTGTTGGTCGCAATTGATTAGCTGTTATGTTTGATGTGCGTAGTGATTGGGAAGCAGGCTGGTTAGTAGCTGGGAGGCGGTTGTTAGACTGTAATGGTTGTGGATCCGCTGATAGCCCCGCAGCCAGCACATGAAAGTCTTTGGTAGGAGCTTCCTTAGGGATTTCTAGATCGCCAAAGGTAACTGCGATCGCATATTTCTCAATCAAAAACTGCCCACCATCCGACAACGCGGCCATCGGCACATTGCGAAAGGGACCGTCCAGAACAAATACCAGAGTCTCAATATTACTTTGAGCCAGCAAACTTTCCATAGGACGAATGAGCCAACCATAAATCTCTTTAGCAAGGGGTTGACCCCGTAAAGTAGAAAAATAAGGCTGCTCAAGCTCTTTACGAAACTCTGTTAGCTTGCATTCTAAAATATTAATGGACTGGGCGCCTGCGCTGTTGGGACAAGAAGTCTGAGCCAATGATGAAAATAGAACCGTGTACCGTTCGATGCTTGGTAGAGTTTGATTGGCTTTTCCAGGTAATCGCGTCAACACTTCTAGACGATCGTCCAAAATAATTGGATAGATAATCGCAGTCTGTCCATCTTGATCCGCAATGTCTTGAATTTTGGCAACCGATTGGGTATTTTCAGGGTCAAATAGACCGCAGGCTAGAAACGCTTGTAGCTCAGCTACTCTCAAATCATCAATGACAGTTTGAGCCAGGGCTAACTTGTTAGCATCTTGAGTGTCTGCATTTGGAGGAGCAGGCAGTAGTAGATTGAGGTACTGACGATAGAAGGGCTCAATGCGATCGCGAAAGTCAAATCGAGCGTCAGGCGACACATACAGCAAATCTTCCCGCACCCTTCTTATATTCTCAAATGCGTTATCGTAGTAAGCCAGTTCTTGTTGGCTATCGGTAGCAAGCCGTCCCAGCTGCCACTGCCACTGATAGGTCACAGCTGGCTGATCAACAGATTCCAGAGCTTGCTCGGTTAATTGTCGGGCTGTGACCTGATCTTTTTCGATTTCATAGAGATGTCCTAAATATCCCAAAGCATAGGATTGAATAACAGGATCCGATAGCAGCTGGTTCTGCTCCTGTACACCAGTTAGCAAAGTATAGATCTGTCTTGATAAATTAGGTAAGGTGCCAGGTTTAGGACACGCTTGTTTACTTTGACAGTTATCTTTTACATCTAATAGTAACCGGGCCAGGGTGAGGCGGGCAAAAGCGGATGAACGGCCTAGCGGTAGGGACGCTATTTGTCCGGGGAGTGCAGTGTAAAGAGTTTGGGCATTGTCCCAGTCGCCAAGCTCGATAAAAATAGCGAGCTGATTGAGCTGGGAGTGCACTCCAGTGAGCGTAGGAGCATTGTTAGATATAGTTTGATAGCTCTTTAGAGCGGCTTGATATGAATTCTTTTGAACAACTCTTTTATTGATACGCTGTGCCAAGCTTGCCTGCTGTCTCGCTTTAACGTGTTGGGTATTCCCTAGGCTCAAATAGAGCTTGGTAATAAGGTTATCAGGCACCGATGATAAGGACTCAGCTATCTTCAAGCCTGCTTTTAAGGATTGTTCAGAATTATCCAGCTCACCCAGCCGCCGCTGGGCATTACCCAAACTGTTGAAAAGCTCAGCTTTTAAGGACGAATCAGATTGTCCCGCTAATAGAGTTTGGGCCTGGGAGATACGCACGCTGGACCGTCGGAAAAAGCCCAAGCTTCGCAAGGCCTGAGCTTGGTTTAGCAAGCTTTTAACAGTACCTGTAGAGTAATCTGCTTTTTGATATTGCTCAGTTGCCTGTTCCCAGGCTTTCAAAGCGTCATGGGTTTTACCCTGGGCTAGATATAAACTGCCCTGAGTATTGAATGCCTGACCATAAATTCTCAGACCTTGGGCTGTTTGAGAATTTATGGCTGTCAGTAAACCAACGCTGGTTTGGGCCGCGTTGACACCGTCTGCGATGCGACCTAGTTGGCGATAGGCGAGGGCGCGGTTGCTGAGGGCAATGGCTCGATTGAGCGTATCACCTTGGGTGAGAAAGTATTGCTCTGCTCGCTCCCAGGTTGCCGCAGCATCAGTATATTGACCGGCGTTGTAATAGTCTTGGCCCTGTTTTAGTAGGGTGGGACCGGTATTTGATTGGGCAAGGAGTGGCTCATGGGGTTGCTGACTTGCAGACGGTACGGTAGCTGTAGCCGAGGGTAGTCTATTAAACGGGACTCCCTGTAAGCCCAGAACAATTGTGATTAGGGCGGCGGCTAGGGTGAGTAGGGGGCGGGGCCATCGTAGTAGGCGAAAAAATGTGTGTGAGTTCATAACTGCACAGGTAGAGATGTGAACTGATGACTGGGGTTAGTGTAGGTCTGAGCAGGATACGGATGAATGCCATGGACCTTGGGCGACTAGACGGATCTCGCCAGAGTCGGTTCTGATGGCTTTTTGGGCATCTTCTATGACTGTGGGTGTGGTATTCGCTGCTGTTACATTCTCTTGTGAGGATAGTGAGGATTCGGCTTGGGCATCAATTGGGCCGAGGTCGTCTAGGGTGCTGGTGTCGCTGGCAATGTTGGCTGGGTTAAGGGGTTGACCACTGCGTCCGGTGATGGCGAAGTTGCCAGTGGAAGAGTCTCCTGACAGGTCGGCATGGCAGCCTCGGGCGATGCGATCAGAGGGGTCTTCTACTGTTTCGGGGAGTTCGTTGAGACCCTGATTGGGATCAACAAGAATATTATTAATGCTTACTTGACCATCCCGATTAAATTGAGATCTGGCACTGATATCGTTTCTGCCGTTCCCTCTTAAACTTGAATCACTGCTAAAAAATTCTTCAGGGGGTCGGAATCCGATAATTCGATTAGCTGTGATATTAATGTTGCCACCATCACCATCTGTTGCATTGGCAAGAATGTCATTGTCTTCACCTGGAACTGTGACAACAAAATCTGCTTCGATGTTAACATCGCCACCATTGCCCGTATTGCTGGCCCCTGATTGAATTAGGCTACCTTGCCGCATGAGTAGGACATCTACATTCTGAACGGAGATCCCGCCTGCGCTGCCAGAGCCATTACTACTTGTAAAAAGTTCAGTATTGTTCAATTTTGCAACTTCTGCATTCTGGATAATGATGTTGCCACCAATACCACTGCTATTTGTAGAGGCTGAAATTCGTGGGTTATTTTCATCGTCAGCTTCAATAATATTATTTTCGCCATCATCAGTGGTATTGATTTCTATCCGACCATTTCTAGTATTGGGTTGCAAGATAATACTTCCACCTGCTCCTGAGCCACTGGTGTTAGCAGATACTTCACTGCCACTACCAGAAAGATTAACCTTATTGGATTCAATCCTAATAATGCCCCCATCTCCAGTACTGTTTGTCTCAGCAGATAGGCGTGCTCCATCTTGTATGTTTAGCTGAGGTATTGAGACAATAATATTGCCAGCCTGACCTGACCTGGTGGTACTTGTTATTAGGTCTATATTATTCAGTATGGCGATTGCTGCATTCTGGATAGTGATATTGCCACCAGAACCACTGCCACTTGTAGATGCTGAAATTTGTGGGTTATTTTCAGTAATACTATTTTCATTGTCAGTTTCAATAACACTGCTTGCATCGTCAGTGTTACTGATTTCTATACGACCATTGGTAATATTGGGCTGTAGAAAAATACTTCCACCAAGTGAAGAGCTGGTAGTTTCAGCAAATATCCCAGTACCAGCAGAGAGATTGATGGTATCAGCATTAATTCTTACAGTACCGCCACTGCCATTATTGCTCCTAGTTCGTGCAGTTAGGCGGGCTCCACTTTTTATATTTAGTTCAGGAGTCGAAACAATTATCGTACCAGCATCTCCCTCTCTAGTACTCAAAGTCTCTGTATCTATCTGAGCGTTATTTTCGAGCGTTATTAATCCCCCTACTATTCTAATCTCGCCTGCATTCCCTTTGCCTATTTGTTCTACAGAACTGAATATTTGACTGTCATTAATTCTAATTTCACCTTCAATGTCAACTAGGACATCACCTGCATTCCCCACACCAAAGGTTGCATTATCTATGAGCCCACTATTAATGGTTAATGATTCTCCGTTAATGGTAATATTGCCACCATCGCCTACAACGTCTCGTACGATTGAATCTGTATCAACATCAAATCCCACAAAGCTCAAAATTCGACTATTCTCTAATGAGACTTGCCCTGAGATATCGGCAAATACATTACCTGCATCTCCTTGACCAAACGTAGAACTATTGAGAAACCCATCATCACTAATATTTAATGATTCTCCGTTAATGGTAATATTGCCACCATTGCCTACAACGCCTTGTACGATTGAATTTGTATTGGTATTAAACCCTACAGTGCTAGAAATTCGACCATTGTTGTTTATTGAAATTGATCCTGAGATATTAGCGAATACATCACCCGCATCTCCTTGACCCAGCGTAGAGTTGTCAATGAATCCACTGTTACTAATAGTTAATGACTCTCCGTTAATGGTGATGTTACCCGCGCTGCCGCTACTATTAGGCTCTGTGCGACTGAATATACGACCATTATCTATTTCAACTTGACCAGTAGTATTAATGACAACATCGCCAGCAGTACCTTGTGCGAAGGTGGCAGTGTCTATGACTCCACCATTGATAAGTTGAAGCTCTCCAGCATTAATATTAATATTGCCTAAATCATCTTCGGCATCTCTAACCTCAGTTTGAATTCTACTATTATCAATAGTAAATCTGTTACCTACATTAATAGAAACATTACCTTCATTAGAAATTCTGGTTTCGTTTTCTAAAGTCAAAGAACCCTTTTTAGCATTGAGAGTGATGGTTCCAGTATTGCTATTAACAGCCCCCACTGAATTATCGATAGCAGTTCGACTCAATGTAGCATTATCGGATGAAAAATTAAGAGTAATATTTCCAGTATCGCTAGTTCGAATTCCTAGATCAGTGAATTCATTATTAACAGCAAAAATACTAGCATCTGTATTGATAGTTATATCGCCTGTTGTTGTTGTCCCATTGCCATCAGAATTCAATTCGTAGTCACTCGCTGTTGGACTATTTCTGATAGAAACGGGCAAAACATCTGGCAAAAAGCCAATACGAGCTTCTGTGGTAGCAGCTTGTGGACCCAAAGTATTGTTTGGAGAGCCAAAAGCTATTCCCGCAGAGTCTCTACCGCCTCTATTCCCTGTTAATGAGATAGGGCCGCTTCTAGTAAAAATTGTCGCGAAAGGAAGATTCATGTCATTGGTCAGAAAATTCTTTCCTTCCTCATCTTGAGCACCACCTACTAGGAAAATTCCATGATTACGGCTACTAGCAGCAGCAGCACCGCCTCTCACCCCAACACCACCTGTTCCTTCTATTCTAATACCACCACCGTCACCTACAGAAAAAACACCAGAATTTAGCTGAATAGCAACTCCTGCAACATTTACAGCGTCTCCCTCTGTTGGCCCCCGGCCAACAATAGTAATAGCATCTGGATTAGTGTTGGACGAAATAATACTGACATTTGATGAGGCTATATCTTGGGGAGTCGATGAGTCTGACAACGTACCATCAAATGTGAAACCAATATTAACTGCAGCACTGCTTTCCCCACCTTGTGCCGTACCTTGACCTTCAATAAAGATTCTTCCATTACCACTATCAATTAACGAACTGTTTGCTAATCGAACACCAGCAAATTGTGCTCCAGAACCTCGAAGGCTTATATCTCCACCATCTGAGATTAGCCTCGTATTAGACAGAATGATTCCTGACTCTGCTCCATAAGAAAACTCATTAGAGGGGTTGGCCCCACCGCCAAGAGTGATATCTCCACCATTAGATTTAATGATAGTGTTGCCTAAACGAATCCTCCCTGTATTGTTTCCATCTCGATCAGAATTTAAAATAACATTGAGAGGAAGAGTATTACCATCTTCCTTGGGTGTAATTCTAGGGCCAGTAGTTTGATTTTGATTATTCAAAAATATAATATTGTTATTAGCCCGTAAATCTAGCGTTCTATCAGCCCCAGTAACCTCGTAATTCAGTGTTGCATCAGCATTCCAAGTAATATCATTACTGGCTTCTAAAGTTAAATTACTCGATCTTAACAACGTATTAATGGCTCCTACTCCAATAGCCTGAGTTGGATTTTCACGATCTTCATCTACAGACCAAATTCCATCACCTGCCTTAGCTGGGTTAGGAGTATCTGCTGCCACAACATTAATATTTATGGGATCAAGTAATGTGGTGCCAAACTCACCATTCAAGGCAGAAGTATCTACCTCACCTTGAAAATCCAAAACCTCAAGCCCAGAAACTTCAACTAATCCCCCATCACCAAGTTTACTTCCACCCGTAGCACTAATATCTCCAAAAAATCGAGTATCTCCATCCGCCCAAACAATTACCTCACCACCATCACCCAACGTCAGAGCATCCGCATTAATAACAGCGTCTGAACCCACATAGGTTCTCTCCGCATTCGGCACATTCCCTTGCCCTTGATAATCTCCCCCTACCAAAACAGCGCCACCACCCGCATCACCAGACACATCAATCAAAGCCTGGTCAATCAGTCCCACCCGATTCCCCAACACCTCAACTCGTCCTGCCGGTGCCGTTAGACTGCCACTGCTCAGCACCGTACTCCCAAACAACGTCAGCGACTGCCTCGCATCAACCGCCAAATTCCCCTCATTAGTAACATCCCCCTGCGGCTGCATCCCCCGCTGCACCCCTGTGGGTACACTCATCGTCAAAAATTCACTGCCCTGAATATTGACTGGTGCTGTTGCCCCCTCA
>ERZ1740065.2895-NODE-2895-length-10745-cov-11.257250_pt1 | contig 10745 bp, 9 predicted proteins | sample MGYA00581738_ERZ1740065 | MGnify/ENA primary metagenome ERZ1740065 (study PRJEB43018, sample SAMN04849749) | marine metagenome | isolation source: floating plastic debris | place: Pacific Ocean | collected 2008-09-01 | study: EMG produced TPA metagenomics...
CCTCCCTGACTGCCGGCTCCTCCCTGACTGCCGGCTCCTCCCTGACTGCCGGCTCTCATTAGTTACTTTAAGTTGTCTTCTCTCTTACCTGGCCTGCACCACTACATTAGTAACACATTACTATTACATTAGTACTACATCACCACTACATTAGTAACACATTACTATTACATTAGTACTACATCACCACTACATTAGTAACACATCACCAATACAGTAGTAGTACATTAGTCCTACTCCTGAAAGAATGCAGTAAGTACTCTCTGTATGCAGATGCAGTAATAGTCTTATAGACTGCTATATTCTCAGTGAGCGTTACGGTTTTATATATATTATCTCTATTCCGTTCCAAACCTCCTTGTCCGTAGTTATTTGTACAGATTTGAGAGACTGTTTATACTGTTGGGCTTTCAGAGGCGAGACTGTTTGGTGCTGTGATCCATCAGGAGTTATCCCACCTTTCTCACCTGGTAGGCATGTCTGTTACCTAGCAACAGTAATGTTACAACATCATTCCCATACCACTCATAGATGTTCCTCACCGTTTTGTAGACTCAGTTCAAGACCAGTTCGCCATTACAGCAGACGGGTGGCGTTCCGAAGCCCACATGGGTAAACTGTTAGCGACTGAGTGTTACTCTGGGTTCACAGGCTTTCGTTACAACGATGAATGTTTGTAGGAGTCTCAATCACCCATTGACTCAGACAGACAGAGCAGCGGACTCGTCGTCACTATGTCGAGGTTTGAGGAAAGCATGTACAATGAGATGGCAGACAGCGTTGTATCCAGGGCTGACAGTCCCTGGTATCTGTACCAGGGGAAGACAATTCCTCAGAAGGCTCAGCTAGTGCGAGTGAGTACTGTACAGCAAGATTTGATAGTGACCATCTGACCATAGCAAAAATAGTGACCAATTAATCATCGATATCATCGCGCTATAGAACTTACACCCGTTATAACTTTTAAAGGAGCTGTCTTCCCTTTTCCACGATCGCTATCATTCCCGCATGTAATCGCTATCATTTTGATTCCTTGATGAGTTGGAAGAAAATGCTAAAGTTTCCATTGCTATCAGATCCGGTCCTAGAGTATATATGGAACGGCTGCCTGTATGGGTTGATAATAATACTGTGTTATGTAATGAAGGTGGGTGAAGAGGATGAGCCAAAATCACAGCAGACCAGTGGATCTGACAACAATCGACAAGTGTGAGACGCCTTTACTCTCCGTGTCGTAATCGTTCACAATGCGTAACTTCGGTTGGTATTGGGGAACTAATCCACTATCCTACTGTAGGAACAGTGATGGCGGTGATGGCGGTGATGGCGGTGATGGTAACAACGATGAAGATAACTGCCCTGACGATTCAATCCATTCTGTACCTAAATTTATCCGTACTTACAGTAAGTGTTCACCATTACTTACCGTGTAAGCATTTACACACATAGAGTACGTCTGCATCAATATATACAGCATATAGGCTTAGTCACGCACCAAATTACCTATCTCTTCAGTAAGTACCCATGAGTCTATGGTATCACGAAGGTGATGAGATGCTTGTTTCATTCAGGTAGAAAAGATCGTACGCTAACGAGAGCAGTGCTGGATGAAGCAAATGGGGCCGGAGAGTGTGATAAGGCCGGAGAGCGTGATGAGGCTGACAGACCACAGGCTACAATGAATGAATCTGAGGATGGACTACCTTCACAGATTGCAGCCAATGGCAGAAAGAACGGTGTCCTAGTGAACAGTAAGCCTGCAGATGGCACAATGGCTAATAGAGCAGTGGCAGATGGAGCAACGGCAGACAACACAACTGCAGACGACACAACTGCAGACAACACTACTGCAGACGGAGCGACGGCAGACGGAATAACGGCAGATGGAGCGACGGCAGACGGAATAACGGCAGATGGAGCGACGGCAGACGGAATAACGGCAGATCGAGCTAAGGGTGCAATGGCAGACAGAGGCCAAAACATTGCTCAAACTAGGAAATCCACCAAAGCAGCTAAATATTTGAGTCCACGAAATTGTCCACTAGCCAACAAAGGAAAAGAAATGGATCAATTCACTGCCTCAAAAGAAGCACAGACAACAGATGACTTGGACCTACCAAAAATTAGCCTGTGTCAATCAGAAATTGTGGCTCCAGAAGTTGCCTGGACGACATCATCGCCTTTACTGATTCTGCCTCCCAAAAAACGGTTCAGACGGTCGATATCAGCCTTTCTATCACACACGCAAGCAGGTGATTTAACATCCAATAAGAAAGCGAGCAGTAAACAGAGACGGTCAACGGCCTCAACCAAACAGAGACGAGTCATGACAGCATCATCATCGCAGTCATCTCCTGTAGTGCTGTCTGGAGACGGTGGCGAGAGAGCTGCGACTGCTCTGCCTCGGAGAACTCGGTCCCGTCTCTCACAGTCTACAGATTATGGAAGTGTGTCTCCTGCTCACACCAATGAACCAGTTGAAGAATTGCGCATCACTCCAATACAGAAGGTACAGATACAATGAGAGTAAACTGCTTCTGGATTGACATCAATAAACCGTTGTACCATTGGCGCCGGTTTGGGAGTTGCCCTCTCTTATAATTAGAAATACCTGTAGACATGCCTCATAATACCACTATTGATAGAGCCGATATTGTGTATTTCAGTGTGTTATATCATGACGTAACGCCATGTCATCTGGTGCTTTTAGGGGCAAAATTCAAAGGAATATACTAGTCGACCATCAGCAGGCAGTGGCGTGTTGCCCTATATTCAGAGACAGGTAAGGGTGGTAGGAGCCATTGGCATGACAAAGGGAACACAACTCCATATTCCTGTCTACCTGTCTTATCAATATCCGGCAATATCCCCATTGACATTATCTGCACATATGAAATATGTAGAGCGATTGATTATATGCCCTGTGTTTTAGTATGACAGCAACTATGCGGACTATGTGAAGCGATTCCCTTGGCGAGCTGAGAGGAAGGACACCAAGCATTTGTCAGACATGACGCCGTGCGTGCTGGGCTTACTGAGTACATCTATGATTGGGTAGATGGTTGTGGCAATGAGCACTGCATACTTGTGTATCACGTAGCAATAGTATTCCTCTACACCGATTTAGTTTATTTATTGATATTTCCTATACAACCAGAATGACATTATCTTTTTCAACAGAAGATAAAATTGTTGTCTTGAAGGATGACCTCCGTCTAGTGAAGTTCTATCGATGTTACTCCACGCCAAATTCTTTGGTCACTCTTCCGCTACTGTTACCATGATAGGCTCCCCCTATGAGTTCAGTAATATATTTTTTAACACGCTATTGTGCCTCCAGTGTTTGAATAGCACTCATTATCATGGACACATCTGTACCCTCACCTGCCCCTGACACTATGCTGGTGCAGACAGCATCAGATCGGCCTTTTTTCTCTGTCACGAGCGGCCGGCCTTCATGTATAGTTCCCAGATTTTCACTTCTCCAAGAATCAAGTTATCAATACAATGCCTGTATTTACATATAGCTGAGGTTCAGAGATTTCACGCTACCTCTGACTCTCTCGGTTATTATTAGTTAATCTGATGACGTGACACGCTGAATACACTGCGACAATCGTCACGGAGGCACTCACCAGTGTGATAATGAGCCAGTACTTGGATCCAAACGATTCTGGAAGTACATAGATGTGACAGTTATATTTATAGAACGTGACATGTCAGAACCATAACTGATTTTGTAGACGGTGGGGCAGTGTACTTAGAAATTCCAATGGATCATCCAAAAACTGGAAATGCTCTGGAGTGCACAGTCCGGTAACCTCATCTGATCTGTCCTTATCAGCACACATACAGTAGGGGCCGTGACCTTTGTACTGGAGCTTGTTACTCATTGGCTCGATTTCATGGGCACAAACAAGATCTGGTGACAGCATTGCGCAATCCACCTGACTGAAACACGTCACTACAAGTGAAACAGAGATGGAAGAATATGGCTACATATTCAGCTTCCCATCAGCATGGTTGTTTGCACACCTTTGCCAGGTGAACAACTCGTGTCATTGTATTTCTTCTTCAACGTTCCCTGTTTACACTTGCACTGCTCTTGATGGGTGCATGAATCGCAAGGAGTGGACGACTCCCCACATTCACAGTCCCTCTCCTTGTTGTAAATTACTTGCAGCAGTAATGGAAGTCTATCTAGCATACAAGTAGACTAAAATGAGGCTCTTAATAGACGTAGGAAATCATTTATGAAGTAGCTAACCCTGGTCTCAACGTCAGAATTGAACTGAAAGTATATAGAGTTGGCCTGGCCCCAACTTACATCAAGCAGTTCTATTGAAATCATCTCATTCAATTCAATGTTTTCATACAGTAGCACTCGGTAAAATGACTTCTATTTCTGGTTCATGATTGAATTTGAAAATGATGATGCTATTAAAGGTGATCTATGAGCCCCATGTCCTGCATTCTATTTGATACAATTGCTATATATGACTCTCTATACCTCTTTACACCGGATCATGTTCTCAGGTTTCAAATGTAACTTATATACCTGCGCATGAGTATGATCCCTCCATCTGTTCACAGATTTGATAGCTGCTTACACAGGAGTTGTCCTCACATGCAGCTGAAAGGAGATCCATCAATCATTAGGGCTACCCTGGACTGGACTAGATAGTGTTGAATGATAACAGCAATGTCCAGTGTATACAACACGCAGCTGTAGATAGATAGGTCCCTCTATTATTACCAACACCATTACCAACACCATTATCAGCTATGGTGGCTCTGTCGTTATCATTCCAAATAGACTCACACTCCTGGAATATCGTACCGCAATGCTTAGATGACATCACACAACATAAACATCGGCTCACTTGCTGTGGAGATGGTACAGTCTACTCCTGACCAGCCGTACTGACACTGGCAGCCAGTGCTTGTACATTTGCCACCATTCAGACACTGAGGTACGCTCTGAAGACAAGGATCTCGTTTCACGTCACAGAACTCTCCTGTCCAACCATCCTGACAGCGGCACTCCTCGCTTGCGGCTGCCGAGTCACGCTGTTCATTGAAGCGGCACACACTACGCTGGACTACAACAATCAATCAGTATGACTGTGAGGAGCGGGTACTTGGTGCACGTGCTCACACTTGTCACCCACACAGCAGATAGAGAGCCGTGGCAACCTCCTCCTGACTGGCAGCCACCCTCAGAGCGTCCTCATGGAACCTGTCGTCAGTGTGGGCGAAGTTGGAAGTCAAACTCGTCTGATTGGTTGGTTGCGTATCCGCCAGGTAGCACTGGTCTGACAATAAACGCTCATGTCTCAGAAGATTGTGATGGAAAAATGCTGTCAGGTGATCTGGACAACCATACCTTTCCTACTGGAACAAGAGTTTTTGGACACGAAACATACAATGAAGATCATGCAGATGTGAAATCTGGCAGTCATTGCTGGTTGAATGGTCTATACGCATTTTCTCAAACAGTTTCTGTGACGTACCGCACGACAAACGCACGATTGTTTGACATGAGGCCAATCTTTGTCGCTTTAGAGAGTCCTAATCACTCCATGCTGATCAGCCGCCCTTCTACATGCTGCACTACTGGATAATGGCTATCTTAGCTAACCAACCCATAGCTCAAAGCTGCGGCAATACACTGATACAAGTGTATACAGCTCTGCCACCAGTAGAATCACACTTCATATATGTCATGTAGCCTTGATGCATTTGCATGACACCGGTGTAAAAACAAGGTTGCCGATGTGGTACTGATCTGCTCTCTCATTCTTACATGTGATTAGTGTTTGTTTTTCTTGTGTTCCCACGTTTTTTGATGACTCATATCTCGGATGACACATACTGACAGATAGCATCAGTATATGTGGGGTACAAGACAAAAACTGCTGCCAAACTGCCCAAAGTTAAGCCACATGATGCTGCGAACAACTCCATGTCATGTCACCAACTCCGCATACCTGTGATGATGATTCAGACTGACTTACCCAAGGCCTGGAACCACTACTAACCTAAGCTCCCTGCCAAACGAAGAAATCAGTGTGGCTACTACAACAACTTGTTTACTCACGAGTTGTTTTCTAGCTGTGCCTCACGTTATTAAGGATAGCGGTTAGTGTTGCAATGTTTACGACTTCAACTCAAGTGCTCCGACACAGAGATAGATGGGAGAGTCGAAGCAGTGTTGGCACCGGCTCTGGGATAGTCCAGCTAGCGGGTACATCAATCATCAGCTGACATGATTATTATGCCTGCATAATCAGGTCTATGGTGCGTAGAATGCGCGTGTTTGATGCCAGATGATGATGACCCTCATAAACAAACCACAAATCACAAGTTAGCAGCGGTAGCGATGTGGTTGTATAACAATCGCCTGCACATGCGTCAACAGATGCCCCCTCGCCCATAGAGGCAGTGCTGAATATTCATAAGTTTGAGTCACCAAACAAGGCCCCTAATATTAGCTGGCAGCCGCAGGGCGGAAGTCATACCAGACATGCATACAACGGGATCAGCATTGTCTGGTGACGTCTCCGATCTCATTTGAACTGAATTAGTAGTTTACTACTAGTGACGCTACGACGCGATGTTATTGCATTACGTGTGTCTAGGAACTAGTATCACATCTAGTAGAACAAGCAGCAACTCAACACGATCATGGTCGACTGCGATACATTTTAATGAAACCTAGCCAATAGCATAGTACCAACAGCGCATGCAAAAATTCCATCTGAAATTAGCAAACAATAAAATTGGACTTCTTGAATTCGGCAGCTCTGGTAAAATGATGGGAGGCTGTGACGTTTTAGAGAGCACCGCGCTAGTTCTCGTAGTGTAGTTGATCAGATACACCGAAAGTAGTTGTAAAAGATGAGTAAGACAAACATGACTATGGAACCCTTTACAAAGCTGCCATTCTTCAACAGACAGACTGGTGCCGTGGATAGAGCACAGGTGCCAAAACATGACAATGAATGAGAGCTCCATCATAGAGCATCAACAGCAACGGTAACGGTAACAGTAACATCTACATTTGCATATGCACTAGAAGACTTGCAGTCTATCAAAGACATTGCAGCAGCCTTCCCTTGTCCCTACTCAAGAAGCTTCTGTCGTTCTCCAGTAGTCATTTCAACTGCCGCGTCGGCTGCGGAATCTCCATCGTTTGGAATCTTTGAACTGGGAGGTAGTAAAGACTGAGAGTCTGTATCCTCGTGGGAACTAAGGCTTTTACTAATTCTGCAGCCGGACGACGAGTCAGTTGACTCAATAGACATGCTGCTTCGGCCGTTCTTGCCGATGGCTTCCAAGTCAGACGCCGCGCTTCGCTTGACCTTGACCCTGTGTGGCATGTCTGGCGAGTCGTGCGCCATATCTGCCGCCGACTGGGCGCCGCTCCTGTGACGAGAATGTTCAGCAGACCTGTGGCGGTGGCGCCGGGGCGAATAGTAAACCCTGCTACCCTGAACGTCTGTGGGCACAGGCGAGACGGCCCGCCTCACCCGGTAGTTCCTCATATCAAGGTTGTGCACAGTGTTAGAGTGTTTGTCGATGAGTGCGAGAGTGAAGTTGGCCATGTCGCCGGCCTGTAGACTGCGAGCCACGTTCGAGAAATGTTTCGGCAACTTGACGACCACCGGGCCGCCAGACGTGGAATTGACGCTGCGCTGCCGCTCCACCACCTTGTTGACGGAGAAGACTCTCTTACCGCCCTGCACTTTGCGAACTTCCTTTGAGTCTGCGCTATTTGTGTCGCAGTCGACACCGCTGCTCTTGTTGCTTCTCTTCTCGTCTTCGTCCCATTTGATGGCCGTCACGCTGTTTACAGTCAGCTGATTATCATTGCAGTTAAACTGGTCGTAATACTCCGACTTCTTCGTGTACCCGTTGGCCTTTGCTTCTGCCTTCTCCACTCCGTGCTTGGATCGCGGACTCTTGCAGCATTTCAGCCAGATCACCCAGATGGAAACAGCCACAATGACGATAACTCCAGCGATGACGCTGACGGATATGATTGAAGTGTATTGTCTCTCGCTGGACGTATCTCCCGGCGCCAGGGTGGTCGGTTCGTCGGTTGCGTTAGCCATAGATATACCCACCGAATCAGTGCAGGATAAGTATGGCCGTCTAGTCTACCGGTGTATCAGATGTCCTGAACAAGCACCTGAAGAAATCGGAGTGGGCATGGTGAGTGCTAATGAGAGGGCTGATGGGCCGCATTGTGACTGTAATACAATTAGGATCAGTGGATATGGCAATCCGGATCATGCTAGCTGTCCGGATGGAACCACAAAGCACCTCCAGCTGACCAGAGACGCAGCTGATTGCTGGGCTGAGGACAAGGCGGATATGGGTCTGCTATGAGCATCCAATCATATAGCATCTGAGATATGGGTCATTATGATGGGGCTACCTTATTATGATAATGAGTGTCCTTGATTCAGAGACTTCCCCACCCAGATAGATTGTTCTACTAGTGCAGGGCTGGCAACCACAGCAGCTGGCAACCAGAGGAGATCAGAGTGGTAGGAGCAAGAGGGAGGTGACAAGAGAGAGGAACAACTAAGGGCAAAGAAGAGTCATGAAGAGTACAGGTGGAGATGGGAGGAAGGATGATATGGGCACGGGTAGGGAAGATGGGGCATGTTGAGGGAGAGACAGGATGGGGTTTAAGTAGAGAGGGCTACAGCTTTAGGGTGGCTGAGACATGGGTGGTGGACGGTGATAGGAAGATGGGACACTGGAAGGAGAAATGGGGAGTAGAATGAAAGGCTTCCTACGGCTAGCAGTGAGTGATCAACAACTCGAGGGGATTTGCTATCGACTTCAAGCAGTAGGGTGTTACAGATAAAAATCCCAAGTCTGCAAACTACATTATCACACGCCCAGATAACAGGAGAACATTAAAAGAGGAATAAAAGCACCACAATCACACAAGCATAGCATGATTGTGTGGCGGGAGGGCATGCGGAGCTGTGTGATGAGCTGACAGATTTACACAGTACTGCATCTAAACAATCGCCTGTCTGATTACAGTAGCGGCTAGTAGATGAGTCACTTCACCGTGACGCCATATCAATCAGCCCAGATATTGGAAATTCCCTCAAAAACCACTTACACATGATAAATTCTTGAGAAAAACATATTCCCTACTTACTTACCAGAGGTAATAAAAAGCTAGTCTCTGTCTCAACACCGTCACTCGAGGTGTAGTCATATGTACTACAGTTTAGATGAAACTTTCAGAGTCAGTCGACACGAAACTACAACAAAAAGGAAGAAGAAAGTGAGACCATACAACCGTCTCATTGAAGAATCACTAGATCATGCGCTGTTTCGAACAGATCTAGTGTATGGCACGCAAATGCTAACAGAAAAATGGGGTGATCATATCATATTCGTTTGAATTACTGTATTTTCAAATAGAGTTCCCCAAGAGCAGCATGAAGGACCACATAAGAACATGATACTTTTCAAAACTTTGTTGCTTGCTTACCCAACGTAACACGCACCACAAGAATATTCCCTGAGATTTTTCTTTGTGGAATAAACGATGCTAGTATGAGAAGTAGTAGCGATGATTGAGATGCAGTGAGATTTCAGTTCCAGTGGATATACCGACGCAACGTTTGTGAAGCAATGAAGCGAGCAACAGGTTTATTGTTCATTCTACCCTACTGCCGTTGATACTATGAACTTTGACCCAAAAACGGCTGTAACACGCGATTGTCAAAACTAATGAGAGGAAAACTCCCACTAAAGTTTCAATAGCCTGGCCTCAAACGGGCGAGACAGGGGGAGCTAGCTTGGTACCACCATATCACGCAGAGTCAGTGAGTCACTCAGTCAGTAACTGAGTGGTAACTGCGTCATACGAGGCACAAGCCTATCCGGATGTGGCAAGATGGGAATAACTCTGATAACAGCCATTTCTTAGATTGATACAGCATCATGAGAAAAGTCATATGGAGATAGAGGACTAGATTTTCCTCATGCTCTGGATATTATACTGCAGTCTGCTCATTCAAGAGTGAACTATCTAAAGATAGAAGATGTTGTTTTCTATAGTTCTAGTTGGTTTAGTGTTCAGAAGTGCCCAAGGCATAGTGTGCACACCTGCACTGTGTGAGGGAGTAGAGCAGAAAGAGCTCAACTGTGGCGGTGATGTCATCTATGGTGGAGGATTCTGTGGCTGCACTGATGTCTGCGCTGGAGTCAGTATTCGACCAATTTGGCTGTATTGGGAGAGTATATATCTGAGGGTTCATGTAATACAGTTTGTCTGCTGCGTAGGTTGACGGAGATCCATGCGAGGCGGAGGGAGCTTCTTCCTCACTGCTCGGTGTAGCTCCTGCCCCAGCATGCAGCTTCGGCTATGAGTGTGTGGCTAAGAGCTCTGGCGGTCAAAACCTGCTGCTGGCCAAGGCCAATGGCGTCTGCCGAAAGATCGGGGAGGCAACTACTAGAGGTAACAATCCGTTTGCGCAAAGAGTGATGGAAAAATAATCAGTGGTGGTTTGTTGTAGCTCCGAGCCAGTGTGAGAGGACGAGGATGCTGAGGATGATCTCATTCGCCATCTGGAAGGGTCAATGGACGCCGAGATGCAATGCTGATGGAACTTACCAGGGCAAGCAGTGCGACAACAATGGTACAGCTTGTAACACAGCTCAAAGACCAAGAGAGGGGTGAAAGAGGGCGGAGAAAGCAGGGGGAG
>ERZ1740065.2896-NODE-2896-length-10744-cov-11.433998_pt1 | contig 10744 bp, 14 predicted proteins | sample MGYA00581738_ERZ1740065 | MGnify/ENA primary metagenome ERZ1740065 (study PRJEB43018, sample SAMN04849749) | marine metagenome | isolation source: floating plastic debris | place: Pacific Ocean | collected 2008-09-01 | study: EMG produced TPA metagenomics...
AGCTTCCACCGCTCTTACAGCTTCCACCGCTCTTACAGCTTCCACCGCTCTTACAGCTTCCACCGCTCTTACAAAATTCAAGTGACATTTCTTACAGCTTTATGGTAATATGGCTGCCATCATGGTCAAGAGCACTCATCTGATTTTAGTTTTGAATTCTACGCTACTCCGTTTCTTAGCTTTTCCATCTTCTATCCAAAGTAGATGCAACGACAAGGTTACTGCTCCAAAGGTCAATGGAATAGTAAAACATGTCAGAATGGTATTCACAAAGAAATATCAATTGGCTACAAAGATAATCAGTTTGCCGAAGGCGTCAAATTCAATGATTGTAAAAGATTTTCTCTTCTGTACAGTAGTTTATTAGTAAATAAGATAATGTTCAAAAATTTAAAAATGAGAATAATGCAGTCGTTAGACTAGGGATGATGATGGGTTAGAGATGAAAAGTTTTAACAGTTTGTGTACGTTTGACGAGCCCGAGTACTGTGCAGTGCCATGGTTTTGCTTGGTATATGGCGTATAGTGCATAGCTGATTTAACCGTATCTTCAGGCACTGACCATTGCTGTCTACGTGTACACACGTACACACGTACACACGTACACACGTAAAAGTAAATAATATAAGCTCTGATGTCATCACAGTTTCTTCTTCAGCTTGTGGATTCAATTTCGAGGGACAGACGCTAGAACGAGATCCTTCTCAAACTGTAAGAATCCTGTACCCACTTTGTAGCTGATGTTATCCTGTAAGTGTGTATATACACGTAAGTCATCAATAAAAACACTGGAAGTGGTCAAGGGTGCTATTTAATTTCACTTACAGGCTTTGGCGTCTGTTCCGTCGTCTCAATCATGAAGTTCTTCACCAATTTAAAGGCCCCTGATTTGATGGTAGCCAGAGCCAGCACGTTGCCAATGCAACCTCTGTTACCAATTCCAAATGGCATGAATGCATCCAGCTGGTTCACTGTCATCTCCTCCGGGGAGAACCTGTCAAAATTCCGTCGCTATCAGTATCATACGCTCAAAATTCTATTGCTATGGATACGTAATAGCATTGGCTGTGAAGCCCCTACGCTCAAACTTGCAGGAATCATAGCAAACTTCCTGGCTGATTATTTTTGAGTGAGAACTCGATACTATTTTTACTGGGTAGGGATCTAGAGCTACCAACCTTTCTGGTTTGAAGACCTCAGGCTCTGGCCAATACTCAGGGTCTCTGTGCATGGCGAAAACGAGGCAGTTGATTTGCATACCCTTTGGTATGGTGATATCTCTCACAAAAACGTCTTCTGTAGCCACGCGATCAAATCTGAGATAGATTAGAGTACGTTTAAAATTGCATCATGGCTACTGATGAGTTGGGGTTCAAGGACGCAGACTTGGTACCTCATAACAGGTGGATACATCCTCAGGGCTTCATTGACACACCAGTCCAGGTACTCCAACTTCTGTAGTCTCTCGTAGCTTATGTCATCATCCTCGTCTCTCAGTTCCTCATATAACTATATAAAAGAGATAAACTATGAATGCTATATCATATGTATCAATATTATGACAGGATACATCCATTCCTCATTATGAGCTAAAGTACATGAGCCTTCTATAGTAATTTGAGTTGATCCAAAGTCAACTTGATGACAAAGATGGCTGACCGTGTGTTACTATCCTAACAGGCAACATTGCCATTGTGCCAAGATAACAAGATTCTGGAAAAGTCTACGATGTTATGGTTTGCTTGCGTGAACTGTGACATGAGGGGTTGAGTCCTTACCGTCTGCTGCACCTTTGGATTAGTGGCGAGAGCGTAGATAAGGAATTGCATAGCGGTGGCAGTCATCTCATAACCCGCTGCCAGAAGTACCATCCCATTGGCCTTGACATCTTCCTTCAGTAGACCTTAAATAGCACACCCAAGATAATCAACCTGTAATGTACTGAGCCGGCTGTGTCACTGCTTGCATTCCATTCACTCACCAGCCGTAGACCAGATCCTATCGTCAGTAGTCCTGATAGTGTGGGCGGGGACGTCCTTCAGGCTCACCATCTGCTTACGGCAACTGCTTATCAGGTTTCGCTGACTCTGAAGAAAGAGAAGAGTTTCAGCTGTTGGGAGAAAATTAAACATCAGGCAAACGAATCGGCCAATGGGAAGACAGCTACCTCATTCTCGGATGGAGTCTCTTCCAGTACTTTGTCAAGTATCGAGTCCAAGTAGTCAACGCTCTCCTGATCGAATACGGTATAACCGAATACTTTGTGCATGAACAGCTGGATCTTGGATGGCACCAACACTGTGGAACAAGATGAGAATTTGTTATTTTTACCGAAGCCCGCGTGGTGAGTTGAATTGTGGGGCATCACAGGATGTAGTACTCACTCAAGATGAACAGCAAGAAAGCGAATTTCATCTCATTATACTTGGTTCTATGCCGAGGATTGCCGAAAAGTGTGCCAAAGTTCTCTAAGATGGGGTGATCTACGCGGTCCTGCACATCCAACTCGATACCAACTAGGTTCCTCAGCAGCACATCGACCGCGTAACCGGACAAATACCTGTAAACAAGGGCACCATACTGAACAACTGAGAATGAATGACAAGTAAGGATAGACTTGGTCGTGGTTGATCGATTACGTACGATTTGATTCTGTCGGGCTGACCATTGGTGGATTTCAGATGCTCGATCAGCTTGTCTCCACATTGTCCAATCACAGGATACATCTGATATATACAGAAATATTAGCAATACAGCATACTTATCACTACTCATTGGACACTCGGTCAAAGAATGGAATGACTACTTACATGCTTCACTTTGCCGTATGCGAAATGAGGAGCAATAGCACCTCTGACATGTCTCCAGTGATCGTCTGATGTCAAGGTCATTGAGTATTTAGTGACATAACACGACTCATGTTTGAAGAAGTTCCTTCTGTTGACGTTCTTAGAGAAATCTCGGATTGTGACTTGCTTGATGACTTTGGAATCCGATATTTGTATGGTGGGCTGACCTCCTTGGAAGAATCTGGAATGACAGATGAGGGTGCTAGAAACCTCTTGCCACAGCTTGATGGCTATAGAAAAGGTCAAGGGTTACAGTAGCATCATGACTCACCCGTGAATGCGTCCAGGGAATCTCTTCATCGTATACAGGTCCCAGTTCGAAAGGTTCTGTAAATGAGACAATAATATCAATTAGTTTTAGCAACTATACATTTAGCTTCAATTGTTACTGATTTATTCGCGTGTTTAGTGAGCCACTTAGATATTTGTTTCTACTCGAGTTCCAGTGATAATCATATAAGAAGGAATCCTCAACTCAAATGAACATCGAATAATCTCACCCCAGCTTTGATGAGGTCAAGCATGTTTCCAAGGAAAGGTACAGGGCGTGGGTACGGGACGCCCAGCTTCTCAAACGTATCAAACGTCATGGTTGCATACCTGTGAAAACAATAATAATAACAGTGATAATAAGAATATAGATAAAATATCGGGATTTTCTGTGAGAAATAGTACAGCTAAGAGAGAGAGAGGGAGAGGGAGAGGGAGAGGGAGAGGGAGAGGGAGAGATAGAGATTGGAGACATACCAGTAGATCAGGGTGAATATGGCAGCGACCAAGGGAACCCACAAGGGAATGTTGAGTAGAGACTGCTTGGGATAGTCCGTCATGTGATCGCCCACTCGTATATAAAACTAGTTACAGTATCAGTATTGCTGAAGAAAAACTGTCGTTCAAAGCCAATACTAATTGTCATACAACCATACAACATGCTGAACACAAGTGTATCTCTCTTTTATCAGAACACATTAATAGCTGAGAAAGGTATTGAAAGACGCCATAAAGTGGTGCCAAGCCTTTATGTAATCATTTCACAACAGCCAACATATTCTCCGTGGTGGAGCTGATGCTAAACATGCTATCGAGAATATACTTATCTTTCATGGTGGCTCCCACTCCCATGAGTGAGTCCACAACACTTTCGCTCTTTGACCACATGTCTTCTGCTGGTTGATGCTAAAGTATGAAAGCTCTCAGTTCTAACTTTCCTCACGATGCCGCTGCAACTGATGGCTGAGGGAGAGGCGTGTGATTTTTATACCCACCCTGGTTCCTATTAGCTTCCTCATTGGCCAGAATTACTGATGCTAGTGTCAAACCACGACTTCACTTAACTTGGCACTGAAATAGATTCAAAATGCCTCCAGCGAGCTGACAATGGCTATCCATCAATGGCAATGACAGTGACATCAGCCAATTAATTCACTCAGCAAAGTACACTGAACCACAGCGTATGGGTGAGTGGTGGTAAACATATTTACATCTAGTTCTTAGTAGTCACAAGTTATGTAAGAGCACCACCACGCACTGCCACCTAGCGGAGCTCGGTTTAACAGACTTTCTCGTCATTTTTATATGAACTCATCTCTCTCCATCATACTTCAGAAAGAGCGCAGCGCATATGAATATTTTCTGGGCCAGAGAGAGGATGTTTTTGAACTTTGAGAAATCATAGCTTAGAATGGCTGTGGTTTACAGCTAAGACTATCACATATTGGAGCTCAGCTTAGTCATAAACCATCAGCAAACGCAAAAAGACAGGGACATCAATTGAAGCCTTAGATCTCAAAGACTAAAATACTGGAGTCTTTGGGGACAATGGAAGAATTGTCACTTATAGAACAAAGAATTGAATGTTGTATAGATTTAGGCTAAAATTAGGTAGAAAAGTACAAATGAATGCGTTGTGTCCAGCCTAGATGGTCCATGCCAAAAGTAGTGCTGACTGAGGTGATAAAGACGGTGTATGAATAACTGCTGATTTTCTCAACCCAAAGATGAAAAGTACCGTATTTCCTCAAGATTAAGACACGCGTCCTAATCTTGAGGAAACCCGGGTATGTTCTATTTCCTCGACGGTTAGACAGAGTGTCTTATGACGTAACCCATATATATATTATAAGGTCAAGGTCAAGGAATATTTTATTTTGGACCTCACCTGCTCAGACGCTTGTCTTAATTGTGAGGGAAGAGTAAATTGAGTAAATAACATGAAACACGAAAACGATGAATTGATGTTTGTCACTAAGAAATGTCTCTGTATATCTATGTGTATGTAGCAGCTCGTAGGCCGAGAATCATGTCTTAATTTGGGTTCATGACATGAAAATGTAGAAAGAGGACCTGATGCTTGTTCTATGAGCGGTAGGGTCAAAGGGTCATACAAGTATCATATTGCATAATCATGTGGCTATAGCCACCCATAGCTAATGTGTATTATGCAATGCAATAACCCTCCTGCCTTACCCTTCTCTCTAACCACGACTTCCTCTTCCCTCTCTTCCTCTCCTCTCCCTCTACCCTTCTCCCCTTCTATCCTTCTACCTTTTCCTCTTCCTCTGCCATCTCTTAATTTCCAAACTTGTCTCCCCACTGCTTTTTCCTCTTCCCTGTCTCCCCTCTCCTTCTACCTCTTCCTTTCCCATCTCTGTCCTATTCCCTCTCCCCTCCCTTCCCTCACTCTTCTTTCCCTTTCTCCTTCTCCCTCCCCATCTCCCTTGCTCCTCTCTTTCATTCCCCTTTCCGCTGGCTCTCTCTCTCAATTTCTCTCCTTTCCTCTCTCTCTTTCCCACAGCTCTTTCAACCCCTCTCCCTCTCTACCCCATGCTTAGTATCATTCACATCTCAGGTGCTGATTATGAGTCATTCAGTGTTACGTTCCTCTGGACCGCCACAATGGGAAGTTGCATTGAGAGAACTGACGCCAGCTTCCTCAAAACGAGAGTCAAACAGGAACCAGTTCCCACTTGAACCGCTCCTATGCTAATTATCCTGACACACAGGAATTGTCTACCAGCCAAGTGATTGGCAGGTGACTAATGGTTCAGGTAGATTACCATCACTCAATTCCCTCTCCTGTGATGGCATGAAGAGGTGTGCAAAATAGAAATTTTTTGCACAGCTCATGAATACGGTGTCCCAAATGTGGTTATGACATTAATCAAGCAGCTCAGGAAGAAATTTTTCCTGATCACTGATCCGTTAAAAGGGCACGAGTGAGGTAGAGGCAATGAAACTCTGGAACCAAACAAACAGCAAACCAAAACTGAATATTAATACGTTACGAAACATGTGCAAACCTCAAACTCTGCATCTGGCCAGGAAATTGTACGATTGTAAGATTGTGTGTTTCGCAGATTCTGTGGCCCCAGCCTGCCTCAGCCGTGATTATATCATGTTTGAGCTTAGATGTTTTTTGTGATAGAGGTGACTTGTGAGTTGTAGACACATACAGAGTAATGATAGCAATTTGACTATGAGCAAGAAATTTTACACTAAATTTGAGGGATGCGCTGTAGTCACAGGCTGAGCCCAGGTAAATGTCGTTATGTAATTCTGAAATTGATGCTGTACCAAACACTGAGAGCTCAGTATACTTCAACTAAAGGCATTGGGTTCAGTTTCATACGCTCTCCCTCAGCGAAAACACTATAAGATTGCAGAGACCCTTGCGAGGGCTTGCTGGTTAAAATTATTAGCTTGCTAAATTACAGAAAAATTGAGACAGTTCTTCGATGAAATCAGGCTTGTAGGGACCATCCTTTATCCGAGAGACTCGTTGGCTCTGGGTATAACTTCTCGCTTACAGACCTGTCAACCAATTGTTTGTTGTCAGGTACCTAATGAGATTGTTTGTAGAGACTGCGGGTGTTAGATGTTGGCAGATATGAATGGGAGGGTACAAGAATTTGGACAGCTGAGCTGTCATAGCCTCATATTGATGATATATGTTTCTAGAGACGAGCGTGACAGCAATAGTGCATGCAGATGGTGATCCATGCAGACATCAACGTGCACGTTCATGTTGCAACGGATCACGGTGTGTAAATTTAAATCTGACGGGTGACTACAGTTCAAAATCAGATAAATCATAATGTGGGATTGCCTCAGCATTCCGATAAAACACGCACATTGCAAAACACTCTGAAGAGTACAGTCCACCCGGTCGAACGTGAAACGGTTGAAATTACCATGGCGCGAAGTTCACTGGAGAGGTAATTTATGGAGGAGGATGTGTGCTGGCTCCCCTGAGTCACCTGCACTTTAACTCAGCACTGGTCATCTGACTAGAGCTCTAATGCCGTTGATTAATGCAACTTTGTTATGACACCTCCAACGTGGAGGAGGAAGAGAGGAAGTAGCATCTACACCAGTAAAGCTGATGTGGATGAGGGTGGGGATAGGCAAGCGGAGCAAAATGAATGTGGATGTTAATGTCTTCATGAAATAATAACCAGCCATGAAATAAAAAGTACAGCAGAAATGTCAAGAAGGAATAGTTCCTATGCAGCTTGCTAACTATCTATGCTGGAAATTTACAAAATCCCTGTTACAAATGCTGGAACTAGGATTGTAGTTTTCATAAAGCTGGAGGTTTCAACTAGCACAGATATAATAAGCTCAAATGGAGAATAATAATAACTTTGAGTCGTAGAGGGGGCAGGTAAGTTTACCCAAATTTTCCCACAGGAAAGATAAGACAATTCCAAATACATATAAATCAACCACTAGCTTTTGCTGATTAGTTGAAATAAATAAAGTCATTACCATACCGTGCTTCGACTTGAATTTCATCACTCGGAAATTGTGCCATGCCATTGCCAATGCCAATCACATCCATCCAACCAACATACCATGTACTTGCCTACCGAGATGCGTTATTGAGACGACAACTCCGAATTAACGTAATTATACTTCACAAGAGAGGATAAATCCAATTACCGATTTGGGCGAAAAATCACGCGTAACTTACGTCATGACTCTAGAGATCTTGCTCGCAATCTTCCTTCTTGTTTCATTTTCCACGATAATTTCTGCCTAATCCAGGGAGAAATGCGAAGTTAATTGATTTGGGACTGAAGCAGGCTACAGTAATTACATTGAGGAACTGGTAAATACACATAATCTGTACGTAAACGTCTCTAACTTTTTTTGACAGGTCTTTGACTCGGAAGAATGCAGTCGACAGCGTACGGGTGCTATCACGTGACATCAATTTATGATGACGTACAGCCAAAGAGTTCATTCGTATTCCTCCAGGGAGAGAGTACTGCGCTGGTCAGTTGGAAGGTTGTCCCGAAAACGAAACCAAATCACAACAAAGATGTTGGAATATGAAGAAATCTAAACTGAAGCAGAAAAGACCTGCGGTAAAGCAACCAACTTGCGAAGAGAAGTTTGTGTGTACTTCAGATAACTGTATTTCAGCCGTAAAATGTTTGGATTGTGGGACTTTGCAGTGCTCTGAATGCGATATCGAGTTACACAGAGACGGAGACAATTTTTTCCACCAAAGAGTACCTATAGTTGATGAATCGAATATTAGTAATAGTAGTATTGGTATAAGCAACGATAGGTTACATAAAACTCACGGTACCGATGTTTTATCGAGCCATGATGAGCTGAAACATCGAAATAGTCGTGATCAAACAGCCAGGTCAGAACTCGGAACTGCTATCGTAGCTGACACTAACGCTGTGCAGGTACTTATAGAACCTACTCCTGGATACGAGACTAATAAAACGGTACCTTTGAAAGCCAGAGCAGATCCGTGGGAGGATTCTGAGTCGCCAAGCTTGGAACAAGATTCTGAGACAGAGGAGTTCTACTCGTTGAATTTGGATCAAATACTCTGTGCTGACGTACGGGTGTCAGATATGAAAGGGCCATCCAAAAAGTCCAAGAAGAAACTTTCTTCACCAAGTTCTGCAGCTGATCTCAAGTCTGTTCCGAGAATGGAGGAGATCAGCGTGAACGCGGATGCCGAGTATTTTACGGGTCAAGAGGGTCCTGGTATGAGCCAGACAGAAGGCCATCCATCGAATGACAGCGCTGCGCCGGATCAAGGCGACGAGGACTTGATCACTGATCTCATGCAGTCTATGACAGATGTCCAGTTGGGTGCATCACTACGATCAAATGGAAGGAAGGACTCTGGCACTAATGGCGTCCCCTCATCTCGTACTGATAGCACTGCTCATTGCAAATCTGCCTCAAAAAAGAGTGATTGCACTGTTAGTTTCTTGCTGATTGATGAAACTGAAACGCTGCAGGTTTGTAAATCGACTAGCATAGATAGCGTGTTGATGATGCAATCTAATGATGAAGTTTTGTTGTGATTTGGCTTGCTGATCTCTCTCAGGCTACAAACAAGGAACAGCTTCTTGCTTCTCTCGGCTGTGATGGCAAGACGAATGTCAAGGTCGTATCAATGTTTGGCAACACCGGAGACGGCAAATCCTACACAATGAATCAAGTGTTCTTTGGTGGCCAGGAGGTAGGAATATGATGGCAGATAAACCTGAAGCTTGGTCATTGTCACATGACTTCACTCAGCTAGTTGGCCCGTTGCCATGACAATACTGACCATAAACTATGCCCATGCGTAGTTGGTGATAAGATAAATACAGGGTGATGGGGTTGTGGCGTGATACGTGTTTGGTACTACCTATCTAGGTTTTCGCGACATCTGCCGACCAGGATACGTGCACAGTTGGTGTGTGGGCCGCGTTCGACCCCGTCTCAAGCTCCATATGCATCGACACAGAGGGTCTACTGGGCGTTACCAATAATCAGTTCAAGAGGACACGACTCCTACTGAAAGTGCTGGCAGTGTCAGATGTTGTCATTTATCGTACGTGTGCCGACAGGCTCCACACGGATTTGTTTCAGGTATCAGATTTATTACTACCTGTCTTCACTGACATATTTATGTTTCACAGGAAATTCCCTGTCTGCCACTGGGAGAGGGGGGGGGGTGGGAGCTTACACTATGATACTTGTCCCCCCATCGCGGACTATCAACTTGATCAGCTTGTAATTTAGAAGCTTAGATAAGGCAGACGTACTGAGAATATTTCCTGAACATTCCGAGTCATATTGACTGGGAATTATTGCAAGAACTACCTCAGAAAGTGGTCAAAGGAAGAAATGAAAAACATCTGTCGAGTTCACACCTCTGATGAGAGAAAATAGCAATGGATACACCATGTATGTAGTTGATGAGGCCATATGAGTTTCCTTGCCTTCAACAACTAGTTACAACATGTACTACTAGTATACTAAACCAAACTATTCAATCGTCATTTTCATTTAGTCAGTAACATATTGTGATGGAATCTAGTTAGTTATGCATGTTGCAAAGATTGCCCTGACTTGTTGAATATTCCAATCTATCTGGCAGCTGCGATATATGGTTTCAATGTTTCGATGGCCGCAGCATAGAGAGATTGTGATCAGTTCCAGGACTATAGGATGACTAGTAACGTCTGCTAGTAGACCAGATGACATCATGATAGGCTCTAATCCAAAGCAGTGAATCATGATAATGGCGATGATAGTGAACTCAACTATTTCTGTTGCAGTTCTTGAATGACGCTTCACTGGCTTACTACAAGCATTTCAAGAATGAGCTGCAGGCAGTGACGGCCAGAAATGGCAGCGTTGGGTACAGAGTACAGGACCTGGGGCCATGCGTTATTGTCTTCCATGAAACCACCAGAACTAACACACTTGATGGCACTGGTTGGTGTCAATTTTGAACATTTTATGCTATGTTGTGACCTAATTCTGCGAGCATCTGCTGCGAGTATCTGCTGCAGCTCTCTGCAGTGACCATCTTCTGTGGTCGTCTGCTGAGAGTGTCTCTTACGGCTGTCTGCTGAGAGTGTCTGCTG
>ERZ1740065.2898-NODE-2898-length-10743-cov-5.130707_pt1 | contig 10743 bp, 6 predicted proteins | sample MGYA00581738_ERZ1740065 | MGnify/ENA primary metagenome ERZ1740065 (study PRJEB43018, sample SAMN04849749) | marine metagenome | isolation source: floating plastic debris | place: Pacific Ocean | collected 2008-09-01 | study: EMG produced TPA metagenomics...
CTACGGTGCGTTGTGAAAAGCAACACACCCTACCTCCTCAAATTCAGCAACGCCACCGCTTTTATGGCAGTTAGGGGAACGGCGTTTTTTATCAGAATTTATGCGGCCAACTGGCTTCCTGTATAGACTTCAAAGTGTTTCAGAAACAGGCGTGGTGATGGGCAGGTGGCGATCGCCAATCACAACCAGTGAGCGCCTCTGAAATTTAGTGTTGTGGAAAAGTGTGTTCTAAAAAATGCGTTTGGGCATCAAAATCTCTCCCTTGAAATCAGTTGTTCCTTTATGTTGTCCACACTGATCTGGTTTTGGCGGCCGACGCTTTGGGGTAACTAACCGTTGCTCTAACGGTTACTCGCACCGCTAAGGCTGTTTTTCAGTGGAGTGTGAGGAACAAGAATGAAACCGACCGTATCGAAGTTGAGTGGGTTAACACTGCTAACCCTCGGTGGTGCCTTGCTGGCAGTCAATGCTGCACTGGCGCGATCGCCCGTTGAGCGCCTTGATGACGTGCGCTCCTCCCAGGGTGACATTGACCGATTAACCCAGGCAACTGTCGTTGTCACAATCACAGGGATTGACGTAGAGTCCACCGACACAGGCATACAGGTCACCTTAGAAACGGCAGCGGGCCCCGTGGGCGAGCCGGAAAATTCTAGGGTTTTGGGTAATGCACTGATCTTAGAAATTCCCAATGCGGTGCTATCCGATTCTGAATTTGAAGTATTCCAGCCCACTGATGAGATTGCCTTAATTCAGGCGTCCCCACTACCCGGCGATCGCGTCCAACTCTCCATTACCGGCACCGACGCCCCCCCCACCGTCAGCGTCAGCTCTGGCACCTCGGGGCTAACCCTAGCCGTCACCCCCGGCGACCCTAACACCAGTGGTGATGATGATGCCATTCAAATTGGTGTGGTTGGCGAGCAAGAAGGCGATTATTACGCTCCCAGAGCCAGTGTTGGCACTCGGACTGACACTCCACTGCTGGACGTTCCCCAATCTGTCCAGGTGATTACCCAGGATCTCCTCCAAGACCAGGGTGTTATTCGCCTAAACGATGCCCTTCGTAACGTCAGTGGCGCGATCGCCGGTGAAGACGATCCCCGGGGGCAGCGCTACACCCTTCGAGGCTTCGACAGTGCTTCGGTGGTGCGCAACGGCGTTCGCCTCAGTAACGGCGGAAACAACAACATCGGCTTCCAGGAGCTGGCAAACGTTGCGCGTGTGGAGGTTTTAAAAGGACCGGCATCGATTCTAGTGGGGGCCGCAGAGCCGGGCGGGGTGATTAACCTGGTTACCGAGGAGCCCTTAGCGGAACCTCGCTACGAATTTGGCTTCCGGGGCGGCAACCGTTCCCTCCTTGAACCCAGCATTGATTTCACCGGTCCCCTTACCGAAGATGGGCGCGTTCGCTATCGTCTAAACGCCCTGTATCGCACCGAAGAGTACATTCGAGACTACGACACCCCCATCGAGCGATTTTTTATTGCGCCGGTTCTGGCGATCGATCTCGATGAGGACACGGACCTGATTTTGGAAGGGGAGTACAGCAACGATCGCCGCCCCGGTGAATTTGGTTTAGTGGCGATCGGTGACGGCATTGCAGATATTCCCTTTGATCGCGCCCTGTCTGATCGCGATGACGTGCTGACAGCAGAAAGTCTGCGCCTAGGTTATCGGCTGGAGCACCGCTTCAACGACGACTGGAAAATCCGCAACTCGGTCTATTTCAACCGCTACGACACCGCCGTTCCCGCCAATGGATCAGGGGCACTGGTCAGCGCAGGATTTCTACCGGAATTCTTCAACGAAGAAACTGGCGATCTGGCAATTTATCAGATTCGTCTTGAGCAACCCATTAGCAACCTAGAGATTCAAACCAATGTGGTGGGTGAGTTCAACACCGGCGATATTGAACATACATTGCTGGTTGGGGTTGACTTGTTTAGGGTTTGGGACCGCGGCACCGAAACTCGTGCCTCGTTCCCGCCCATCACAGAAACCTTTAATATCTTTGATCCCGACTATGACGCCCTGCTAGAGAGCAACTTCAACAGCTTTCCCTCGGTGAGTATATTGGAGGGACGCACCGACAGTATTGGCGTGTATATCCAGGATCAGATCCAGCTGACGGACAACTTGATTGTGCTGGGGTCGTTACGCTTCGACAACGTTTACCAAGAAAGCACTTCGTCTGACCCCATTAGCGGCATAACTGAAAGTGAGCGGGAAGAGTCGGCGTGGACGCCTCGGATCGGTGTTGTTTACCAACCTTCGGACAATGTTTCCCTATACGCCAGCTACGGACAATCCTTTGCTCCTAACATCGGCACCACATCTGATGGTGGGCTTATTGAGGCGGAGACGGGCGAACAGGTTGAGGTGGGTGTGCGAGCTGAGTTCCTTGATGGCAAATTATATGCCAACCTAGCGCTATTCAATTTAATCAAGGATAATGTGGCGCTTCCTGATCCCCTACTCCCGCTCTTTTCTGTGCCCAGTGGAAAACAGCGCAGCCGCGGTATTGAGCTCGACATTATCGGCGAAATTTTGCCTGGATGGAATGTCGTTGCCAACTATACCTATACCGATACGGAAGTTCTCGACAGTACCGACGGCACTACGGGTAATGAGCTGTTTAATGCTCCTGATCATATTGCTAACCTGTGGACGCGGTACGAGATCCAGTCTGGATCGTTGCAGGGGCTTAGCCTTGGTGTTGGTCTGAACTACGTTGGCGAGCGATTTGGCGATTTGGACAATAGCTTTACGGTCGATGATTATCTCTTGACCAATGCGGCGATTTCCTACGAAGCGGAAAACTGGACGGCGAGCATTAACTTCCGCAATATTTTCGATGTGGAATACATTGAGGGGGTTGCGAACAGTCGCGATGTGGATATTTATCCTGGCGAAGGATTTACGGTGATTGGCTCATTTTCAATTCGCTTTTAACGTTGCGCAGGCTTTTTCTATTGAATTGCAGTGCTTTTCAGTTCAATTTTGGCGGGTTCCGTTTTTCCTCTGCCCTATTGGCGCTAGTCCTGTCCATTGGCGGTGTTGGCTGTGGCGACCCTGGGGCGTCGCCCTCGTCTACCGGGAAAAACTGTCGCACGGTTTCCCAGGTGCTGGGGGAAACGACGGTGTGCGATCGCCCCAAAAAAGTCGCCGTGCTCGACGTGCATTCCCTCGACTTACTCCTCTCGCTAGGCGAGCAGCCGGCAGGAGTAGTCACCCCCCTGCCGATCAGCACCAATGACACCAGTCGCGTCCAGCGGCCAGACATTGCCATTCCCTATTTGGGCGACAAAGTAACCACCCAACCCACCTATTTAGGCTCCTTAGGTCGCCCGCCTTCCTTGGAAGTGCTCAGCCAAAGTCGCCCCGATTTAATTGTGGGAGAGTCCTGGCAAATACAGGGGGGAGCTGGAGCGCTAATGGCAAAGCTTGCCCCCACCTTGCCTTTAGCGCCCCGCAGCGAAAGGGGAAACTGGCGGAAAAATTTACGGGCGTTGGCCCAGGCGTTGGGGGATGAAGCGTTGGCCGACCGGGCGATCGCTCGATACCGTCGTCAAATAGACGCAGCCCGCCGAGACCTGAAATCAGTGATTAAAGCTCACCCAAGGGTGCTTATTCTTACCGGTGAAAGCATGAATAAAGGAGTTTTATTTGTTTTGACGGGAGAGGGCTATATTGGCGAAGTTTTAGAAAGTATTGGCTTTGACGTGGTGGAGCCTCCCGGTCCCATCCGCAACTTTATACCTCTATCCATTGAAATATTGCCGGAGCTAAATCAGGCGGACTTAATCTTTGTTTTGGGCTACACTTCCGCAGCCATTCAAACCATTGAGACGGAAGATTTAACGAATACAAAATCCCTACTCGAAACTAAAGACGCCTTAGTGAATCAGCAGGTGTCAAGAATAAGAACAGACTGGCAAAATAATCCCATTGCCCAATCTTTAAAAGCCAGTAAAAGCGATCGCGTTTACTTTCACACGTTCTATGAATGGAACGTGTTGAATGGTCCTCTGGGAGCCGAGCTGATATTGACCCAGCTGCGTGAGTCATTATTAGACAATTAGGGGATTAGACAATTAGGGGCAAGGCTGAAAACACGGGCTGCACGGGTAACTGCTTTCAGCGATAGGGATAGCTAAAGGCTGAGTTGACAATGCCCCTATGCGGTGAAATCGTGACCGCTGGAGGGATTGAGCCTGGGACTGGGTGGGAATTTCGTCGGCGAGCGATTTGGCGATCTTGCTAATAGTTTCAAAGTGGACGGTTATTTTCTCACCAATGCGGCGATCGCCTATAAGCGCGACAATTGGCGAGCAGCGGTCAACTTCCGCAACCTATTCGATGTTGACTACATTGAAGGCGCAATCAGCGGCAACCGATTCTCGATCTTCCCAGGATCAGGCTTCACTATTGTAGGATCGTTCTCTATCACGTTTTAAGTCAATAGCGGTCTAAGTTTAGGTCAGCGCGACGGAAGGTCTATAGTTTTTGTGGCGCTGACTCTTGTGCTGAGTCTCGCTTTTTAGGCAACCTAAGGGGAATGTGCCAGTGATCGCATCGGAAAACGCCTGGTGGATATTTGCATTACTATCGGCATTTTTCGCCGCATTAACCACTATTTTCGCGAAGGTTGGCGTGGCAGGGGTTGACTCGAATTTGGCAACAGCGATTCGAACTGTTGTGATTTTGGCGATCGCCTGGAGCATCGCTTGGCAAGGGGGGCAACTGTCAAAGCTATGGACGATCACCCCAAAAACTTGGCTATTTCTGATCTTGTCCGGTATTGCCACCGGGCTATCTTGGCTGTGCTATTTCAAGGCATTACAAATAGGAAATGCCTCGTTAGTTGCACCTATTGATAAATCCGGTGTGGTGCTGGTGCTGGTACTGTCAGCTCTCTTTCTCGGTGAACCCCTCACCTATTGGGCTGTTATTGGAACTGCTTTTATTGTGGCGGGAACGCTATTTCTACTCAAAGCTTAGGGAGATGGTAAGGGCGATCGCCCAAGGAACATCTTTCACGCTGCCCTCGCCCGAGCAAAGAACAACATCACTTATTGCGATCTGATATCATCAGCGCACCTTCTCAGAGCTTTAACTAGGTGAGCCATGACCATCACCCTGCGAGATGATGAATTCGTACAACTGCTCCAAGATGAAACGCAAAGCCTACAGCCCGAGCTGCTAAAAAATCCTAGAGACCGCACGCTTGTGCTTCCCAGTTGCTTAGGAACGGGGTACAAACGAGATATTGTGCTGGAGCGCGACATTTCCCTGACGCTCCATCATTATCAGTTGCACGAGGACACAATCATTTCCCACTCGAAAGCACAGCGTGACTGTTTTGAATTTTCGTTTATCGACACTGGAAAAGCCCTGGTTGATGAGTATCTATTTCAAGCCCATCAAGATGCTCTTTTCCAGAATTCCGATATGCCCGCTGCTGAAGTGCTGCAGTATGCCGATCAGAGGTTTCTGGCTGTGGATGTTCATATAGAAAAGTCGGTTTTGGCGACAATGTTCGAGGCCTATGGGGAAACGGTGCCCCCAGAGTTGCGTTCCATGGTTGCTGGAAACGATGATCGCCCTGTGCTGCCTCCCTTGAAAATACAGCCTGTAATGCAGCAGCTCCTTCAGAAAATTTGGCATTGTCCCTATGAAGGGTTAACGCGATCGCTCTTCCTCGAAGCAAAGTCGCTCGAACTAATCGGACTTTACCTCCAGGAAACCCACGGCGATCGCAACCCTAACGATTCGGTCTCTAAACTCCAGGCGGCAGACATTGATAGCATTCGCAACGCCCAAAATATTCTCCAGCAAAATCTTAATGCTCCCCCGTCCCTGATGGAGTTGGCGCGCCAGGTGGGAATTAATGATCGCAAACTGAAGCAGGGTTTTCGAGAACTGTTTGATACCACTGTTTTTGGCTACTTAACCCAGCAACGGATGGAGCGTGCTTGCCAGCTTCTGACACAAGAAATATCCGTCAGTACCGTAGCGTTCCTGGTGGGCTACAAAAGCCCCACGGCCTTCAGCGGCGCATTTCGACGCACCCTGGGAATCACGCCAAAGGCTTACCAAATGTCAAAAAGCCGTCGAGCCTAACCAGTATTGACCGGACTTGTCCTAGGGGCTGTCATCAATTGAATCCCTAAGTCAAGAGCCGTGAGGGTTTCAGCCCCTAGCTTTGTTTGTTTTTAAAGGGCGTGTACTCCCCACGGCATAAGGCTTATGGAGATTAATTGATGACACGCCCTAGTCTTTATCGGGAATCGAAGAAAAAAGTCCCGATCGCAGAGAAAAAAGTCCGAATCGAAGACGTTACAGCAATTGCAGCCTTCTAAACTGGCGACTAACTATTTGCGAAATATTTCTATCTAGCTTCTCCCATCAAAGGGAGCGATAGGAGAATCGCGCGTCCTGTTAGTTGTGGTGTGAGGGAACTGTGATTCAACGACTTGGGTTAGGGCTGGGAATACTGCCGCTGACGATACTGGCATCAGCCTATCCAGCATCGGCATCGGCTGAGAATTGGCGTGAATTAGCGCCTGAATTCGACGGATCGGAGGCGATCGCCCAAGCAGAAAATGCGATCGCCGTGACGGAGGTGCAAATCCAGGAAACACCATCTGGTTTGACCCTGACCCTGACCTCAAACGAGGCACTGACGGCGGGAGACTCCAGAACCGTGGGAAATGCGCTGATTGTGACTCTTGCCAATGCGGTGCTGGATCTAGATGACGCTGACCAGGCGGAGCAGTTTAGTCCCGTAGACGGAATTGCATTGGTGAGTTTGGTGCAGTTGCCTGAGGGTGGGGTGCAGGTGTCCATTACCGGCGCCGATGCACCGCCAACGGTTGAAGTCACCACCATAGGAGGCCGCTTAGTGGTGGGCGTCACCCGAGGAAATCCGGACAGAGTTGCCCAAGGCTCCGAGGCGATTCAAATTGGCGTTGAGGGCGATCGCGATAATTACTATGTGCCGAATGCGTCCACGGCGACCCGAACGGATACGCCTCTAAGCGAAACCCCCCAATCGATTCAGGTTATTCCCCAATCGGTCCTCGAAGATCAACAGGTGATTCAGTTAGGGGATGCCCTACGCAACGCCAGTGGTGTGGTCTCCAGCTCCCGGGATCAACGGGGTCCCAGATTCATTATTCGCGGCTTTAACAGCAGTGCAATTTTGCGGGACGGTTACCGACTATTGAATGCAGGGAGCGGTAATGTCGGCTATCAGGAATTGGCGAACGTTGAGCGCATTGAAGTCTTGAAAGGGCCCGCCTCCATTTTGTCTGGGGCATTGGAGCCGGGGGGCGCGATCAACCTAGTCACCGAGCAACCCCTGCCAGAACCGGCCTATGAACTGAGTTTTCGGGGTGGGAGCCGTACCTTACTGGAGCCCAGTGTTGATTTGACCGGTCCCTTAACCGCAGATGGACGATTACTCTATCGCCTTAATGCTCTGTACCGCCGTGAGGATTTTTACCGAGATTTTGATACGCCAACGGAACAGTTCTTTATCGCACCGACCATTAGTTGGGCCATTAATGATCGCACCGATTTGGTCGTAGAGGCGGAGTACAGCGATGAAACGCGGGCTTCAGATTTTGGGGGTTTACCAGTCCTAGGCGATCGCGTTGCCGATGTGCCCTTTGATCGGATTACCGGTGAACCCAGCGATATCGCCACCAATGAAACCTTGCAAGCAGGCTATCGGTTTGAGCATCGCTTTAACGACAGTTGGAAAATTCGCAATAGCTTTCGGTATTTCCGCTTTGAACCGGAATTTATATCTAACGTCGCTTTCCGGGTCCTCGATGAGGAAACGGGGGATCTCTTCCGGGTTTGGGTCCAGGGCGCTCAGCCCGTCAGCTCCTACGAGGTACAAACCAACGTGGTTGGAGAGTTTTCCACGGGCTCGCTCAAACATACTCTGCTGGCCGGCATTGATTATAGTCGCCGAGATTTCACTAGCTTCGGACGCGATGACCAGGCCAACCGCCAGGCACCGTTCAATATTTTTAATCCGGTGTATGGTGCTGAGCGTCCTGACAGCTTTGATGATCCGCTCCCTAAGACTGGCGCCTCCCGGACTAGAAACTTAGGGATCTACGTTCAGGATCAAGTGGAAATCCTCGATAATCTCTTCCTGCTAGCAGGGATTCGATTCGATACGGTTCGGGTAAAGAACAATTTTGAAAACACCGGAGACGAACGGGATGACCAAGGGTGGACCCCGCGGGTGGGACTTGTCTATCAACCCATTGACAACCTATCCCTTTATGGCAGCTTCAGCACCTCATTCCGCCCCAATTCAGGTCAGAATCGCGCTGGCAACATCATTGAACCGGAGCGGGGGAAACAGTTTGAAGTGGGGGCGCGGGCCGAGCTTTTCGAGGGGCGATTGACGGCGAATTTAGCCCTATTCCACATCACCAAAACCAATGTGGCGACGGCGGATCCCACCGCGTTGCCGACCGATAATTTTGTGGTTGCCACCGGTGAGCAGCGCAGTCAAGGAGTGGAGCTGGATATCATCGGTGAAATTCTGCCCGGTTGGAATATCGTCGCGAACTATGCCTATACCGATGCCGACATTACGGAGGACAATACTGGGATTGAAGGGAATCGCTTATTTGGGGTGCCGGAGCATAATTTCAATCTGTGGACTAGCTACGAAATTCAAAAGGGTGATCTGGAAGGACTGAGTTTTGGCATTGGCTTTAACTATGTCAGCGATCGCTTTGGGGACAACGACAATAGTTTCCTCTTGGAAGATTATTTTTTGACCAACGCAGCAATCTCCTATGCTCGTGATAATTGGGAGGCCGCGCTCAATGTGCGTAATCTATTTGATATCGACTACATCGATAGTTCGGAAGGATCACGGGCTTTTGAAAACCGCCCCGGTGAAGGGTTGACCGTGTCTGGTCGATTTACGGTGCGATTTTAGGAGGCTGTATGGGGTTTGGGCATTGATAAGGGTGAGTAAGGGTAAGGGATGATTGATGAGGGGCTATACGACGAACCATGATGTTAAATCTGAAATATGCCCAACATCATCGCCGATGGCGGCGGGTTCGGAGACTGGGTTTGATGGCGATCGCCCTGCTGCTGACGATGGCCCTCGCGATCGCTTGCGGTAGTCCTTCCCCGTCCACTGCACCAACGGCGAGCGAGACCTTCCGTACTGTCGACCATGCGATGGGGTCAGCCTTGGTTCCCAATGAGCCCCGCCGAGTGGTTGTTATGGGGACGGCTCCTTTGGATGTGGCGATCGCCTTAGGCGTCACCCCGGTGGGCGCTTGGGTTAATCATGATTTCCCCGGCTATCTGGGGAATCGCACTGACGGGATTGAGATTATTTCCACTGGTGGACCGCCGAATATAGAGGCGATCGCCAAGCTTCAGCCCGATCTAATTCTCGGGAGCAAAATCGGTAGTGAAGCGATTTACCCTAGCCTTGTGCAGATTGCCCCCACCGTCCTCTCTGAAGAAAATGGGCGAGAAGGAGATTGGGAAAAGCAGCTACGGCTTTACGGCGAGGCACTGGGTAAATCCGGCGCAGCCGAGCAAAGGATTAAAGACTATCAGACCCAGCTCAAAGCATTGCAGCAAAAACTTGAGGCACCAGAAGACACCGTTGTTTCTTTAGTGTTCTCTTTCCGAGACTACATTGGCTTTTATAGTCACACTAGTTTTTCGGGCTCAATTTTGAGCGATATCGGTTTCGCTCGCCCCAAAATTCAAACCCAGCCGACGTTGTCAACCTACCTCAGCATCGTTTCAAAAGAAGCGTTTCAGGATCTAGACGGAGACATCATTTTCCTGATCGTTAACGAGCACAAGGGCTCCAATAGCCTTACCCACGACGCCTTCGTTCAAGACCCACTTTTTTCCCAGTTATCTGCGGTGAAGAACAAGCAAGTTTATCCGGTCAAGTCTGAAGTGTGGACTGCGGGGCGCAATGTTCTGGCTGCACAGCAGGTATTGAAAGATATTGGCAATGCTTTGGCTAATTGATGCCCATCGTCAGTATTAATGCGTTTGGGGCTCAAAATCCCTAGAGTGCGATCGCAAATTTTCCTAGGCTACGTAAGGCAGTCTTACCCGTTGCTCCGCCGCCTTTCCCCAACTGCCGTTACTGATTCCACCTATGCGAATATTCACCCTGATTTGGTGCGGTCAACTCGTATCCAGCATCGGCAGCTACATGACTTTTTTTGCCCTCACCCTCTGGACGTGGGAGCAAACTGGCTCAGCGACGGCGCTGGCCCTGATCACCCTATGCCTCAAACTGCTCCAAATCCCCACCGCGCTCTTCGCCGGAATGGTGGTGGATCGGTTCAACCGTAAGCATTTAATGCTGACCGGTGATGGGATTAGTGCTGGCATCACCTTAGGGGTTGGGCTGCTCTATATGACCCAGCAGCTTCAGCTTTGGCATCTTTATTTGGCTGCGGCGATCGCGGGCGGCTTTATGGGAATCCAAGGGCTCGCCTACCAAGCGTCTGTGGCGCTGATTGTGCCCAAGGCGCAGTATACGCGGGCGGGCAGCATGGGAGCGGTCGTACACTACGGCTCGAATATTGCAGGACCAGCCCTAGCGGGAGTGCTTTATCCTGCCATCGGATTATCGGGCATTGTGGGGGTTGATCTGGCCACCTTTGCGATCGCCTTTTTCACCCTTCTTGTGGCCCCCATTCCCCAGCCGCCTCC
>ERZ1740065.2899-NODE-2899-length-10742-cov-11.058389_pt1 | contig 10742 bp, 11 predicted proteins | sample MGYA00581738_ERZ1740065 | MGnify/ENA primary metagenome ERZ1740065 (study PRJEB43018, sample SAMN04849749) | marine metagenome | isolation source: floating plastic debris | place: Pacific Ocean | collected 2008-09-01 | study: EMG produced TPA metagenomics...
TTACGCCGGTGTTACGCCGGTGTTACGCCGGTGTTACGCCGGTGTTACGCCGGTGCTTTTGCCTCACTTAAGCCTGCTTTAGTACAAGCTTAACAACGGCGTTTAAAAAACCAGCAGGCCTACCAATAGAAGAGTAAAAAATGCCCAATTGTCTCCCCTGTCAAACTAGCTCTTTCATGTATTTGTCATGCATATATGGCAATGACAGGATTATATTGCCATTATGAATGATTTATTAGCTTTACGCATCAAACAAGTTGTGATATTTTTATTACGGATTTCCTTACTATGTATTAGGATAGTAAATCATCTGGCCATCTGTGTGCTGTCGCGTCTTCTATGAACATACTTTTAAACAGAAACTTCTATCTGATAGAAAAAGGCCAAGAAAGAATTTGCGAATGATCGTCAGAAGATGGAGACGATGCAGACGGAGCTGGAGAGGTTGAAAGGCTCCAACGATGAACTCAAACATTCCAGCAATAAGATCGTAAGTGATGAGCTAGGAATAGAACAGTTGCAGAGAGCTGCCAGACTCCCTGCTCATCCAGCAGTCTGTAGGAACACAGCTAGCTCCCCCTGGATCCCAGCAGTTGGATTGGATTCATTGAACTGTAAATAGATTCTGATACTGAGAGTGTCTGTCGGCATCACTGCAGTGTGGATGTTTGTACAGTAGTTTCATTGACCAGGTAGATTGTGACATAAAGCCCTTGTCACATCTGATTTATTTATTTCCAAAAGCACTTGAATTTCATCCTAATTTAGCTGCTGAATCCCAGAGAGTCTTCGATACTAGTGACATAATTGCACAACTTTCACTCACATTAGACTAAAACTTATAAAAAACTGAATTTATGTAAGGAATCTCCTAATAAAGGCATAGTGGCGGACTCTGACGTCCATATATGGCCGTGTTACAGACTGAATTATTCTGAACGCCCATATAAGGACGTCGTGACTGACTCTGACTTCCATATATGGTCATGTTACAGACTAGTCTAGAGGAGACAATAGCCACCCTGAGGGCTGAATTGGAGAAGGAGCGAGAGGAGAAGCAGGACTTGATTTCTGAGAAGGAACAGCTGTCTGCCTCCACGGAGCAGGTATGTGTCTAGTGCGCTCATCTACCTTATCTTCACCCATGCTTGTGAACTGGTCACACCATAGCTGAATGTTTATAGATGGAGGGCCTGCTGGCGGTATAGTAGTAACTCTGGCTCTTAGATGAGTTTTATATGATGTTTTATACTATCGAGAAGTCTAGTAGGGGAGTGTGTGGCGCTGGAACATGCAATCACCTGTTTATGGAAAATGATGTGAAAAACTACACACCTTTTATGAAATGTCACTCAAATCCGCTGTGCACCATCTTATGTTATAAAGCAGTTTATAGTTTATTTTCTGACAAAAAATATTATTTTCGTTTAGCTTTTGAAAGCAACACAGTGACAAGCGTTCCTACCATAGACATACTATAGAGAGTTCCTTTCATTGCCACCATCTCCTACTAGACTGCTCTGAATAGAGACCTTGTGGAGTTGTGCTCACAATCATGGCTGCCAGCAACAAAAAAATATTAATATAATTTAAACCTAATCACACTAGGAACAAGGGATGTCTTGAGAATAGGGAAATATCATCAGCAGATTGATATCAGGTCGTTGATGGTTTCCTGTGAATCTGCCACTCGGCAGAAGACAACCGAAACCAGATTAGCTCCGCCCATTAATAAATTATGTCACTGGCCACGATTTGAGATACAGATCCACAAGGTCCCTACCCGTACAGTAATACTAATGCACGTTTGTCTCATCTGTTCGTTATTATATGACTCACACTCCATGACTAGTTTTTAATCCCTGTCATTCTAGCGTCTGTCTCTGTAGCGTGTAGGTCTAATGCAGTATAACCGTAACTGTGTAACCTGTATGTCTCTTAGGATTGTATGATAGATTAACAACTAATATATATGGCATAGTTGTGTTCTTACAAAACTCTCTAGACTGAAAGCATTCTGGGATATTCGCTCTGGTCAATTGGAGTTATCCTCTCCATTTGCAGCTGCAAGCTTTAGTGAGCGTAGTATTTCCCGATGTCATAATTATGAACCGTCCATTCAGCATCCGGTAGTTGTGGAGTCAAGTTTGTTAGACACAACTAGGCCTCAACCTTCTGTTACTTCTATAGAGTATATGTGTGAGTTCCGTAGAGCTTGGCTCTAACGGTGTGTTTATATATTTCGTTATCTGTCCCTGTAGAAAAGGAAAGAGCAGGAAGATATGATCGCATCTCAGGATGCAGAGATCAAGCGGCTGACCGCAGAGGTGGAAGAAACCAAGAGTAAAATGACAAGTAAATATGTCAGAAATCTTAGCCTACTATGACTGCTAGATGTTTTGGTTACTGATAGCCTGTGTCTCTGGTTACTGATAGCCTGTGTCTCTTTAGCTGATATGAACCTGAGGCTAGACCAGGAGAGGCGGTCTGTTCTACAGGAAATGGCAGCCGAACGCGAGCACCACCAGAGGCTGGTCAAGGAACATGGACGTCTGCAGCAGCGCATGGAGAACCTTCTAGAAGAGCGAGTGAACAAAGGTAGTAGGCGTTGAAGTTAGGACTGATCAGACGTTGATTTTAGCAGACGTCAATTGGTCACAGATACCAGATAACCTTGACTGAATGTAGCAGGCAGTTTACCTGTTCATATGAGCTCCTAGAAGAGCTGACGAGGTCATCAGTTGGACGTATAGTAAAGATTACTGATTGAGCATTGGCCACCATTGCGTAGGTTTTGCTATCATAGAGAAAATATGTCTGCTGAGCGTCTTATTCCGACTCGCTCAACATAGAGTGCATAGATATCAGATAAACATAGTTTAGGTACAGTAGTGTACACCCAATAGTTGGTGAGCTATTGCAGTTCTTGTGCAAAATCGCCTTTTGACTTAGATGAATTGGTCCCCTCGTGGAGAAGACAACTCCAAATTATGAGCAGCGTCTGAAGCAGATTGGAAATCCAACTACTGAGAGATAATTTTTCGAATTATTTATATTATTATCATTATTATTGTTTTTATTGCTATTATGTCCTTAGACTAGAATGGACGTAGAAATAGTTTTTCTGACCTGAATTCATCAGGTAGCCTTGATATTAGTTGGCTAACTCTGTAGAGATCAATGGCCTTACTATAGTAGATCAGTTCCCCCTCGTCGTTATCTCAAATGGAAGTGTGATCACACCGTCTGTTGTATTTAGCAGCGCACGCGAGGCATTCCAGCGACGTGAGCTCCATCAGCCTTGACTCGAGTGTTCCTGACTCGGGTATTAACGTTGCCGACGAGCAGCGACAGGTGCAGGTCAGTACTCCGGTAATTACCATTGATAATTACAATGGTAATTCTGATGGGCTGATAAAGGTCAGGCAAGAGAGAGGGAAAGTGGGGGATGGAATGATATTGGAGGGAGGCGAGTACAAGGAAGAATATCGACGGGGAGAGATAGTGGGACGGAGAGAGGGGGATGGAGGGAGATGGAAGGAGGCCCATAGAAGAAAGAATACCGATGGAGAGATAGATTGAAAGGATGGGAGATAGATGTAATGATGCAGAAATGAAGAGGTGGAGATAGGGGGAGGAATAAAGGGAGATGCGGAAGGAGAGAGAGAGAGAGAGTGTGTGTGGATGGATGATAGAGGGTGGGAGGGATATTGATGGGAGAGGTAGAGGATGGGATATAGAGGAAGGGAGGGATATTGATGGGGAGAGGTAGAGGGTGGGATATAGTGGAAGGCAGGGATATTGAGGTAATGAGCCCTCAAAAATTTCCTACTAGTTGTAAGTTCGTGTTGCCATTCATAGGATTCTGACGAAAGTCACACTCGACGAGTGAGCAACAGTGAAAGCGTAGAGCAGGTGCCCCCAACGCCGAAGCGTGAGAGACGAGACAGCGAGCGCACTCTGTCTCTGACAACAGAAGAGCAGGTGGTTGTTGAGTCGAAGCAGCGATCGTCACCATCGGCAGAAAAACAGCCGACTGACAGCGTCCCCGCCGCCGATATCGGTAAATCCAGATATTATGATACTGTGATTCGTCTTCTCCTGCTCTTTCTTGAGTCCTGGAGAGAATCTGCTTGGTGCTAACTATAATAGAATCTCTAGTTTTGTATTTTTCTGTGCTCAAAGATTTCTAATGATTATTTACTATATTTTTCAAGTACTTTCACTTTCACTTTCACTGGCATATAATTTTTCAATAAAATGTGCTGACTCTGATTACAGGTATGATGTTGAAATTACAAAACCGCATCAAAGATTTGGAAAGGGAGAGAGGGCAACTCCAAAAAGAGTTAGATGAATCACTGAAAAGACCGAGATCTGAGTCTCAATACTCAGGTATGAAGTGGCAGTGATGCTATGATCAACCATCCAATCAATGGGTCAGATATTGATCAACTGACCAATGAACTATGCCGTTCTAATTGTGACACACCTCAACAGCCATCGATGATTGGTTGGTTGTGAAATGTGGTGATTCCATTAACAAAACTTTCTGCCTAATTTACATAACATTGCCAAACTGCTATGGCCAGTGATAATGATGGTTGCATTGTATCTCGATTCTGATGATTTATCCAGCATCAAGCATAGATGAGATCATGTGTTCGCTCAACTGTGCAATTGTACAACATCATTTTCACTGATTTGTTGTTTCTTCATTTATTTTGATATATTTAGACATAGCCTTCGATCAGCAGAAGTCAGTAGAGATGGAGATGGAGAACTGTAGGCTAAAGGAAAGCCTGGAGAGGCTACAGAAAGCTGTGGCCTCTGGTGAAGGAGGCAAGAATGAGTTGATAAGTGAGTCATCCCATAAAGCACTTGCGCGCACGTATCACTCAGTGCTTGAGCCACGAATCATTTTTTATGTTCTCCAGGCCAGTTTGACTCGGTGAACGAGGAGCTACAGAGACGACGGGAAGAGTGCCTGCAGCTCAAGTCTGTGCTCGCCAGTCGCGCCAAAGAATCCATCGAAATCGCCAAACAGTCCTACGGTGGCGATGCTGCCATATTGAACGAGGTGCTTTTCTTTGTCTCGTTGCCATAGAAACACTGAATTCTGTCCACTTTACTTGCCTCCATCTTCAGACTAAATAAATAGGTCACTATAGCATTAACTGGGTCACAGACTAGCAACATGTTTGCTACTTGAAATGGATTTATATGTTTATTCAGAAATGATTCTCAGATACAATGATAGGGATTTATGAGCTAAGCCCTGACCCTAATCTGATTCCGCGTAGGTATTGTGGTGTAGTAGTTGTGATGTCATAGGTCTGTAGACCCTTAACTCCTGCCGCAACAACCACCACAGTAGCCACAGCAACCAGCTCTCCACTACAGCCTACAATAATGCGTGGCTACATCAAACGAGCTGCTCAGATAAAGCCTTCATTTATGCCTCCACGCTGTGGGCATGAAGTTGGGTCCACTCTTTGCTCTGCAATAAACCTTGTCTGTCAGAAAGATATGGCGTGAAAGTTTGAGGCGGAAAATCAACTTCGCCAATAGTCGAGGGAATATTAGTGGAGAAACAGCGCAGCACATCTGAAAGCTCTGAAAACTGCCCAGTTTTGGCCCTTTAAAATTTAAAATTGATACCCACTTTTTATTATCCAAGTAGCTTGATGAACATTGAGCTTAGAAGCACTCGCTATTACAGGCTCCCATAATGCAATGCTATTACAGGCTCCCATAATGCAACGCTATTACAGGCTCCCATAATGCAACGCTATTACAGGCTCCCATAATGCAATGCTATTACAGGCTCCCATAATGCAATGCTATTACAGGCTCCCATAATGCAATACTACTCGCGCTATAGTCTGTTGTAGGAGCAATAGCTTCTGTAGGAGGTCGGGCACATAGATGTAACTATGAAATGTTTAAAAATTACCTTATCAAGTATCAAGCTATTTTGATGAAGAGGCTCCATGCATATCATATGCATCTATTGGCAATCTCTGCAAGCATCACTCTCTCCATAGGCAAATTCTGAGTTCTAAATTATTACTCAAATTAGGAGGCGCCACATATGGGAATGTTAGACATAGAAAGCCTGTGGTCCTCACTAATAAGAGTACAAACCTGTATACCCGCCCCAGCAGCACTTGATTACCCGAGTCTTTGGCGCAGTGTGCAGTTTAGGATTCACCTGAATCATATATAAGAAACATAGCAAACATTGTTCACAACTATTCCTTGTTGGAGTAATTTAGTATGCAGGATAGGCTGTACTCCGCCATTTTGTTTCGTTTTAACTATGCAGTGCTAGAATAGTCATCATGGTGACAGAGTCTGAATAGAATGGCCTCTCAAAACTAACTGGTAAAACTATCTCTCTATTGTAAGATGGATGTTTTTATGCATAGACAATATTTGCGATTTACGATGTAGTAAAAAGATTTCCAATCTTACAATTTTTTTTGTTCAGCCTTAGTTATATATAATGTCATCGAAAATAAAAGTGAGTTGACAATATTTGCGAACGTCTCGATCGCAAAATTTCTCAATTCGCAAAATAATCCTGTTTTATACTACAACCTTGGCATTTAGCATTTAGCATTTAGCATTCAGCATTTAGCAGTGAAATGAGAGGTTGTTGATGAATTCTTACCTGTTCTGCGAAATGTAATGAGATTGCTTGTACTTGACAGGATGGAGAGCTGGCAGTGGCGTATCAGACCCAGAAAGACATCAACCGCGTGCTACAGAGGGATCTGGAGCAAGAGAGAAACCAGTCTAAGAAGAGAGAGGCGGAGCTTAGAGAAGAGATCAACGAATTGAAAGAAGATAATGAGAGACAGCAAAATCTGATTGGACAGGTAGCTCTTGACTCCGCCTCCTCATTCACCAGTATGCTGTTTTCGTTCACCAGTGTTCCGGAATGGTCCAGCCTGCTGCTGGCATGCATGTGTTAAACCTCTGTCCAGCTCCCTCAATGAAAGCAGGAACACACTATGCCACAAACCCGCATTGACATCTTCAAATTTTATCCTCTGATAAACAAACAAAAGAACATTCGTGAAACGAATATCTGCTAGTATAGCCACAGTTCTCCATAGCCTGTGAGTTCTCAGCGGTTTGTGGCGTGGTATGTTTGATCAGCAGACAGTGCTGAGATCTTTGTCTTTCATATGAACCTCAAGATTGCAACGCCATCCATTCCCTCTTCCTCCGCTCTCCACCCATCCTCCTCTGTCTCATACCCCGCGCAACGTCGCCGTGTCTATGAAACTGTGCCGTCCTCGTGACTGTCTGATGTGACATTGTGATAATGTGACATTGTGACTAATGTGACTAATGTGACAGCTACTCCGCTGTATGATTTCAGCTCAACAAAGTCACTAGTGTATGTATGACGAGATGTATTTATATGTTATTCCTCTCCGTACCGCCGCTCGTATTCAGTGACCACCCCACCCGCTCATAATCAGTCCTACGTCACGTCGTGGCTGCATCGCAACCTGATTGGTCTATTGGTATACGTCTGCTTGGCATGCCTCATTGCGCATGCTGCTAATCAGGTCACAGAATTCCTACGCGCAGCCGTTCATGTTTATACTGCTCTGACTGCGTATAGCTCTCTGTCCATAGTTGCTTCGCTAATACCGTTTGTTTGGTTCCCTGCTACAAAACATAAGATTTCACTTTGGTACTGTTGTTTCGTGATTTTTTGGTCATTCATTATGCTGTTCGATGGATTGATCGTCTAGACAGCATATCGGTAGTGTTTGTGTCTCTGTTATGAGCTGATGCTTTTCTATAGAACGGCTCAAATCCACTTGATGTGAAAGAGAATGGTGAACAGGTACCAGTGCTCGCTCTCAATGTATCTATACGGTCACCTGTTATTTCGGAGGCTGGATTTCACTTCTTTCCTGATATCCCTTTAACTCTTACACAAGTTGCTAAAAAGTTACTAGAATTGAGTTTCTATCTTTACCACAGTCCTGATGTAATGGTTGAGAATACGATCTATCTCTCTTAGTGACTAACCATCGATCTGAATGACTTAACTAGTAACTAGTTGTATGTGTTTAGTTTGTTTTGTTTCCTGCATCGCGCTGGCCTGGTTTCCCACAACTGGTGACGGGGTGCACGCGTTAGCCTGCTGGCTGAATGACCTTGGCCTGGGTCGCGGTGGTGGTTTATGGGCGGATTGACGCAAAGATATTTACCTACGGTGTGTGTCTTTATCTAGAATCTGGCCTTGACCCCGGAGCAGGCGATGGAGAATGCGCTGCAGTATGAGATACAGAGGCTGATGTCTGAGAATCTGGTGAGTGGTAGTTAGCTGGCCGGCGCGCGGCGATAATCCCGGTCACGCCGAGATCAGGGATTAAGATAATCTCTCTCCTATTCGTAGGACATGAGAGAAAAGTGCGATCAGTTAGAAGAGAAGGTTAGGAAACTGAAGAAGGCTGTTAAGGTCTACGCGGCTCGTCTGAAAGACTCAGGACTCAACGCTCAGACTCCTGAAGGTGGGTTAGCCTTAGTTCCTGCAATAGTCGGCCTTAGTTCCTGCATTAGCCGACTCCATGACATATATTTGGTTGTGAATTTCAGAAGGTAAGCAGGACACGATGGAGGAGGAGTCGGAGATTGGTAAGATCAAATACCAGCCGACCAAACAATACAGCGGAATACTGGAATACAAGAAAGACGACGAGGCAGAGCTAATCAGACGCATAGTCACGGGTCAGTACTGGTCCGTGTATTGATCCATTGGTGTATCGATCGATTGGTGTATGTTTGATATCATCGTAGATGTTTGATATTTTGCTATATGACCCATAGATGTTCTGTACATGATGTGTTCCTTCAGATCTCTGCTAATGTTGCTTTGATGACCAGCTATCATAGTGAATTAATCAGTTTTCAAAGGATTCCTCATAGAGATAAGATCGTAGCGCTTATCTAGACCCCAGTATCCTGTGGATTAGTCGCTATCTAGAATCCATTTACCGCTGCTGTTATTTATCGTTTGATCTAGAACTCTTACCCAATATTCTACTATGATTGTAGACCTAAAACCGAGGGTAGCCATCACGCTGATACCAACTCTACCTGCATACCTGCTGTTTATGTGCCTCAGGCACACTGACTACTTGAATGAAGATGGCCGCTGCAAGTCTCTTCTTACAAACCTAATCGGCGGGATTAAGAAAGTCGCTAAGGTTTAATTGAGCAATGAGAATCCTATTGTCACTACTTGTAACGGTGTATCGATACTCCCCTCACCCCTCTCACTCCTTCGGTGTCTCTCCACCTATCTCTCCCTCTCTCCCTCCTCCCTCTCTCCCTCCATCTCCCCCTATCTCTCCCCTCTTCCCCATTCCCTTCCTTCTCCCTTTCTCTTTGCTCTTATCTCTTCTATTCCACCCTCTTTTCTCTCACCTCCTCTCTCTACGTCTCTTTATTCGTGTCCCATCTCCCTCCTTTCTCTGCTCATATCTCAGCCTCTCCATAACCCTCTGCTTCATACATCTTATCACTTCTCCCCTCTCCCCTCCCTCGCTTTCCCTCCCTTTCCCAAGTTTGAACCCGTTTTACCTATCCATAGCCACCATCATGGCTGTACGAATTTATCCTCTAGTGAGTCCTTCCAGTAGAGTCAGAGATCCTGTCCATGATCTCTGATGAGGAATGGGTTATGACGTGTTTAATTCCCACATAGTTTTGCAATGAAATCATTAATATTCAACTCATGGTGGTGACTACTATTGATGGCCAGTATCTCACACACAACTCCTACTACCGTGTCTTACGTTAACCAGACCCGACTGTTACTCTGTTTCTGCTGCCACTAATGTGGTCCACTCAGCACTAGTCTTGATTCCGACACGTGTCAGTAAGTGGATGCGTGATGTCGTTTCAGACCCACCAGGATGACATTGAGACGCTGGTGCTCTGGCTCTCCAATGCGTGTCGATTCCTACACCTGCTCAAACAGTACAGCGGAGAGAAATCGTTCCAGGTAGAAACAACTCATCCTTCCTTACTGTATCCGTGTCAGGATTTAAGAGCCTCCCTCCACTATTGAGAGCAGGACTTTACGCGTTCGTGTAATTTTTGCGTTGTCAGTCACTTGCAGCCCGGCCGCAAATATATCTGTTCCGTTGATGATCTATACTCAGGCCGCCAGAGACATAAAAATATCTCTTCGCCAAGTTTTGTGAGAAATATGTATGCAGAAATTACGCTCGTAGAAATTTCATGCTTTGCAGTACGTCACTAAAGCCCACCCCCCCCCCCGCCTGTTGACTGTGTAGTTATTTTGTGCGACGGTCACACATGTTTCCTGCCACCAGGTGGAGAACACAGAGCTACAGAACGGTCACTCCCTCAGGAACTTTGACCTCAGTGAATATCGAGCTATACTGAGTGACCTCGCCGTCTGGCTGTACCAGGGCCTCGTCAAAATCACCAAAGAACTACTACATTCCCACATTGGTATGTCCTCCATAGAATCGGCCAATAGCAGCTTACATTGCCAGTGACCGCTGCACCGCCGTCACTCAGTTCATTTAGTCTTGATTATGGCGTATCATTAACGAGCCCTGCGGCTAGAAATCTTGATGTGGCTGCCACTCGCCACTCGCCGCTCGCCGCTCGCCGCTCGCCGCTCGCCGCTCGCCGCTCGCCGCTCTCCGCTCTCCGCTCTCCGCTCTCCGCTCGCC
>ERZ1740065.2900-NODE-2900-length-10739-cov-13.203763_pt1 | contig 10739 bp, 10 predicted proteins | sample MGYA00581738_ERZ1740065 | MGnify/ENA primary metagenome ERZ1740065 (study PRJEB43018, sample SAMN04849749) | marine metagenome | isolation source: floating plastic debris | place: Pacific Ocean | collected 2008-09-01 | study: EMG produced TPA metagenomics...
CTCCCTCCCTCCATTGCCCCCTCTCTCTCCTTCACCCTCTCTCTCCTTCACCCTATCTCCCTCTCACCCTATCTCTCCCTCACCCTCCCTCTCACCCTATCTCTATCTCTCTCTATCTCTATCCCTCATGTGATTCTCCGTTCTTTTTTAGATGCCAATCGGCCATTCGGTATCGTCTGCCTCTGGGTAAGCATGTTATCTTGCGTTATCACATTTATTTATTTGTCTTACTCCATACCTCATCAGCTGACCAGTCGGCTGCCTTAGTGTGTTTGCCTATGATTTCTTGCATTTTTTCTCACCATATTATAGTGCTTTGACATTTGCCTAACAACTAACTCTAGATAGATAGTGTAATAGTAGAATTAGTCCGCTCATACTAACTGCGCACCGTCGCTTCTCACTCACTCACACTGCGTATGACTTGACAGCTTGAGACCTGCCTTAACTAGTAGTAGCCCCTTGACTACCACTACTAGCACCACTCCCTCTCCCACCGCTAACCTCTCACAGCTCAACTGGTCAAGGGTGTCCACCAGGCTCGGTTTGATGAAGTAAGTCTCCAACGTAACACGTAGCTTCGCTGCTTAGTATTCGTCTGACCTTGGAGTTGCCCCCTCTTGCAGATTGCTTTCCATTTCCCCTTTGCCTACATGTGGTAGCCTCCTAACTTCTGCTTTCTATCTCTATCCGTATGAAGGGTTTTGCTCGTTGATTTTGGTAGTCATTTAATTTCCTTGCGATCAGAGCCTTGTAGACTCATACGCTTGACCCTGATATGACCTTGATACCACAGCACTGTATTTACTTTCGCCACAAATCTACAGCATGTGACCAGTGTAATGCTCCTTTCCTTGATATAACCCATCTAGCTATCTAACTGGGGGTTCATTTCTTTAAGATCTCGTGCTCGTGTAGGATAATGCTTTGAGGCTGTTGGTAACTCTCCGTCTGCGGTACCCACTGCCGGTGGCGGCAGTGGAAGTGACATGCTCTGACTGTCTGCATGAACTCTGTCTGACACGGGTCCCCTAATGCATCATGATACAGGTCTAACACACGCAGGCAGTGGGATAGATTCTATTGACCAATGAATCGGACAATGCCGTTCATCACATCTTCACATCGCCTGATTTTATTCCAGCTTTAGTGAGCAGACAATTCCAAGTGGAGAAGATAGTATAAAGCTTCTAGGCTATAGGAAAACCAATTACGAGTATGTGTCCTTTCTGTCATATCCTCCTCAAGGTTTGGGTACCGCAACATTCTACTTGATTTGGTATGACTGGTTAGCATAAGCAGGATCCTGCTCGTCGTGATTGAGCCCACTGCAGGATGAATCCAGTTTCACGAGTGCATGACTCCCACTGTAGCTTCCCACTGTTCTTCATGGTTCAACCTCCCCTTCATTTCTTCCAGCCTATTCTTGCCTCTCTGCTATGTGTGTGTTAACTGTTCTGCAGTGAATTTCTCCTGACCATTCATTGGCTGCTACGCTACAAAGCTTGTGTGACAATTGAATCCTGGCAGGAAAGTGGTAGAAATAACGGTAGGCGTAATTCAATCGTTTGCATATCATTTTGTAGGCGAAATGATAGCAGCGAGGCTCTGACAAACCCCAGGTTAGTTGAGTTTATACATTGCTATTAGACTATGACCCTATGACCCTATGGGCCCTATGACCCTATGACCCTGATTCAACCGCTATTGCTAGGCCGTAACCTGGTTTCTTGTTTAATTTCAGTCTGTTGAAAGTTTTTATGTAGCATCGATGGATTTGGGAAGAAACTGCGAATTTAATGTATTTTATTATTATTATTATTATTATTATTATTATTTCAATCACTAGACGATTATGACAACTAACGACGCGATAACCAACTCACAATGTCACAATGTCATGTATTGCTGTTGTTACACCAGTGTATATTTGCTGTTTTATTGCTGTCATTTTTATCACGTATTTTATGAAGATACTGTTATTAGTGTTGCAGTACAATGCGTTATTATTATTATATTCTTATTATTAAGACACCGTTTTTTATGTCTACTCCGTTTGTCATTTGAGATGAGAAAATAGTTGAGGCAGAATCCTTTGACTGATCCTCGAACTTCAGTCGCGTTAGCCTGAATCCGCCCTTGGAGATGACATTGCAATGCAGAGTTACTTTGGTTTTACCATATGGATAGTGTCATGATTGACACTGACTGCTAATTGCTGATCCATCAATATGTATTACAGCATCGGTGATTCGTACTCCCCATCAATGGAATCTCTCGCCGACGACGGGAATGCAGACGACGAGTACGAAGATGACCCTGAGCTGGTGGTCAAGGGGCCGGAGTCCGAGTCATGGAGTGAGACAATCGATAAGAAGGTGCTAAAGAATTACAAAGCCAAGTATATACAGCGTCAAGACAATATCTGGGGTAAGCAGTCTACTATCAGACGTCATGGATCTCCCGTCTGCGAGCACGATGTTTTTATCATTATTATTATTATTATTATTATTATTATTGTTGTTGTTGTTGCACAGAGTTGATTGCGACTGAGAGGCAATACTTCCTCAACCTGAAAATCATGCAGAGGGTGTTCGCCAACGGCATGAGTACGGAGTGCTCCCTACCAGAGAGTGCCGTGAACAGGATCTTCCCTCAGTTAGACAAACTGATCGAGATACACCAGACATTCCTAGCGGCTCTGACGTCGCGACAGGAACGCAAGCCAGATAGAAGCGTAGATCAGATAGGTACAGCCTGCTGCCATCTCTACCAGCAGAAGGCGCCATGTGTCTTGGTATTGGTGCGAGTATAAGCTACAATCTATCTGAATCTCGCTGTAGGTGACCTGATCATAGCTCAGTTTGGTGGAGACATGGGTGAGAGGATGAAGGCCTGCTACGGCAGGTTCTGCAGTCAGCATAAGGAGGGCATAGATTTCTATAAACAACTTCTCAAAGCTGACAGAAAGTTTCAAGCGTTCATCAAGGTGATGAGATAGAATGATCTATGAATGATCAAGCTTCCTCTCGTCAATCAGCTGTCAGCGTTTATGTCTATGCAGGAAATTCTCAAGCCATGCTCTCATCTATTTTTTGCCCACTTTCATTACAGAAAACTAGCAATCTCACTTGCACTAAGCGACGCGGAGTGCAAGACTTGGTTACTGTGGTGACGATGAGAATGACGAAGTACAAGACGCTCATCGAAAACATCATCAAGAATACCAAAGGTCAGTTGAGTGATGTCAAGACCAATTCCGATGTATTAATTGAGTAATTCAAGCCTCTAGATGGGTAGCTGGGATCCATACGAGTTGAGAATTCCGATGTTGGCCACAGCTATCTCACTCCAGCTCATAAAATCACTATTTCGTCATGAAGTTTGGTCCTAAAGTTCTAACGCACAGTATTTAATTTTAATTGGGTTTTGATTTTTTCCCAATTTCTCCACAAAACTTTTAGAGAGCAAAGACAAAATGGACAGGGAGAATTTGAATAAGGCTCTGGAACTTAACAAAGACATACTCACGCACATCGACCGCTCGATACACGACAGAAACCAGGAACTCAGGCTATTAGATATTTACCACAAAATGGATGCCAGGTCAACCGCTGTCTACGACAAAGTTAAAAAGTTCAAGGTAAATCTAGACGTGCCGCCTCTCCCGCAACCTCGTCATTTGAATTATGTCATTCACGGCCTCATACTGAATGTTGTTTCAGAAAGCGGATCTCCTCGATAAGAGCAGGAAGCTCCGACACGAAGGCATCCTGATGTGGCGCAACGCTAGAGAAAAGGAAGTGGAAATGCTAGCCGTCGTACTTTCGGACGTCATCATCTTCTTGCAGGAAAATGACAAGAAGTATTCATTTTTTTCACAAGACAGCAAGGTAAGGCTCAACAATCTCCGCATACCTGAAGGATTGTGGGAATGTTGTGTTACGAACGATCGGCAATGTTTTAGGCTAGCGTCATTCCATTGGCCAGTCTGATAGTGAGGGAGAAAGGCAGTACCAAGGACAACAAGGGTATCTATCTCATACGACAGTCCAAGGAGAACCCAGAGATGTATGAGCTCGTGTGTAAATCCTCTCAGGAACGAAAAGACTGGATCGAGTTACTCAGGAAAGCAGTAGATGAAAGTCCAGAAGAAGGTGAAGGCTCTATTATCCTACTAAATAACTTACGTATCCATAATACTTGATTTACACTAAATTCACGATCTTCATTTGCATGGAAATTAAATACCAACAAAGTTTTTTCTATAAAACCTTTGGTGCTGCCTCTTTTATATAAGGTCTGTTGTTTGGAGGGCAAGTAGGAGAAAGCAATCACTTGTTATGCCGGAAATAGATACTGTTTATCAGAGACTGGTTTACTTGGTTTTAATAGTTTTACTCACTTTCGAAAAAAAAGTAAGAAAAATTGCTGATTTGTGAAACTGGCCCTATTGGACTACATGATTACCATTGTTATTATAATTTTTGTTAGTAATGTTTAAATCATGGGTGATTTGATATGGACATGCCGGCTCCGTGGCGCAATGGATAGCGCGTCGGACTTCTAGTGGGTAGATGTGATTCGGAGGTTGTGGGTTCGAGTCCCACCGGAGTCGTGACCATTTTTGTTTTCGACCATTTTAGATGAAGGAGTCATCTACGAGCGAGAAGCTGAACACAAAGAAGTGGTTGCTAAACTCGGAAAGTTGCGTCAATTTGTGGAGATGTTGGAGTACAAAGACAAGGAGTTGGAAAGTTTCTGCAAGGATAGATTTTCTCTGGTGGCAGACATCATGAATGTGTATGACCACGCAGATGTCTTACAGTCGGTACGTTTTCTGCTGCACTCGACAGCTGCATGAGTGATAATTAGAGCTTTGATTATTCTTTCACTCGACCCACAGATAAAATCTTACTATGATGATGCTGGCGAACTCCGAGCAGGTGACGAACTCGCACGACTTGCTATAGACGAAGGTACCGATTTGTTATAATATTATTGTTATTATTCTCGCTCATTCATTCTTCATTCATTCAATGGTTCGTTTTAGTTTCACATCTCGCCTCGTTGTACCAAACGCTGCCGCCGTCGAGTAACCTTGGGCGTAGCTGGAGCAGTGTGGGAGAGCGGCAGAGCCCCACTTATCAGCAGGTGCCTCTGCCTCGCCGTGCCGAGACATTCAATGGCTTCGATCAGGACGCTAAGACTCCTGGTGTGTACTGTGTATTGTATTGTGTATTGTATTGCGTACTATATTATGTATTGTATTACGTATTGTATTACATATTGTATTGTGTATTGTATTACGTATTGTATTGTGTATTGTATTGTGTATTGTATTACCTAACTGTTTATTACATCAATCCAATTCACTGAATTTCAATTTCAAAAGTTTATTTCATCTTCTACATTTCATGTCAACAGGCAGTCATAAAACTATCTTGGACAAAGCAGACGTAGACATGAATCTTGCAAGTATCGCTCAGCAGGCGGACAGTGACTGCGAGACCGACGTCACGTCACGAGCGGTAAGTCATTGACGACCCGTTGAGAGTGGCCGCCCTCCATGAACCAGTTTGCCCGACACTAACATTGATGAGCGAGCGATGTGGCAGTAACCTTGGTGTGATTTCTCAGATGTTACCCCCTAGAGGAGGCTCTAAGATATGGCGGAGGGGCAGCAGCGCTAGTATAGGCGCTGGCCACTGCTCCGATTACTCGTCTGTCCGGCGATCTATCAGTTTAAGGGTAGGACAACTCCCCGGATTGTGTTTGATGAGTTTTGTGCCGTCAGTCTGTCAGCCACAAGTCGAGTGCATGCTTGGTTTTCGTTTGTGAAGCAATGCCTTAGTGACACTGTCTGCGAGTCTCTCACTCCACAGCGAGCAGCACTACAGACAACCGGGATTCATCTCCTAGAAAAATCCGTCATTATCCCGCTCTGCGTTTGATATGTCGAAATCACCTTTCATGTATACTGTGCTGTGGATCACAGGGGAAGAACAGTAATCTGTATTTATTTTGATTGGTATTACGTGAATTCTGATTGGTCATTTAACGAGACAATAGTGATTACGATTGGCTAGTTGTGTTAGCTAGTATTGCTCCAATGCAATGTAGTAATTTACCCGTTTCTACATCCTCGACAATCGGTTGATGTCACAAGTGGTAGATGCGACACAGTATGCAGTCCTGCAATGTTTTTGTGCATGTGTCAGGAGATACAACCACCCAGTGCAGCACGGCTTCCCTGGTGCTTCCCAAGTGTTTGATAGCTTTGTTCAGCAAAAAAACGTCTGCATAGCTTTACAGTATCATCAGAGGAACTCCAGCAACCAGTGCTTGATTTCCTCTCCAAGTCAGTCCATTATTCATTTATTGACTTATCGATTATTTGTAAAAAAGCTTTGCAGACGTTTGCCAGAGTTTCTGTTGCCAGCCAGGAAATCTATGAGACAAGCGCTATCTCTATAAGAGGGGCGTGTGGATAGTGTGACAGCCACAGTCAGTTGTTGACAGGTATCTGTTTGGGATTGCAGGAGACGTCTCGGGCCTCCACTATCAGTAGACGTACCAGTTCCAACATAATCCACCAACTACTAAACACAAACTCCACTAAGCAGGACGACGCCGACAGTGGCCATGACTCGCTGCTCACTCTATCCAACATGTCCGCCATCACAGCCATCATTCCTCCGACCAAGGAGCAGGCTCAGAGCATCACGCAGCTCAATGAGTATATCCACGGCCTCATGGTGAGACTTCTTTATGATGTCGCACTGCAGCAGTTGGATGTTATTGAGAAATTTGCTTAGCTTGATTTCACTTCTGATGTTGCTGAACTATTGGAAAGGTAGAATCCGCATTGCAGTGTGTTCTTTTCTATCAATCCAAAGTTCATGATAACAGCAGTTACAGAGTAGCCGCAGCTGAATGAAGAAATTAAATTATTGACCTTCACCCACGCATAGCCCTGTTTAACGTGCGCATTCTGGCAGCTGCTCATGCAGTATCATATTGAGGATGGAGCTGTTGTGCGTGAATGATGTCATGAAATAATATTTACCGTTTACTGGTGTTCGCAGATGCATATGGGCCAGCAGGTTAGTTTGATAGAGAGGCTCAAGAGCGAACTGGCCGAGACAAAAGTCAAATCTCAGAAGCTGGAGACGGAGCAGGAGAAGAAATCCGCCATCCGACACAACAAACAAATGGAAGAAATCCGGAACAGACACGTAAGACATACAGACAGGCAGCAGTCTGGCTGCTGTCAGCTATCAATGTGCGTGAGTTTACGGTGGGGCCATTAATTATCTGAACTTTACTTCACAGGAACAACTGACACGAGACAGGCAGGTCCTCGACACTGAGAAAGAAACTCTCAGGGCTCAGCTGGAGAGTGATAGACAGGAAATGGATTCACTAAAAGTGAACATTGAGAAGCAGCAGGTAAATATCTGCAGGCGTTAGATCAGTCGAGTAAAAATTAATCTGTTGTGAAGTAACACTGGAACGGCCATTTGCAGAATGACATCAAGAAGGAAAGGGAAGAACTTCAGCGCCAAAGAGAGGCTCTGCAAAAGCAAATAGACTATTACCGCATGACTGGCAACAATCGCCTGTCTAACTCTGACCATAACAACCGCTCGCCGTCCCTCAGTCCGCATCACACGCCACACGGCAGTGACCCTGACCTTCTCGCCAGCACCGACGAGCCGACGCTGCCAGCTCCGTCTGGTCATCGGCGCTCGCAATCAGCCGAGCTAGTTGACAATCCCGCATTGTTACTGGACCCTCGCTACTCGGCCAGTCTGACCGAACCTCTAAATCTCAGGGAGGCTCGCGCCCACCAGTTCGATCAGTCATCTCAGGAGAAGACAACTCTAACTGACGCAACTGATGGCATTAGCAAATCCGACAAAATCACTGCCAGTTCATCGTTCAGAAAGCAGGATAATAACAACAGTCTACATCAGTCGCCATCTCGCCCCGCCTCTATGTCTTCACTTTCGGCCAAGAAGCAGAGCAGCGCTTCGGCCAAGCAGACAAGAAACATTTTACCTCTCAACCTGGCAGAGGCAGGAAAGAAAGCGAGCGGCAAGGGTACGCAGAGGAAAAGCAGTGATGTGTTCTATTTCTGAATTATCAGGTGAGCAGTCGGCTACTGATATCGCTGTAATATCGCCTAATTCACGCGCCTGAGCAATCATCCGTTCTAGGCGGTGTACGATACGGCGTTACGCTCAATATAATCAGCGTTTGATTGGCTTTGATTGCAGCGAGGTATCAGGTCCAGACAGCAGCAACAGGAATACTAGAAGCCTAGATGGTCTGCTGCTCACGACGGACAACTGTTCCAGATAGAAACGCTACTTATAATACACTAGTCTAGTCAGTCTACGTATGCCTCTATGTATGGCTACTGCAGGGGGAGATAACACCCGCGCGCGAGTGTGTATTTCAGTCGGCACTTACACGCTCACCTCTGATTCATTGGCTGGTGCATATACTCGTGTACTTGTCATACGGCCACTGTAATCACTATTTGTCTATGGTTTTGTATATCAGCCGGTAGCGTCATTATCACTGACAGTCGTAACGCCGCAAGATCTACAACTACTGCTGCCCCCTACGATGACTTTATGTATAAAGACCTGTCATAATTTTCAAACGATATTTTCTCAAGAATTCTGTTCAAACTTTTTATCTCATTGTTGAACGCACTCGGTGCGAAATTAATACTCCTCACTGAAAGTTTCTATACCGCTGTGGTCGAGACAACTCCAAACAGTCATGTATTTACTTACAACTTTCTCAGCGTTGTCACCGCTGTGATCTTTCCTAGAAAGTGGTAGCCAAGCCATCTCATAGTTTGCGATATTTATGTACAAAATAAATGATGATTGTATGCTATTGTCAGACACATTGTGATTATATCCTTCCTGACACCAATACCTCCAAACAGAACATTACATCTCTGGAAAATAAATTTTATACAAATATAGATAGATTGAAGTTGTTGCTTTATTCCTTCTCATTATTGAAGGTAAAGTCCTGCTGCAATGAGTTTGCAAGTTGCGATATGATAAATAGGTGGGTTATTCTGTGGACAAGAAACATACTGGCATACTTGCACTACGCTAAGATAAACTGGCTGGTATTTCATATTTATCAAATTGTTTAATGAACTAGTGGTCTTGGGTGACACGTAGCTATTTTTTGTTGCTTGAACAGCCTTTGATCAGGAGAAGAGCGGTACGAAAATCACACGAAATTTCAATTACCATATGCAGGAAATTGAATTAGCCTTACGTATAGATCCCACCCCCACAAGCTAATGGATTAGCTCTAGCTTGCAGACGGCTGCTAATCAGAGGCGTGTAGCCAGCGAGTGCGGTGTGCGACTAGACTACAGAAGAGCTTCGTCAAAGATCTACGTACGGTTACAGCAGCGTGTAGGAGAAATTAGCACGTATACTAAATAGCTGATAATCTAGCCTCAAGTTTATCTTCCAAAATTATTCCTCACTCTCTGATCAACACTGACATCATCACGGCTATATGAAAGGTATTTGACCACGTGAGCTTTTGAGGAGGGTGCTTTATGTGCGCTTGGCACTTGACCTGGTGTTGAGTAAACTTGTTACGCTATCAGGTGTCTACGAAAATCTGAAGTATCAGCATTGCTTTCAGAGAACTCAAAGAGGATTTCGCCTGATGTACATCTGGCAGACGACCGATGGCGATTCTGAACCCCTTGTCAGAGCTTGTTGTCAACTCAGTGCAGTAGAACAATGACTGGAACTCGAATCAGAACTGTCATAATACTCGTATCTCTATGCTTCGGCTCTGTCCTATCGTCCTTCACATTCCTTGACCCAGAGCAAGGTGAGTGCGCCACAATGTAACACTTTCCAAAACCTGTTACCTAGAACAGTAAGCCTACGGCATTCAAAGTGAAAGCATGTGCGTTGGTTATTTTGGTGATTATGACAGCGCAGTAGACTGACCGCTCCTGTATACAGCGCCTAGATGAGCCTGATCAGCATCCGTTTCCACACTCTTAAGTGACAGCTTGAGAACATGAGTTTTCGTTTGATGATGTCGGCGTACATATTCCCTTTGCCTTATCAGCTCACAGCTTCAATTATGGTCTTTGCTCCAAGCTAATTCAGTCTGCCGAATGTTTAGCGAGCACAGACAGACAGCGATCATCCTCACAACGGCGGTCCCAAATCGAGTGGACTATAAAAAGTGTTATTTTCACAACTTCCAACACAGTTCTGTATAACTGTCGCGAAGACTGGTCAGTCTCTAAGCAGCTCAAATTCGCTCATCATTGGCAAGAGTTCAATGAATGTCAACTGGAGAGAGATAATGACGCTGCACATCTTTGGTGTCCTTCATTTGTTCGTGTTATCGCATCACAGAGTCTGACCACTTGATTGTTCAAATATGCACAATAAAACGAGGGGCATATGTGAACTCTATCACAGCTGAATGAAACTCATTACAGCTGCTAATGTACCAAATGAACGGTGTGCCGAACTCAGGTTACTGATGCCGCTGTAATTTCGTTTTCACACCCATACTGCTATTAATAAACAATACAGGAGACCTAGCGCGCCGATAGTTGCAGGTAGAGATGTACACTGTATACATCACCCTCTGCTCTCTCTCTCTCTGCTCTCTCTCTCTCTGCTCTCTCTCTCTCTGCTCTCTCTCTCTCTGCTCTC
>ERZ1740065.2901-NODE-2901-length-10739-cov-12.649382_pt1 | contig 10739 bp, 8 predicted proteins | sample MGYA00581738_ERZ1740065 | MGnify/ENA primary metagenome ERZ1740065 (study PRJEB43018, sample SAMN04849749) | marine metagenome | isolation source: floating plastic debris | place: Pacific Ocean | collected 2008-09-01 | study: EMG produced TPA metagenomics...
TGTTTTTTTCCTAGTCTTCTCTCGTGCTTTTCTCCTCTCTTCTCTCCGTCTTTGTTCTGTACCTCGCTATGTAGCTGGCGCTGTAGGGGGAGATGTAGGGGGAGATGTAGGATGACACGCAGATGTTTAGTTGTAAATATTACAGTAGTACCTGACCAGTTTCCTAGTAAAATCCCAGCCGTGCACGCCGCCATTCCCTGCATATCGCGTGCCAGTGACAATGTCACAATTCAGTTCCTTCTGCTTCCTACAAATCATATATAATCACCACCACAGTCGATTACATGTGTATGAAATAATACAGGCAACTATATATTATCCAGCTATCTATTGCTCACCTGATAAACTCTGGAATCACCTTGGGCTGCAATAGATTCATCTCTGCTATGACACAATGCTGGATCAAATACATACTAAATACTGCTGCTAAACTTACATGGTGGGATAGGTCGGCATCCATTATCACCACAAATGAACCAGTAGCATGTTTAATACCATGGATGTATGCTGTACCCAGGCCCAACTTCTTCTCACGAGGTCTGAGCACCTTTATAAAAACAGAGTTATCTTCTCTTGAGGGTGTGATGCAACAACTGTTTCCCATAAACATAAATACTGTTTCTGGAGTTCTATTAAATCATCGATGATGTCAATGCTAGGTGCAGGTGAAACTGGAAAAAAACCATCACATATTATGTCATATCACGCAATTGTGCCACCTCAGCGCATGACTGTAGGATTGTTGGTGCCATCCACACATCTCATACAAATCCATAAGAAGACTACACATTGTATGAATCTTACTATCTTTTCGGAGCCATAAACCTTCTGCAGCTGTTGTGCAACTTCTAAAGTTCCGTCAGGACTCCCATCATCGATGATAATGATTTCATAGTCGATTTCACTGGAATAGTTTTGTGTGGGAAGCATCAATGAAGTGCTATCTCGGCAGATTTACAATGGACTTGCTTATTTAACACACAAAGCCAATCATTATACTCACTCTTTGTCCAGATGCTTACACAACAGGTATGTTATAATAGGGAGATTCTCGCGCTCATTATAAGTTGGTAGAAGAATGGTATACTTTTCATTCGACAAGGCCATGACTTCGATATCGCAGATGAGAACGAGAGTGATGATGTGAGACGGAAATAGTCGTTTGATAGAATCTTTGTCGCTTTAGAACATCGTACGGATATAGATAAATTTTTATCAGCTATGAGAATGTGCGCGGGAATAGGCTGAAGCTACTTCAGTAACTCCGCCTGTTAGTATTCGAAAGGATTCTCTGGATAGTCACAGGATTATCTCGGGGAGACAATTCCATAAGGATACTGTTAGCCTCAGTAAAAATTCCATGCCTAATAGTGTCCATGGCCTTTCTATAGAGCTCTCGCCATAACATCAACATCATGAATGTATTATGATTTAGAATGTATAGATTTTCTTATTTAAAGGTAATGCTTGGTAATGATGATCTGTTTTAATGTCACTATAGGAAGAGATCCATTCTCAAGCGCGATGGTATGGTACGCTCCGCAATCAATTGTCTCACTATTGCCTGTATCAATGTTGCTGCAAATTTTTGCACTGAAAAGGTGTTGACCGCAGCTGCTGAAAAAGAAATACCAGATGTAGAAGAGAAAACGCATCATTAGGGGTGATTGTGATTGTATTTATTTCAGATTAAAAGTTATGGTGACAAAACATGCGATGAGAGATTTTAGCTGGCTCAGTATGCTGTCTCAAACAGATACTAGTAAACCCTTCATTAAAATGAGAAGATAATTCCAAAGGTTTAACTGAACGAAAAAAAGGTACTACTTGGAATGATGTGCAAACTGTATAAATAAAAAGGAAAACGGTGGCTGTGTGATACAGCAGCCAGGAGAGAGCTGTAGAAGAACCAAGGTATGGCAGCGATTTTATGTATCTAGATGGTTGAGCAGCAGTTGTATCTCCTTGAACGTTCCGGCCAATTTGCCTGCCTGATTCTGTTTCCCATCGATGGCAGACCGTATGTCCTGGATGGCTCGGTATATATTCAAGCACTTTCGATGCCTAAAAAACAGCGAGATCCTAGGAAATCTTGATATCATGAATACAGGTCGATCCTGACATGAGAAGACAACTCTAAATGTTCTGTAGTGACATGAAGCTGTTAGAATGCTGGATTTATCTACACTAGGTGCCAGTGACAAAGTTATGGCAGGATGATAGTCTGAAGTCTCTCTATGTTCTCAGATTGCCTGAGGAGGTGTCTAGCTGATGGACCATAATGATCTGGTTCCAAACAGATTTCTAGGATTGCATGCCTGCCTGCTACCAGATGAAGAGCTGGGGTTCCCATTGCTGTATGGTACAGACTAGGTAGAGAGATAGATAGCACACTAACCTCTCCTCTCCTGTAATGTCCACACCCAGTCGGTTGGGTGGGGTGAGATTTTCTCTGATGAGAGGTGTGTAATTCTTCAATATGAGTTTCAATGATCCACAAGACGCCGTCACATGACTGCAAAACATCCAAACATTGGCCACAATCACCACACACTCACACACACTCACAGTTTGCAGGTAAGGTAATGGTGAGCAGCTTTCTCTTAGTAACAACGTAATAAAACTACAACAGAATAACAGCAATGTCTACGACACGAAATCATCTATTAGCTCATTCACACATGTGCGAGCGCACACTAATAGAGAACTGAAGAGGCACGCGCGCGAGAGGTATTTGGTGTGGTGAGTGAGTGACAGAGCACACGAATACGTTACCTATCGTATTTGCTAGTGATCAGCCTCTTGATGTGAGGCAGCATGACTGCCGCCACATCGAGGCCCCACAGGGGACTATAACAGAACACAGAGAGACATGCTGTCATGCATTGCTAACGGATACAAACAACTTACGCTTGAAATTTACTCTGCAGTAACTTAAGCAACGGTACAATCAGCAACTCTATGACATCCAGGCTCCAGTAATGGCTGGAACGACAGACCCATACAGAACAACACATTATTACAGTAAGGGGCTCTTCTCCGTACTGGCGGTGACTCCGTATGCTGCTACTAATGCTACTGCATGGGAGTTGTCAGCCCAGACAAGTACAGACAACGGTTGGATGAGGTAGACTGGGCAGGACTGATTGAGGAAGCAGCCCATCATACTTACGGCTTGTCATTGAGAACGTTGAGGATGTCCACGAGTACAGAGTCGTCCCTCATCTGCAGGGCTGACTCGAGTGCGGTCTAGAGCAGAACAGGAGGAAGTCGATGACATTTGCAGCCAATCACAGGCGGCGACAGACGGACACAAGAGAAAGGTGAACATACCCGGATGTTACCGGATGACCACATGGCTCTGACGATTTGCAGATTCTTGCTTCTGGCCGCAAGGAGTGTAGCCATGGAGTTGTGGCCCTTGGAGATTTGTCCGAGAGCATCGTAGTCGGTGAGATTGTGAGGCGCGCGGTGAGTTGTCGGCTGTAACGTATACCGCTGTTACATGACACGGTGGAGAGATACCGGGACTAGATAACATAGTGTACTGACCGGCATGAAATCACTCGGCTCAATGAATGGTTTATCTAAGTTCCTATTGGACGGATTGGAGTGGTTAGACTGGCTGGGTAAGTGGGTCGGGGCCTGTCCCGCTGGCGCAGGGCTATCTTTCATTGGCCTCATTATAGCAGGGTCAGGCATCACAGAGGCTGCTGTCAATTCTTTGGCGAGCTTGGTAACACTGCTGTCTGCAATATACGACCAGACACTCGATAGGCAAGTAGGAGGAATGAGGACAGAAATTTGATAAGGCGGCGTGGACATACCGTCATCATATGGAGCAGGAAATGGGTCCACCTGCTGCGGAGGAGACTTAGCTGTAATGATAAACCATCTAATAGTTCTGCGTTTATTACTATGCGCGTTACCACACAACTCCAGCCTTACCGAGCCTGCTCTTTGGTTGGAATACTTGTTCGTACTCTGTGCGGTCTTTGACATCAGCAGTAGACGAAGCATCATCCCCACCATCATCTGCTGAGGTAGTCGAGTCATCAGGCTCCTCCGCGGGTTTCCTAATCACACATTATCAGTTTTACGCGCAAAAACAGACACTGGTATAAGCGAATGGTGACATGCAATCAGTGTGCAGATTTAAAGACTTAGCGCCTTCTCTAATGGTCTGTATTAGCAAAGGAAACTGGTATGTACTAAATTCGCCACCAACGTAGTCATTCCTAGAACGTAGCTAGTGAGCAGAAATAAAGGAGATCGTTCATGCAGCGTGATCTCAGTGGCAGTGAGTGTAAGAGAGAGGCTGCCGTTACAGAGGCGAGGTCAGTGCTGCTGTTGTCGAGGTGAGTTCGGGTAAGCAGCGGTTAAAGACAAGCAATAGTACATGCTCAACGTGTCTCACTTACGACGGCAGCATGGAGGTAGACTGTATACGTTGCCGAGATCGGCTCGTTCGCATGGCGTCCCATTCGCCATTGTCATTGCTATCATAGTTCTGATTAATGTCTAACTCAACCGAATGTATTCTATTGGTACGAGAGAATCTGGGCGAGCTGGCGTGAGCGGCCCGTACAGATGGACTCCTTGTCAGAGACTGGTTTCTATTGTCTGACGAAGAGTTAATCATCATAGAGCAGCACCTGCGCAGCGTAGAGGATTTAGTCTGTTTCACTGAGTAGCCTAGGTCGCTATTGCGAGACAGGCTACGCCGCTTAACACCAGGGGCGGGGCTCGACGAACGAGCACTTAATGATGGGCTGCTCGATCTAGAGGGCAGCGCTGCTGTCAGCAGACGACAATCAGTATCTGAGGTTGATACCGGCACCAGGTTATCCTGTCTAAAACGCGAGCTGCTATCACCTCTTACTTGCCTGTTGGCGCGGCCGTTTGATCTATTAGAGGACTCGGCTGTTGGATGGCTAAGGGGGAAGAAAACGGAAGCAAACACGTGAGGAGAGTAATTAGGCGCGTGAAGCGGCACACAGTGTCAATTTCAACACAAACACAACATAAAATAAAACAGCGATCTAGATAAACGTACGGCATCTGCTGTTTGGTTGAAGTAGTTGGAGGTCTCTCATGGCTGTAACTCTTCCTCCCACTCGATGACATGGGTGGAGCAGGTGTGCTGGGCACCTGACCCAATGGGGCAACTCGCTAAATCAACCATGGTCACATGGTTTACAAGCTGCTATATATTGCAGTTACAGTACAGTAGCAGTGACTGAGGAACTTACGGTAAGGTCCAACACAAACGTGCAGACGTTAGTCTGGTTGATTGAGGCTCCGATCTGCAGACAAGGAGCAGGCATGTAGACAACAATTACATGGGAGTGACAGACAGACAGAGGAGATAACTGACCAGCTGGTTCTGCGCTATAGCCATGTCATAGACTCTACCCCAGCCCATGTTGATAGAGTCGTGACACCTGCATGGCTCCCAACCATAAACTTTCACCAGATCGGTAGAACCACCAAATATGCACTGGCCATCCGGGTGGAACATGACAGACCTGGATGAGAGGATGAGAGTGAGATGATGGGAGTGAGGCGACGAGAGCGAGATGACGAGGGAGAGGCGGTGGTAGTGAGGCCGATGGGAATGAGGCCGATGGGAGTGAGGTGATGGGAGCGAGGGGACGGAAGGGAGGCAACAGAAGAGAGGCATTAGAAGGGAGGCAGGCGACGGGAGGGAGGCGATGGGAGCAATAGTAGAGACCCATCACTAGCACAGAGAGTGTATCATACCTGATGCCATTGTTATCATAGTCTGTGCTGTCGACACACTGAAACCTCTCCAGCTCCCAGAATTTGATGGACCTGAGAAATGAGATTTAGCGGTTGACAAGGAGCCCGAGCAGTACAATGACGTTATATGCCAGACATGTACCTGTCGCTGCTCCCAGACGCGAGGAGATATTCACTTGGGTGAAATTCAATGCTGTTGACAGAGGCAGTGTGATCCTTTAACTCGGTAAGCAGACGGCCAGCTGCTAGATCCCAGATCTTGATCAGAGAGTCCTCCGCTGCCGATGCCACCCACCGACCATCAGGAGAGAATCGGAGGCTGTTTATTCCATTGGTGTGACCCTGAATATAGTGTGTTCTATGTTTATGTACTCAGAGAGATTGGAGCCAGACATATATATGTTGGTATACACATAGATACACCTATATGCTTACCTTGTATGTGAATATACAGCCTTTCCTTCTGATATCCCAGAGCTGAAACAATTAAACAACTACTTCAGAGATGGCTACGCACTACTAGATGATCTGCACGATTATATATGCAGTTGATACTGCTAGATGAGTAGCAGTCATCTCCATAGCAACCAGACAACTACAGTAGGAGTGTACTACGCTCTCTGAATAATCATTAGCTAGCAGTATTGGGACATAGCTTACCTTGACATTTGTGTCCAATGATCCACTGGCAACAAACTCTCCATAGGGGTGGAAATCCAAACATCTGATATTGGCCTTATGGCCAGTCAGCGTTCTCAAAACTGCAAGAAGGGTGAGAGGCGGACGAGTGAACGACTTTTTGAAGGAATGCATAGCAGTACCTCACATTCCTAATACACTGCTAAGAGAAATCGTCTATTGTTGTTATTATCTGATTGCTAGGCGAGCGCTGCGTTATATCTCGAGCCAGAGGGAGATTAGCAGCGGTGGGTAACTGCGCTTGTATCATGAGCCGAGATTGCCTCAGGGCATGTCATCTATATCAGGCTCAGTTACATACACACATACACATACACGCATTTCCAACCACTTACTCTTGGCTTGCTCTAGATCCCATATCTTGAGAGCACCAGACATGGAGCCGGCTACCACCATCTCCTCAGCGTTGCCAAATCTCACAGCCTCCACCGCACTCGTGTGTCCGGAGAGACTCTGTCATACAGTAAAACATCATTCAGACACTCATGACTCTGTCATATGGGAATGAGATCCATGCCTTGGATGGCTGACAATGAGTCTGAAGAGGTTGCACCCATTGTCAGCTCTACAGCGCAGGGATGGAGTATACAGCTATTGATATGCGAATTGCTAGTGCATCTGCTGCTCTTTTAACTTAATCAAGCATGAATCATTTGACTAAGGATTGGTTATTTGATCTTCATGAATGTAAGGGTATTACAACAGCTCAGTATGAAGTGACAGGAATGACTACCATCTAGTACTTACCATCACACAGTTTGGTTTGCCCACTGTCCAAAGATTGACTTTCTTATCGTCTCCACCTGAAACCATCACTCGGCCAGTCTTGTGGCCCAGAGCCACACACTTCACATTAGAGCCATGGGCCACAAACTCCTCTATAGTAATTGAAATATCATTGATGCCTTCAAATCATCACAAAATCTCAATTCAAAATGCTTTACTAAGATGTGAGACTTACGCAGCTTCCAGGCTCGTTTTGTGGAAGGAACTGCCATTTTACTTGCGATTTCAGGACAGGATGATGTGCATTAGCTTCAAATCAGTTCATAGTAGAGAAACCTGTCAGTGAAGTAAAGAAGTGATACTACATCTTCATACATGCAGCAAACTTCTTTCTCTCGACTCTCTATCCGAGCACATGAGTCCCGAATTAAACGTGTCACACGAAATAAGTAAGATGAGGTATAAATCTCTCCCTCCGAGTAAATTAAAATAACGATCGTCAGAACTCATGTGGTGTCTGTAGTGTAAATGCAAAATATAATCAGTGTATACCAGTTCTCATTTAGATCAACAACAACTTACTATAACACTGAGCTTTCTTCTACCAACAAAGGTAGAGAGAGAGAGAGAGAGAGAGAGAGAGAGCAACGTGAAAACATGTACAGCTCCAAATACACGATACATAGGCGGGTATGTCCATAACCATCAATATGAAAACAACTACTACTTGTACTTGCTGCTACACTGTGCAGTTCACTCACCAAAGCTGAGCAAACATTTTATATCTTACCTTAGAAGCGATTCAGATTGATATATTTTAGATCCTATGCAAGTTAGAACTGGCTTTATCGTGTACTGCACTCAATGTTGCTGGTTGACAACTCTATGTACACAAAAAGAAAGCAGGCAAAGAGATGAACTAGAAGGAGAAGAGAAAGTCAGTAATGCATCATTTCAGTTTCCGAAATATGGAACAGTCCAGCACCTAGGCACGATATCTGTTCCAATTGGACGATTACAAGATATGTCAAGTAATGGACCGCAGTCAAACTTAGTCTTCCATTTATCCCATTTTTAACTCCATCAGCGCTCGATTTTGTAACTCAAATTACTGCGAAGCTACTCCTCGGGACAGACATCAGGGTCACATGCATGAACCAGAGCGCAGAGAGTGCTAGGCGAATTATATGGGGATATAGTGCTACTGTGAATACTGCTTCTCAGACAAGAGTTTCTGCAATTCGTGCTTTCTTCTGTATGTCACCACGTTTATTCATTTGCTTTGGGTTTTGTCCACGTCTAGTCTGATTATATGTTTCTGTTAGACGTTGTGAATTTTCCATTACAGTGCTTAGATAAGTTTTTCGTACCATTTCTAGGCCATCTGCTACAGCAATCGTTGCGCCGCTCAGGTCTCTTCGCAAGTTTTTTCTCCATGCATCGTATCCTATCTATATGCTTCCCCTGGACTACCAGTGTAGTGCAGAAAGGTCGGCGAGTTTGTTCAACTTATGTACAAGGCCAAATGACAGGAGAAAAACTTCGAGAATACTTCTATTTCATAGATCACCAAGGCCAGGTAAGTAGCTCTCTTCACTCTTATTTGATCCTTATTGCACTGATGTTCATTACACAATCAGTTTTCATCATCACTTGCACGTACATATTGGTGTATATAATCATAGCCTAGGCCTTTATGCGGAGCATTCTGTGATGTTGCACTTTGTGTCATTTTAGCTCTTTCTTGACGATGTAAGGATGAAGAACTTCACGTCTTGTTTTAAAGGTGTGTGAGGTAACTTGACAGTCCCGTAGCTTGTGTTTGCACTCAATATGAAATTCAATTGTGAGTTGGCCACTCTAACATTATAGTTTTAGTATTAGTATTGTGTGATCACACACGACTACAGACTTATAAGAGAAACTTTATAAATTGATGGGCTTCATGGTTGGGACCTTTAAAGAAGCGTAAGTGATCCTCCATAACTATGTAGAAATAAATCTGCTATTCTACACCATAAGGCCTGTATGCTACGTTTAAGTTTTACAATCTTCTGATAGATTATGAAAATATGCAGCAATAGCAGCAATGTTTTGATACACAGCGTTGGAGCGTTGTAGCGGTCATAAATTCCCCTGACAGGCAAATTATATTGCAAATTTTGTTTTAATCATAAAGAGCATCGCTTGATTCTGTATTAAACCGAAACCTCTAGTAATATATTTAACTTATTTCTACAATGAGATCACTGCTGTCTAAACACTCTTTTTCTTAGACGAATTGGCCGAGAGCGTCAAACATAATTCTTATTGGCCATAGTTGTGGGGACTAGTAATTCTCTCCATAGTTGGCTGTCACTGTTGTAGGTAGTGTTATCATTGGGGATGAAAATATATTTTTTAGAACAGAAGTTTCTCAGATTCTTTTTCAAGAGGTTAAAACCAAACCTTGGCTCCAGGTACAGAGATTTCCCATATGTCTCACCATGTGGCCCAGAGATGAACTACATACGATGTGATGATTTACCAATCGTATTCACCAAAATGCTCCAACTGGATGGACGAACTATGTTATCATATAACAACGGAGGCGAAGGACTTGTGCTTCCATTTCAACCAGAGTCAATATGTGTGGACGCGGTGACAGGCCGAGTGTACCATGCTGGCCCTGAGAGGGTGGGAGGAGTTGGCCTCGTCCGGTCTGGTATAGCCATAGAATGGAGCAAAGACTTTGTCTATGAGGCTGATCAGCTGACTGGCAATGAGGATGATAGCATTCTAGAGCGTCCATCGCACTTCATCTGGCAGGAGCAGAGGTACAGGCTGTACCACCAGCTACACGAAAAAATCCGTCATCTTTCATCCCTTCCTGCAGACAAGTAGTCTACTGCTTAGACTCAGTTCCTCATATGCTCTTACTATCTCATAAAATATACAAATATATTCATTATTGATTCTGAGATTTATACCAGCTGTTGGGAGAGCATCTAGATGTGTAGGATTTAACTTCGTTTGCTGTTTGCGTCGTCTCTTGAGTTCATTTGTGTCCATATCTAGACTGTTTCTATAGCTGAGAACTTTGATGTAGGCATACTTATCTTTGACTTCCAATCTCTATAGCAAAGAAATCCTGAGCAAAATACATTGGGCCACAAGGAAGAATTGGTCGAACACCTAGTTGGGTTTACCGCAGATGAGAACAAGTTATTCTAGTCTAATTGGTTGTGTCATGGAGTGTACATAAGGGGCTTGACAGTCATAGCGTCTTCTAAGTTCTAACCATAACTGACAATCTAATGTATAAGTTACATGTGTATATATGGGTCGGGTAAAAAACGTGTAACAAAGCAAAACATGTAGCACTTGATCACTTGTTGGCCAGATATGAGGCAATGCCTCGTCCTGTCTCATCAGCTGCCGTCAGAATGGTGGACTAACCATAGATAACATATCATGGAGAGGGAGAGAGAGGATGGGAGAGAAAGGGTGGGTGGGAGAGAGTGAGAGAGAGGGTGGGAGAGAGAGGGGGGGGGGGAGAGGGAGGGGGGGGG
>ERZ1740065.2902-NODE-2902-length-10739-cov-10.153969_pt1 | contig 10739 bp, 12 predicted proteins | sample MGYA00581738_ERZ1740065 | MGnify/ENA primary metagenome ERZ1740065 (study PRJEB43018, sample SAMN04849749) | marine metagenome | isolation source: floating plastic debris | place: Pacific Ocean | collected 2008-09-01 | study: EMG produced TPA metagenomics...
AGGAGCGCCGAAAGACATACTGAATGAAACTCTTCTAAGCGATGTTTTTGGCGTGGAATGTCAATTTCTGACCGATCCCTCAGACGAGTCTATCGTTATCAATTTCAAGTCCGCCAGCATACCGGGCGAAACTCGCGATGACAGAAACTGATAAGCGGGGGGGCCTGGTGCCTGGGTTTGATTGTCTTCTCCAAGGTCAAGATCCTTACGGAATGCCGCGTCGTCCCGTGATTGCGGAACTCAAGAACTGAATCCGAAGGCTCCGACACCAGACGTCATCGAACGCGAAGTGGTTGTTCTTGGGTAGTGGCTGACGGAAGTTGACACTTGGCAGAACCAAGTAAAGACCTCATGAAACCTCCTACTTGCTCGCAATAACCCTGACAGTGAGCCGTAGCGGAGTGCTCGTTGTTTTGTCGCGTCTGGCAAACTTGGCTCAGGACGGCATGCTCAAGGCGAGCCTTCGTTTCTACAATGCTCTACGAACGCTTGAATTTTTGGCGACCTGTGCAGATCCATATGCGTGACCAGCCACATAGGAACAGACCAGGCCCGTCTACGCGGCACAACTTCAACGAGGTTGGGATCACTCTTGGCGTTTTCCAAGGGAACAAAGCCGACACCGATGCCAGCTTTGACGGCAATATCGACCACAGCAGTTTTATCAACAAGCAAAACCAGATCGGGTCTATCCACCAACGCACGCAGCCAGCGATCGGGCGGATCTTCCCTGGCGGAGATCCTAGGCAAGACAAACCGATGTTGAGCAAGGTCGTCACTGACTGGCGCGCCATAACGATCAATGTAGTCAACACTTGCGAAAAGACCGAGTTCCAGTCGCCCAAAAGGCAGGACCACATAGTCTGGCTCTTTGGGTCGCGCGCCCAATCGCACGGCAACATGGGCTTCCGCCAATTCGAGTTGAAGTACGCGGTTGGACACCAAAAACTCAATCTGAATTCCACGATGGCGCTCGGTAAATTTGGCGATTTTTTTCAAAACGAAAGGCGCGACCCCGTCGACCGACGTGACGACGAGACTGCCCTCAAGCGCAACGTCCTGGTTCAAAGCACGACGACGAATACCTTCTAATTGCGTGCGTGTGTTCTCGGCGACTGGTCTGATCTCGTGTCCCAGATCGGTTGGCGTGTACCCGTGTCTGTGACGGTAAAACAATTTGCCTCCGACAAAGGCTTCCAAAGCTTCGATACGACGTATGATCGTCGCACGGTGCACGCCTAGTTCATTGGCCGCCGCACTGACCGTACCGTGCTTAAAAACTTCTGCAGCTGCTTGCAGTTCGTTCCACATTTCATTTTCTCATGTACTGGATTTGCGCATAACCCGCGCGACGTCGAGTCTTCACGCTGTTATCGGAAAAAGCAATCATTTACAGTAAGTAAGGCCTTCAAATTTGCGTGTTCCTCCATTGGTATGCCCAGATTTGACCCGATATGCGAGGTTCTCATAATGGCCCAATTTTGCGCATCTGATGTACAATTTTCGCACATCTTTTTTTGTCAATGCGCTGCCCTCACAGACCACAGGACCCCAAGCTTTCTGAGCCCGCCTCGCGGAGGAGAACGGCGGTCCGATCCGCCATGCGAAACCCTGCATGTTTTGAACCACCTACCGTCAAAATGAGGTCCTAGAATGTACAAATTTGCCGTCGTCACTTTCGCTGTCTTGGCGGCCAACCTTGCACAGGCCGACAAGATAAGAGTTCCGTCTGATTATGAGCCCTATCCTCTGGCCCAGATTACAGATGAGGTCCGCTATCCCGCCGCGCCTCAGCCCCCTGGTACGGTGAACCGCCATGGGGAGGTGGAGTATCTAGGGCACAACGTTTTCGGGCTTCACTGGTACGTCGAGGCCAATGAAGCTGTCTGGCACTTTGTGACGGCAGGCGATCCCGATGATGAGGCGATCCTGTTCGTTCACGGACACCCTGATACATGGTGGTCTTGGCACGAAGTGATGGCGCTCTTGGCCGATGATTTCTACGTCGTTGCGGTCGACACTTTGGGCTACGGCCAATCTGACAAGCGGCTTGATTTGGATTTGACCTATAGCGGTGTGGCGAGTGGCATCGCGAGCTTAATGTCCGAGATCGGTATCGAGACGTTCAATCTGGTCGGCCATGATCGAGGCTCCGTCGTCGGCGATCACATGGTGGCGCAAGACGACGTCACCCCGCGCATCATGGCCTACTTACGGATGCAGCAATCAGCGGACCAACCACATGGCTTTCCCCGACCGGATCACGAAGCCATGGCAGAGGTTGAGTTTCACACCTCTCCGACGTTCATGAGCAGCCTTTTCGCAAGCGACTACTTTTCAGTTGAGATGAGTGAGGACCACCTCGCACGCGCCACGTGGGAATATGGTTTTGAAGGCACAGCGGAAGCTGCGGCTGTCCTCTTCGCAGGGTCCGGGTTTGACGAAGAACTGGAGTTCCGTTTGGCCGAGGTCTTCCCTCGAATGACGATGCCCGTTGTCTTTATGCAAGGCGCAGATGACCCCGGCCAACGCCCGGAAGAGTACTGGCGGACTGCGGATATCGTGCCGAACGGCAAGGTGCTCATCGTTGAGGCCAATCACTTCATTCAAGCAGAAAAACCAAAGCTCGTCGCAGATGCCGCGCGCGATTTGTTTGAGTGATCTCTTTGCACGTGTGCGGCACTCACATCCAAGCAACCAAGTGCCTGTGCCAACCGTGCCGTCAAAGTTAACAAATTGAATTTGATGCCTTTTTTCTAATCAGCGAGGGAAAAATGACCGATAACTTCAGAGTCTTGGCGACGACGGCCGTTACGATGTGCGTCCTTCTAAGCGGGCCATCGCTCGCGCAAGATAAAGATCCTTTTGCGCCTCCGACGAGGGCTTGGGAGCAAGGCTCAATCTACAAGAACTCGGTCCCAAAGGACTTTGAAACGCATATTCTCGCGGAAACTGAAGCGGAGCTTGAGATCGCGCAACGGGTGATCAAGATCTACGAGCTTTTCGTGGAGGGACCAACCAACGAAAGTCTCGCGCCTTACATCTCTGATGAATACATCCAGCACAGCGTCTTTCTGCCAAACGGGCGGGCTCCCCTCGCTGAGCTCTTTGGCGGCTCGGTTGAGGAACGCGATATCTCAATCGACATCCATCGGATCATCGTTTCGGGAAACTACGCCTTTGCTCATGTAAACTTCAGAAACCTCGATCACGATGATCCACGCGATCTCGGGATCGCGGCCGTTGATATGTACCGCTTCGACGAGGAAACCGGTCTGCTGGAAGAGCACTGGGATGTGCTCCAGAACGTGCCGTCCCATTCCCCAAATCCGAACACCATGTTCCTGCTCGCTGAATGAGGAGATCACTTCAATGCGCCTGAGAACTCTTTCAACGAGCACAACGCTGGTTTTTGCAAGTGTTGTGTCCTCCTTCGCCCAGGCCGATGTTGCGCCGCAACCTCCCGCTGCTGACCAGGCGATGCCATTCTACGATCGCCACAAGATCGACATCAGCAACTTGCGTGACTTTTACGAAGGCTTGCTCACAGCGGATGCCATGATCCACCGCAACGCGTTTTTTGACAGCACCACCAAGTGGAAGCTCACCTTGCGCCAGATGATCCTGTCGGGCAGCGGCCACCATACAGCGCGAAGCGCCTATCAGCTGTCGATTATGGGTGTGCCGTTGGAGGAGATCAAAGCGATCTTTGATCCGGGATATGTCGACGCGCTTGACGATCCGCGCCTCAAGGCGGCCTTCACTTACATCGACGTCATGGGCAGCTATCCCATCACTTCCTCGGGAGACATCCATGCCCTCTTGCGCACGAATTACACCGACCGTGCGATTGCAGAGTTGATGCAGCTTGGCGCTATCAATCATGCCTCTGCCACCCATGACGCCGTGTTGCCCATCGTCACAGACCAAGAAACGGTGGACTGGGCGACCGAAAATCTTTCAGCCGTTGGTTGGACGATCGGTCAAAACGCGCCTTCATCACCCGATGAGCAACGCGCAAATCCGTTCGTGGGTGACGCGCAAACCGGTGCCGTGGCTGAAATCAACGCCACCTGGGTGCGCGACGATTACGGTGCCGTTGACCCTGTTTTTGAAACAGATTGGGTCAATTTCATCACCGGCTACGACATCCCCATCATCTCGTTCGATGGCGATCTTGATGGGATCGAACAACCCTTCGACGCTTTTCCAAGTACATTGCTGCAATGGGAGGATGAAGCCGCACGTGCCGCCAACCTGCCACCTGAAAACGCACAACCTTTTGACGTCGCGGCGTATGATTACGACTATTACACAGGTCCTGTAGAGGTTGCTTCAACCGTTCCCTACAGCGACCGCAATATGTTTGACACGTTTTGGGACCGGGGCGCGGCATTTGGAACCTTGGGGATGGATGAATACATCCTCCAGACGGAGCGGACGATGGACTACCGTGAGATCTGGTCGCTCTTTTTTGTGTACCAGCTTGCGTCAGGATGCGTGCACTGTCAGGCCCACGGCGCATTCGGGATATGGGATTATACGGAAGCCGACAACTTTTGGGCGGAAATCCCGGAAGACGAGAAAGCGCCGCTCATTTCCTACATCCAATCGCTGATGGATTTTGAGCGATCAGAGGATTTGGCGGATAAACCTGCTTTGAAGGCCGCGCTCAGGTTTGCCCGGGATGCAGGGCGTTTGCCGACCCGCGTCACCGCCGCTCATATAGAAGAGTTACGCCGTCATTACTCCGACCGGCAGATCCAAGAAATTCTTGCGATCCCGGTCGTGACTGCGTGGCTATCTGGCTCAATGCAATCTGTTGTGGTGGTCACGGATCAGCTTAGCATGTCCTGGACTTTGCGGAACCTGGGGCCGGTTGGTTGGAAGCCCGGCCCGCATCTTGGTCTGCCAAGCGAACAGCGCCCATATCACATGAGCGAGTTGGCCAATCTTCTGTTCTCAGAGATCAGTACCGGCAAAGTTCCGGACGCCGCATCCGAGTGGAACGGTGTTTTTACGCCCCCCGCGATTGATACAGACCAAGACGGGGTCGAGGACGCGTTCGACGGGTTTCCCGATGACCCAAGCCGCTGGGCGGATACGGATCTCGACGGGATCGAAGACGCCATGGATGATGATATTGACGGAGACGGTCTCGATAACGCGCGAGAGCTCGTCGAAGGGACATACCCGTACAAAGCTGACTCTGACGGCGACGGCGTCGATGACGCGGCTGAAATTGCTAGCGGAACTGACCCCGTGAATCCACTCGATTCCTAGAGCCACTTCGCAACCAACGCTCGGATCTCTGAACTTCTGAAGCCTCAGCGCTGGGATCGCGCAATCCGATGTCATTCGCAAAAGAAGTCCACAACGCTGGAAAAGTGTTCAGAATGTTGATTACCCGGAAACTCACCAAACTTCTGTGCGCCGTTGCGTGTTGCGCTCCTGTCCCCGCTCTGTCGCAAGAAAAGGAGACTGCAAGCTATCCCCGTGTTACCGGAGATATCATTATCAGACTGGGCTACAATGGCGACTACGATTCAGACCCACCGCTTGTCGAGGCGGACGACACATTCATTGACGTCATTGCAAGCCCGGTTTTTCATTTCTCAGAAAGGTTCCGCTTTATCACTGAAACACGCGTCGAAACGATCATGCCGCCGGACACCGATCGCGTTTTCGAAGACGAAGGTTACTTTTCACGTATTCTGCTGGCCGAATACTCAATCACGGATCGGCTTTCCGTGCACGCGGGCAAGATGACACCGTCATTCGCCCTCGCCTCTTTTGTCACTCCGGGAATGTATGGCAACAGCTACAACAGAGAGATCGAGTTGATAGAACGCATTGGTGTCGGCGGCGCGTATGTGTTCGGCGAAGGCGCGGCGGGGCAACATACACTGACATTCAATACTTTTTTTGACGACACCACGGTCTTCTCGGAATCCTTGGGCAACAATCGTGGTCGAAACTCCCGATCAGATGGTGGCGCGAGTAACACTGAAGGTTTGGACTCGTTTACGTTATCTCTTGAAGGGCGCGATATGGAACGTTTCCCGGGGCTGACCTACAAGGTCGGGCTGATCCATCAAGCTCGCGGGGTCGACGGTGTCGCCGATGAACAGGGTGTATCAGTTGCTTTACTGCAGAACTATCAGACACTTGGGGGTGTGAACTGGACGTTAATCGGAGAGGTTGCGGCCTTGGAAAACTTTGAAGGCACTGCGGACGATATTGTGTATGCAAGTGCAGGGCTGGTTTACAACAAAGGTCCTTGGACGGCCATATTGTCTGGAACCTATCGTCCGCGTTTTGTGGCGGATGACGAAGACTTTGATGACTACACCATTCAAACATCAATCGAGTTCGATTTGGGCAAAGGCTTCTCACTTGCCTTGGCACATGAATTCAATCGCGATGAGAATGCTGACAACAAACGCCTCGGGTTTCGCTTCTCCAAAGTCATTCAATTGGGCGGCTAGCCATACGTCGTGAACGCACATTGAACCAGGTCGACTGTTCGCTTGTCACTGGCAGTTGCGAGGAAGGTGTTTCTCAGGCCTGCATACGCTCCTCATAGTCCCTCAAGAAGTCTGGTGACCATCCGGAGCGTCGTCAGGCACGTTCGAGCGATAATCGCATGCTCGTCGTTCCCTTCTCCGGCCGTCGCGCAGAACGCCGCCTCGACCTTGGCCGTGACCCAAGCGCTGCAATTCTAGGCCTGTCTGTGCTGTCCGGGCTGAACACGGGCCAACTCAGAGCATACAGCAACATCACGATCCTCGGCGAATTTGCCAAACGCGAAGCGCCGGCCAAACCGTTGGCAGGACCGACCAAAGAACCAAGACGCAAAAGTACAAGTACTCAGGAATGAGGCGCCACCAGTTGGCAACGAGGAGACCTAAAATCATGATCACATGCGCGGCCACGGCCCAAACAATGCTCAACCCAATCAGTTTCACACTCGCCATGCCGTCTCGCCAAAGGACCCAGTAAGCCCAAAAACTAAGGGGAAGAAAGACGGCAACCGACGTGAGCAATCCGGGATTGTAGCCGCCTGTCGCAAGAGCGGAGGCGATATGACTGATCGCATTCACAAACGCGATGGCGATCATGGCAAGGACCGGAAATATGTCCGTGTTGCCCCGCCAAATGGCCAGCGCACCCACCAACCAGACCAACGACGTGTTAATGACGAAAACGGAGGCGCGAGTCAGAATCTCAGGAACGTCGCCGTTTTCCGTCTGGACGTTGAACGCACTGCCGACCAGCTGATTTAACGCGCTTTGGAATGCAAACTCGCGCCCATAAAGATCAATCCAATGCTCTTCAAACTGGTGGCCGATGTAAGCGACCAGCATAACAAGGCCAATGAACGAGGGATCTTTGAAGCGGGCAGTCTGACCACAGGAAAACGCCACCAACATGAGGAAAGGGGCCATGAAGGTTCCGACTTTCATCCAGTGGAAAGTGAGGAACGCGTGCTGGCCGAGGGGCAGCCAGAGCATCGCGAAGGCAAGACCCAAAAACAGAAATGATCCCTTTGCCATGGTTCTCGTCTCAACGTCGATGCGATCGCGCGAAAACCAGCGCAACGAGCAAAATGATCGTCATAACGGAAAACAGAAATGAGTTCGCTTCAAACCCAAGTATCTGATGTTCAAACCCATTGGTGTCCACCAGCGCCCCTCCATAAGCGGATTTAAAAACCATGGCGACCCAGAAGCCGCCGGCAAACATCAATCCAAGCACCACCGGAACCACAACTTCGTCAGCCCACCATAGAAGGTAAAGCGCTGTTCCGGAGACACCGGCGGAAAAGGCCAAAAACCATGCAGCATGAAATCTCGCATGCTCGCTCCAAAGCGGGTTCAGCAAATGCGTTTCGTTCAGATCCGCGATGGCCGGCACCACGCCATAAAAAAGAGTGACGGCACTGACGATGGTTTTGAGGCCGAGAATGGCAAATGGTCTCTTCAAGGGATGCCTCCCTGTTCAATCCAAGAAAATGCTGTTGGAACAAGGGCATGGTAAAACGGGCGTTCCAATTGTGACACGAAACCTACCGACCCTTCCCAGCTTTCAGCATGACGATAGGCGTCCATCCATTCAAGAACTCCCGTTCTGTCAGCAACCCATTTGCGTCGAGATCTGCACGTTCGAAATTCCAACGTGTGTTCAATCGCCATTCGCGTTCATCGATTGCTTCGTCATCGTCCAGGTCAACAACGGCAAACATCACGCGCTTCACAGTTTGGAATGCATCGCCGTCACCTTCCTTTTCGGCCAAATAGGCAAATCCAAAATCCCACGCCATGAACTCTGCCAAGCTGATCTGTTCATTGTCGTCGCTGTCAGCTGAAACCGCGATACTTTCGGCCATTTCTGTTACCTCGCCGAAGTCCAATGCCCCATTTCCACTGGCATCAATGCTAGAATACACGACTTTAGATAACTCCTGGCCCGTCTCCCATGCCATCACGGAAGACGGAGCGGCCAGGACTGTGACCAGCAAAAGGTGGTTGAGCTTCATCGGGTGATCCTCTTTGGCCCTTTCAAAGCGTCTGAAAACATCGAGAATGTCGCCGCATTATGCTGTCTCGACGCGCCAAGAGCACATTGCGTTTCTCACGATCAAAACCCTGAGCGGTCCGAGTTCATCCGCCACAAAGGCCTGCATCGACCCGCAACGAAACATGCCCGACATCTCCCTTTTTCGATCATCGCAGTAGATAGCTTATAGAAATCAGGGTGTTCTAAACGCCCGCGGACATGAAGAAGCGCAATAGCGCAGCATATGCGCGCAGATGCATCATCAAGTTACGGAGCAAATCGACGCCAAGCGCCTTCGGTATTCATAGGAAAGCAAAAGGTTACAGATCGCGCGCCTACGAAGCGAAAACTCGGACTTGACCCGAATGACCTATCGATTTGCTGCCACGCATTTAGGATCTGACAAGAACCGGCCCTCAAAACACCTATGATGCGTCCGATACCAAATCTCTAAGCGCTCGAAACTGGTGTGATCCCTTGTGGCGGGGAGGCAACGATGTAGTCATGGATTTTACTCAGCAGGGGTTTGCGCGGACAGTTCGGGCGCGTAGCGGCCCCTAGGCTGCGCAGATTGCCGGGGCCGTCAAAGTTTATGAAGACCAGCGGCCAGCCATCTCTTTTGAACTGCTCAGCCGCAAGCGCAGAGACGATTGTACAATCATCGGAATGACAGACATGCCGACACACGGTTTCAAATCGCAACGCGGTGAGATCAAACCGTTTGGCGATCCGATTGGAACTGTCGGGCGACGGCAGGCGCGTTTCCAACTCGTAGCCAAAAGAATGTGGCAACCGAATGAAATCATGGATTGGCACGTCTTCTGCTGCAATGGACGATAAAGTGCTCAGGGGGTGATCTAGACGCATCGCAAGAAAGAGGGGCTCTGTCCAGATCGGGGTAAAATCCAGTGCGTCATCGTGATTGGTTCTTGCGACCAGCGCGGTGTCGAGATCGTGGTTTTCGACCATCCGCAACATATTGCCAGGCAGGTCTTCAATCATGACCACTTTCATCTGCGGAAAAACATCCTGAAAAAGCTTCGAGAAATATCCGGTTAGGAAAGGCGCCAATGTAGGCGTCATGCCAATTTTGAATGGAATGGCCTCGGGATCGCGAAACTCGGTCGCCGTGTCTTTGATTTTTTGAGCGTCTTCCAGAATACGTTTTGCAATACCTGAGATGCGCTGACCGAACGCGGTCAAACGGACCTCTCCGCTGAGCCTTAAAAATAGCGCCCCGCCGAGCTCCAGCTCAAGTTTTTTGATTTGGTTGGACAAGGCCGGTTGCGAAACGTTGCAGAAGGCGGCGGCCTGACTGAATTGGCCGAACTTTGCGACGGCGAGCACATATTCAAGGTCTCTGAAGTTCATGGGTGCATAATCAAGAATTATAGGGCCAAGCCATTTTGACCTGAGTCGGAGGCTATTTCGCAGAAATCAGCGCATTTTGCCCGTCACGATCCCTAACACATTTGTCATAACCTGAGACTGAAAAGCCTTACCGCGACTCTTCGGAATCCGTAACCATTTAAATTAAAGAGATAAAAATACGCCCAACTTCACATGGGTTGTGAGTATTTCCAAAAGTTATAGCGCCTGTTCAAAAGATGAATTTCAGAATCTCAGGAGCCGCTCCTACCCCTTTAGCCGGTAAGACGCCCTTCTTCAGGGCCGATTGCAAAAAAAGCACGACCATGGAGTTTAACATGCTTTTCGATCTCACAAACACCTTGCGCGGGGGCCTTTTTTCGACGTCCACGCTCACACAGACGACGACCTTCAATGGTCAAACTCTGTCCAACGGTTTCTTCCAGAATACAGAAGTACAAGACGCGCCGGCATTTGTCCTGGCAAACGACTTTTCTAACTTCTTGAACTTCGGCCAAGTCACCACAAACAATTCTGCGGCCGCAGTACAGTCTCAGGGCTTTGGAAACACCATCTTCAACTTCCCCTTTGCAAGCATTCAGGCCAACAACGGCCCTGACGTCTTTGATGCGACAGGTATCCAGGTGACCGGCAGCGCAGACGTTTTTAACTTTGGTCAAATCTCTGGCGACTTCAACGGCATTGAGTTTCTGACAGGAGGCGGCTTTAACAGCGGCGCAACAGGATTCGACAATCCAGTGTTTGGCAATGGCAGCAACCAAAGCCTTAGCGTTCTCAACTTTGGCACCATC
>ERZ1740065.2903-NODE-2903-length-10739-cov-3.107076_pt1 | contig 10739 bp, 17 predicted proteins | sample MGYA00581738_ERZ1740065 | MGnify/ENA primary metagenome ERZ1740065 (study PRJEB43018, sample SAMN04849749) | marine metagenome | isolation source: floating plastic debris | place: Pacific Ocean | collected 2008-09-01 | study: EMG produced TPA metagenomics...
CCGGCTATTGTAAAACTGTATCTCGAGTAGAGCGCACTCCCACTCTCCTTTATTAAAGTCTAAGGTAGTGGGTAATTCCACGGTAAACTCGGTTCGCGTGTTGTCAGGAAATCTCGTTAAGCTCGCGTTAGAGCTCAGCACTATCCTCATGATAATGATGATACCCTCGACGAAGTGAATTACCTCCGGTATGACCACTAATTCTTATAGTTGTTAATCAGTTCCTTCCTGTCTATATAGCTATCGAATTCTTTCCCGTATCCCAACCACCTCACTAGGTACTGAATTTTCCCTCGTACCTTTCTGCGTCCTAAAACCTTTTCTATCTTGCAAATGCGATTATCAACCACCACTTTCTGAAGTTCTTGTTCGTACCAACTTCCTTTTAAACTGTTTCCTCCCACGTCTTGGAGGTAGTAGGTGGAACGGTGGGTTTCCTTCCGGTGATTTTGAATACTTCTAATGTCCAGTTTCCTTTTTGACCCTTCTTAAATGTGTATGCGTGCTTAGATATACGCACGGTGTCTCCTATATCGTACTTGAATTTTGCGGATGGAGGGTCTGGGTCAGCTGGGATGTTTTGATGAATCCTAAGCTCTTCCTGATCTTCTGCCTTCTCGGCGGATGGTTTCTCATCCAGAGCCGAATGGATCGTGTTATTGTAGCTATCAATCAGGTGAGGTAGTACCTTAATATACTTGTTGCTTCCCGTGTGGGTAAAGTAGCAGAAAATTTTCTCTTTGATGGTGCGTTGCAACCTCTCCACGTGGGTGGCTTTTATATCGTCATTCTCAGTCGTGTAGTGATGGATTTTGTTAGATCTTAAGGCTAACTGAAACTTTTTATTCAAAAACTCTTTGCCTTTATCGGTCTGCACCGCGTGAGGTACTCTGCTAGCTTTTTTCAGTATTTTTGTGAAAGCGTTAGTTACCTCTTCGGCTCCTTTGTTTTTCAGAACCTCTGCGAACGCGTACCTGCTGAATATGTCTATGGGGAATAAGATGAACTTGTGGTTGGCATTTGAATCCTTGATGCTCGTCAAATCTGTTAAATCTAGTTGCCATAGATAATCTATGCCGGCGACTGTGTACCGTCACCTAGGAAACGACTTCCTAGCGGGTTTGTGTAATGTGTATGTGTCAGTAGTACTAGTCCATTCGTTGATTTGTTTTTTGCTCGCATTTTTATTTCCGAACTCTCTGTATAATTTTCTTCTACCTCCAAAACTGGCGCTACGGGAGGGGTTAAAATATATCGAGCGTAACAATTCCTCTAGTAGCTCTGCCATTTTTTCCGAGAAGATCTAGTATTAACGGTTGTTCTCTTAGGAGATTTAATAGTTCTACTAATGCTAGGAGAACGATCTCTATTTATATCACTCGTCTTGGATAACAACGATTTAGGTACATTTAATTTATGTAGTAGGTGAGAGAACTGCGTCCAATCATCCAGTTTTCCGCGACTGTAGTTAGGGTTGACAGCCTTATTAATTAAGTCCGACACGGGGTTGCTCTTGAGAGGTTTACCATCAATCGCTAGCGTTCCGCCTCCGTCTACGGATACGCTTGGGTGATTGGTGATGAGCTTTAGTACGCCCGTGGCTTTTTTGTGAAACTGTTTAGGAATGCCTAAAATCAGAGAGGCGTCATCTCTTGGCAAGCGTTTGTCCGTCGTGGTTTCGAGTTTTTCTTGAGAGACGGGAGGCATTGATTGTTTGTGCTGATTTACTACGGAATTCAAGTTTTGATAGCTAGTCAAGGCTTAAGATTAGGCTAAGATTTTATCGTGGTCCGACATGGTAGTGTTACGCACAATGTTCAGCATATCGGTGTCCAAATTTTCTAGTTCTTTGATAGGTAACGGTTGTCTCATCTTGAAAATGGATGATTCAATCGGTTGTTGAAATGAAATACCCATTTGATATGGATCCACGAGCATTAGCTTTTTTATTCTGATCATCATTAACCATTAGTCAGAAAACTGGATACGATAGGTCCGATCACTTCTCTCAGCAGGGGAGAAATCAGAGCGCCTAAGAATCCTCCTCTCTGCAATATCCTTTTTTTACTGCTTTGTGATGTAGACTTCTTAGACAACTGTCTTATATAGTTTTTGTACTTGGACAGCTTGCGTTTGTGGGAGTTAGATAGCTTGACATTTTCTCTCAGAACGTTGTCGCACATTTCGGAAAAACAGTTAATGAAGTCTGGTTTTCCGTTTTTAATTATTGCATTAGCAGCATTTCTGTCGCATTTGGACAAATATCTTAACGTGTTAGCGTGCCTCTTCAATCTCCTGCTCATGTTTCAGCTTCCACTAAGCTTCTGATTAATGACCTCGCCCTCTCTTTATCTATATATACGTAGTGATCGTCACCGGGAAATATACCAGACCTTAGCCTCAGGTCATCAGAGGTGTTTTGATTGAGATCTATCAATAAGTATCCGTATTTCTAAGCCGTTGCCGTATCACAAGCTTCTTGTACTATTCTAGGATTGTCGGGTCTCATCTGCCTGCTCAAGTAGGCTATCTGACTTCCGTCCCTAGGACTTTTGAACATGATCAGGTAAGTAGCGTTCAAACTGATGGTTCTCATGTATTTGTTTTTGTCGAATATGTTTTGAGTAGTAAAAATGACGCTAAGAGTCCTGTGATGAGCGTGCTTGGTGAACAAATTTGTTATTTCTTGCGATAACTCCCCCATCATATCGTCCAGTATCAATAGTTTAGGAACTGAAGCGTCTAACGTCTCAAAATCGATCATGCCGCGATGGAAGACGACTCCTAATGTCTGGAGCTGATCGTATATAGGCTGCCATTCCGTGTAACAGAAATATATTTCGGTGGGTGGGGGTTTAATGACTTCGTCTTTATGTTTGTTTAGGTTAGTTATCCACGTGGGTTCCCCCCCCCCCTAGAGGGAGCCGCAATTATCACCGAAAAACTGTGCTTTAGAGGAATCATAGTGACTCATAGTTTTTATTCAACTGAGGGCGAATAAGTTTAGATTAGCTTTTATATTAGTTTTAAGATGAAAGCAAGAGACGCCTGCTAAAAGGAAATTCAAAACTCCGATCTGTTGATCGCAGTGAGATGATATTGACATAACCTCTACGGTATCGCTCGTCATCTTTCTTATTTTGGATCTGTTACCAGCTCTATAGTGGAATCTTGCCAAGTACGATATCATATAGAATATTGACAGAATTCTCCCTTCTTCCACGTCTCGTTTGCATAAATCTTGCATTAGTCCTTCAAACATTCTCTCATCCTTCTCGAATACCATCTCTTTAGCCATTTTCCTCAGTTGTTTTCTTTCCTGAGGGTCCCAGCATCTGATTATCCTGTGTATTGCTAGTACCGTAGCATTGACCTCGTACTTATCGACTAATTCTCCGTATCTACCAGTAAGCTGATAGTTGATAAAATTTGATAAGTTGCTTTTCAGAGCGATAAAGCTAAGAGGATCTATAGGTTCCATGCTCGAACCGTTCCTTCGTTCCTCCGTTTTCGTCTCACGTTATATAGAGGGATAGAGCTCACTCATCGACACAACGCGTGAGTCGTTCATACTAGCTCCTCTCCTCTCAATATGACTAGATCGATAAGATCTTTGGAGACATCTACAAATGAGCTGACTGAATCAGTCCTTCGTATGAAACTTCACGAAGAAGGTAATCAGACCTCTCGCTTACTTTTCGTTCAACCCGAGGCCAGAATTCTATTTCCTTATGATACAGTGTTCGGGATTATCTTGTCCGATCACTTCACTCTATGGAATCCGAGAGAAGATATCTCTGACTCTATGTCAGAGGCAGAATTAGTCAGAGCCTGCGGGGAATTGTGGCACATCGACCAGGATAACGATGACTGCGATCCGTAGGTGTTAACGATCAAGTTATGAGAATTAAATCTCTAGGTGACAAATTTGTTTATGTCGCAGACAAGTTTTTATGGCCGCCAGAGCGGGGGATGACAATGATGTGGCTTTCTCTCTCTATGTCACTGACTCGGTGAAGACCATCAATAAGAAAAACGAAGACTGGCAGACCGCGCTCCACATAGCGGCTGAGTGTTGCTCGCCTCAACTTGTCAGGTTGTTGATATCTCGTGGGGTTGATGGAAGTCTCTCTGACATTTGGGGTAAGACTCCTCTCCATATCGCCGCTATGAGAGGGAGAGCCGATGTTATCGAAGAGCTGAGTTCGACTCTACGGAGACACGAACTGAAGCATCCTAGGTTCAAGGTACCTTACAAGTCTCTACCGCAAGACAACAAAGACACGTTGAATCACGATGGCAGAACCCCAATCCATCTCGCTTGCCAAAATGGACACGCCGACTGCATCCTAGCTCTGATTAAATTCTCTAAAGTGGATATGGACTATAGGGTAAGAATCCATTTTCAATTCATTCGCTAGTATACGATTATGTAACCACTCATTCGTTTACAACAGAGGTTGGGAGATGGATTTTCCCCTCTCCACATCGCTATTGATAACGGAGACATAGAGTGCATGAGAGCTTGCTTAGAAGGCGGTAGCGACTTAGAAGTCCGTAATTACAGAGGCGAAACTCCGTAAAAATTGGCTTATCTGATCGGTAGAATCGATATGGTTCGTTGGTTCTCTCGACAATTAATCATACCTAGTCGCCCCGTTCTCATTCCACAAATTCCTATGTCTCAGGTTGAACTGTGCTACGAGTACGGAGTCTCGCCAAATCAATTGAGGTTCGCAGAAAAGGAGCCCGTGGTCTATTCATCAAGCAAAGGTACGAATTGAAGGTACTGATTATATTTTCTTTTCCTATATTACAAAATATATCGTATGAGAAATGAGAAATGTACAGCGAGAGTCAATTACAAATAAGTAGGCAGAGTGGTTGCGCCGTTGTCCACCTCAATTCTTTTGGTATACTGATACGATAGTCCTCTCTTGCTTTGGGTGTAAGTAAACATGTCAGCGCCTCTAACTCTAAGCCCCTTATTAACTCCGGTAGAGGTAGTTCTATTGCGTATGATATCAAAATAATCCGTCTCAGTCAGTTTGTTGTGCCTCTTGCTTATACCTTTGGAACTGATCTTCGGATTCGGCCCGCAGTAGTAGCACTTGGACGGCAGAGCAACTATTTAGTCTCCTTAAAATTCTACGTGGAATAGACCGGCAGTTCTAGACGAGTATTTGGCAGCTTTGGCGCAACATTGGTCAGGTTCCCACGAGGTACCACCAAACATCGCCGAGAAGAAGTCGTCTTTATGATCATCGCAGTAGTCCTTGGTCATCCAGTTCTCATACTCGTTCATAAAAGCCTCTCTAGACTCCTCTCTCACGCACCTGAAGGAATGACAACCCCTGGTCATACAAACCGAGTATTACGATCTAGCGTTCTCACTATTCCTTAGTACCTGAACAGATTGTCTCCAGATATACCGAGGTAAAGAGAATCGGTATCCATCTGCACCAAACAATAGTCGGAGAAGTCCACGTACTTCATGAGGAAATCGTAGTAAAATCTCAAGATCTTCAGCTTGCCGTACTGCAGAACCTAAACGTATACATTTCTATATGGCATCAAGTATCGAACACCGCGGTTACTCAGATTAACAGAAAATTGATATTATTAAACGAGCCTGGAATCCAACTATGACGGGTACGTCCAATTTAATCTTAGGTTTCGTCCTCTCTATTTCCACCAACTCATCCGTGACCTCCGACAAGTGAGAAAACCTGCTGTGAAATAAATACCCCTATCATCAAATTTACGCCCATTCACTAGAAGGTATAATCAAAATATTCGTAGGACCAGTCGTTGATGAGCCTGTACAAGCCATGCTGGTCGGACGGATGGAACGTGACGTCTTTGTGTTCCTCCTTGGTAACTAAACACCTTCCGTAGGCAGAATTTCCTGTACAAATAGACGCTCGCTCGTACAAATAATTTCATCAACATCAATAGCATTTATGTATCTCCATACGCTTACCGATGAGTTTGGAGCGATCGCTGACAATCTTGGTGCTCGGATCAGAGTCACCCTCTCGCCTCGCTGTCACCACTTCCTCCATGAAGTTGTAAAAACATCTAGACGGCTTGTATTGCACAACTTCGTGCACTCGGGTGACAACTAGTCCGTGATTGAGATACCATTTAAGCAAAGGAGTAGCCAGCATGATTTTTCCCGCCCAGTAACTAGCTATTAGTGGTCGTGTAGGAGACTTTAGCACGCCATTTTCTTCTACAAATCTCTTCATATGCTCACCTATATCGTTCTTGGTTATCGTGGTGTTCCGAAACACCGGTTGTAGCTCGCTGAATACATGTTTCAACTCATCAGGGACGTGAATGTCTACAACAGCTAGTCCGAACATCTTACCCTTCTTAATCTCGTTTACTATCGTTTCCTTGCTGACTTCATGTCTGGTGTCTGGCAGTACCTCGACTCCGTCACAGAGTGCTTTAGCTTCTCTGTCTACATATATCATCCTAGCAAATTCGCATTCGAATATGTGGTACACTTCATAGCCAAGTTTCTTGATGTAGCTTAAGGTGGTGAATGTCTTAAGTAGATTCTCAAAATCTTTCTTCGGGTCGTTATATCTGCCATCCGGAGCTGTGTAGCATTTGTGACTGTGAACCAACCCGAGAAACAACCCGAGAACTGAAACACCAACTTACTGCCATTCTCTCTCTTGGCATAATCGTCGAATGGCAACTGCTTCCCTCCAATTTTCTTCTCTCCTCCATCCAACGCGTGCTGAACCTTGACACGCAATTTAGCCCCCATGAGCTCCACCCATTTGATGGCGTCCACGCTGAAATAACCTACTCTCTCTAATCGATAGTCGTTAGCCTCTCGTCTTCTTACAGGAGGGCCTACAAGCATTTCATCACCAAAATTTGACAGATACAAAGAGGAAACATCAAGGCCTAGGCACGCTTGAGTAGTTTTAGCTCTTTCACCAAAGTATTCGGGTTTGATCATCGTTACATTTTTCTTTTGATGGCGGCAGAAAACAATGAAGGTCCTTCCGTAATGTTTTGACGAATGGAATGATACAGGTCTCTATCTTTCCCTCCCGTTAAGAAAATGTCTTCGCCAGCATTTTTCAACTGAAACAGGCGCCTGATAGCCAGTCCCGGTATGCTAATTGCCGACTTAAAATCCAGATTTTACTTCGAAAGAAAGAGGCCTGATTCTCTAGCGCTGTGATAAAACCGAGCACGTCAGCGCAGTTATGAAACCTGAGGAGGTCTTCTAAAGTACGCATTCCATGTTTTTTCCATATGGCGTGGCAATAATCGTATTCCTCCCTACTGATGTTTTCCCCCTTTAACTTGCTGAAAAACTCCCAGTGCTCGAGAAAATCCGTTCTGTCTGGCACGGAAAGCGACGTGAAGAGGTTGTGTATCCAAGAGAACTTTTTCTCCGGTACCTCATAAGCTTTCAGGTATTGAGAGTAGCTAAATCCTGGAGCCAGGAAGTTGGAAACGTCTACGAATCTCAGAGTGTCCGTCTGTATACACATGTACTTGTTGAATTTTTTCACCACAAACGCGATATCTATATCGCGATCAATCAAGTACTGTATCAGCACTAGGGGATATCGTAGGTCGCGCTGTTGAACCCGAATACCAGTAATTTTCTTAAGTAGTCATCTAATTCCTCTTCTAATGCATCGTAACGAGCTTCTACTAAAGCTTCACCGTCAACGTCTCCAACTTGTAACCCTTTACTCGCTTCACGCTCTTTACAAATATCCCTCTTCTTCGCTTTCTCTAGCTCAGCAAAAGCTTTACGGTACCTAGATTTGAGTCTGTCGTAGCAAACTTATGATAGGCTGATAAGATAATCAATCATCCTACTTACTAACTCGTACTCGTCACCACCGCACACCCAGCACACTGGCTCCGTATATCCAACCACATTACTAGCTACGCTTATGCTAGCCAATCTGTGTCTAGCTTCCCACTCTATAGTAGGGGTATTCCTCGGTAGATTAGAAGTATCAGACCAGGATTCGCAATCAAACGCTACAAAGTAAGGATAGTATTTCATTGACTCGTTGACAGTCACCCCTATTTTTCCCAGTTTGTCAAAAATGGTGACAGGAACATTGAATGGGCCCGAAGGATAGGAATACTTGGTATGAAACGTGCACCCGAGGGCGTGTCTCCTCAATTCGTAAGCCGACCTCAAAAGTTTGTCGCAGAAGTCACATCTGTACGATTTACAGTACATCCTGATATCCTTAATGAAGCAGAAGTGGTTTCTCTCCCAATGAAGATTCAGCTTGTCTTTGTGACGAGAGCATGATCTATGAGCTAATGTAGCCACAAAATCACCTTGTTTCTCTTCCAACCGATATACCATAACGGACACTGAAAACAACTTTTCAATATTTCGCAAATCAGTCAGTCTCACTCCTTCAAACTTCTCAGCAGTCATTTGTTTCCATTCCAAGTAACGCGCCAGGTAGGAGTAGGCAGTTTTTTGTAAAGCAACGCCTCCACCTTTCATCATCGCTAAGCATCTGAAGAAACACTTGTTTTCGTCATAAGGCACCCCCGACGAATCTTTCATCATGGTAATGACAGCTTTGTTGTTCTTCATATGAAGGGAGGTATCGAATGGACACCCGATAGCGTGGTCCACTGAGGGATAGAGATAGAAGTTCAAGTTCGCTATGAGGTGAAAACTCCAACTAGAATCAGGTCTGCTTCTCATAGAGGATTCAAAGAGCTGTTTAGCCTTCAGATCAGTTAGAAACCTTTCGTAGCTTTCACGATCTTCAACCAAGTAAGGTTTAGCGAACAATTTGTCGGCGTTGGGAGACGGGTGAAAATATCTCAGGCGGTTGTTTTTGTTGTTGAGCAGCACAAATCCTAATGACGCATTGACTTTGAATTTGAATTCCTGCTCATGGAAAATCGTCATAGTGTTAAGACGTTCCAATGCTCCAACCAGGTCATTGCTTACTATTCTGATATTGTAAATTTTGGTATGACATCTCCTGATCTCATACGACCTGATAGAACTCCAATGTCTAGCCAAGATTTCATCCGTCTCATCTTTCATAGGACCTTCGTACCAGCCATCATAGCCATTCGTTTCAGCAACGAAGATAGGAGCGCTCAACTTGTCTATAGCTGGATGGGAAGATGCTTCAGATGACGAGAGAGCTGATGATGATGATCGAACAGATTCCTAGGTAAGGGAAAAAAAGATACTAATTATTCACAAAAAATAATTCAACGTCATCGAATCAACTCTATACGCTCATACATTACATATGTGGTCAGACACTTGACGCTCGGATATCAGCTTTTTGCAGATCTGACATCTAACCAGGTGCAGGTTCTTATGTCGGCTAAGGCTGGACGGGTGAGCGTACGTCTTGTCACATTCGTAACACCTCAGCTTCTCTATACAATCGGAATAAATTTATTAGCTCACTTTCCAGTAGAACCAAAGCCACAACTTCCTCTTTCAGTAGAGTGATTAAAGAATTCGCATAACTTCACAGTAGGAGAAATGATACAGTGAAAAGTCAGCTGAGAAACTCTGTCTCCTTTTGTCACTCGATAATCGCAATCACTAGTATAGAAAAGCAAGACTTTCAGCTCTCCCGTATAGTCAGAGTCAACAGTTCCGTTAAAAGAAGTAATTCCCGACTTAAACGCTAATCTGCTCCTGCCAGCAATCATCCCGTAGGTGTTTCAAGAAAGTTCAACAGCAATTTCAGTAGGCACAACTGCTCTGCCTCTCATAGGGATACTTATGTCCACAGAAGAATATAGATCACACCCAGCAGCTGATTCAGTCGCTCTCGTAGGCTGCATCGCATCTCCAGTCAACATAACACATTTGAGTTCTATAAGCGTATTAAGTTTCATATTTATTTCCATTAACCACAGTTCAATACAAGTAAATCGAATACAGAAAACAACTTCATTAATATCCGTCACCTCAACCACCACGCCCATCAATAGGTAATTACAATAAATGCAAAAACTTCATTTGCGTACTATAATCGTCCGCATTCGCAACCTCTACGGATGTATCCACACTGATTTCTTCGCAACAAATAGTCCACATATACATTTTTCCAGTGTCCTTCAGTTTACCGGCTTTTAGTAGCATTTTAAATAGACCACTCAATTCTTTCATATCGGAAATAGTCATCAATTGGTTGATACCATCAACCCTCACAGGGAACAAACTTTGGTCATTGTATTTCCGCATGTTCATAAACACATTTAGGTGCTGCGCTTGCTGGAATTTCAAATAAAAATTAACAGGCTTGCCCGCTCTCTGTTCCAAAGCCGATTTGAATCTCGAGAGTATGCCATCAGTAGGTTTTTTTGCGGTTACTTTCGGGCTAAAGCCGCTGTCACTATCGTAAATAGTTAATTTACCTACAAAACTAGGTGCAAGAAAGAAAATCCTGCATTTGTTTTTATAGCACACCCTAATGTCAGAATGACTGAGATTCATGATAGAAACAAACATAGGGTCAATTTGGTTCACTTCCACCATACATATGCCATCAGAAGTTACTGAAGGTTAGACACCTTTTTCTATCGCAGGTTGAGTCAGTGGGTGCGACGGAGGAGGAGGTGGAGGAGGGTGTAGGACAACGCTTGAGCTTGATTCTCCAGTATACGGGAGAGTTTGGGCCTTAGGAGCGCTTGAAGTCGCATCTTCATCACTGAGAGTAGAAAAAAAAATAAGGCAGATA
>ERZ1740065.2904-NODE-2904-length-10737-cov-10.809867_pt1 | contig 10737 bp, 5 predicted proteins | sample MGYA00581738_ERZ1740065 | MGnify/ENA primary metagenome ERZ1740065 (study PRJEB43018, sample SAMN04849749) | marine metagenome | isolation source: floating plastic debris | place: Pacific Ocean | collected 2008-09-01 | study: EMG produced TPA metagenomics...
ATAGGCGGGAGCTTGCGAACAGTTGCGCGCAGAACGACAGGAGATTCACAAAAGCTGACAACTCTTCCCTACCTGTTCCTCTTTGTGTCTCCTCATCTCCTCCATAGCATCATTGTATTCAGTCTCCAGTTGTCTCAGCGACTCCTTATACTTCTTCATCTTCTCTCCCAACTCTTCCTGACGCCTCTTCAAATTATTTTGTTTGACTGCAAACGTTTCTTAGCCTCGTCACATGCCCTCGTAACAGAAGCCAGCTTGTAAGCGCCACATGGTGGATTGATAGGATCGGCTTCGGTATTCACCTTTCATTGCGTCAAAACTATGTCATTCCCACAAATCTCACCTTGACCGCACCCTCCTGTCGCCTCAAGACAGTCGGGACAGAACAACTGTAGACACTGCAGACAGGCTATGGTGATCATAGAGCCAGGATGGGAGGGACAATCTGTCTCATTATCAACTGCACCCTGACCAGCATACTCCGACATGGAGACGGTATGGTGATCAGTGAACAACTTATTGTGAGACTGAAATAGATTTAGAAAGACGTTTTAAGTTACTAGGGTCATTCGCCGGGTGCCAGGCGCCTACGCAAAAAATATTTTTTGGCAATATTTTTTATTATTCTATTCGGAAGCGACTAGTTTCAAGCCAAACACCTCGGGACCTGTTTGAGTTTTGGTCGTCGCTTCGAAAATAGACTATTAGCCAATCAGAATGTTGTTCGGCTGGTCGCTTTCTCCGGGCGAACGCAACCATTAAACCTTAGCAGTATTTGCTGCGGGATAGCTGTGACCTATAATCAGTAGCGATGGCAGATTTTACCGGTAAGTTTACAATTGTCTTCTGCTTTCTTTAGATTTGTTTGATTTTCAGCGTTACCTCCATAACTCTCGCTAGTGCAGATGAAGCTGTTTCTATTTATTCTATTCATATCCATGTATCTGCGTACAGTTTTTCTTAGCTAGAATTGTAATACCATCCTCTCTCAACCAAGCTTACTCATTTGCTTAGATCTTACCGATGAAGCTGGAGGTTCGAGTGCTGTGAGCTCTACACCCAGTACAAGCAGTAGGTGTAAATACTCTGATTAGAATTTTCTATCGTGTTGTTACTGATCTGAGCTTATTATCATACTCAGATCTCACTGATGTTGGTGAAAGTTGCAGTACGGTGATCAGAACACCAAATACTAATAGTAAGTGTATAAGGACTTGCTATCAGCTTTGTTATTGGTATGATGTAATGAAAACTTTTGCAGGCCACAGTCATACTATCATGAATAGCTGGCGGACAGAACAAGCCCCCCCCTCTGACAGTTGGTGAGTGTTGGATTGCAAACCACCCTTCCTAGTGTCTTGGGTAACGCTTGACTCGTCCATAGCTTTGTGCTCAGTTGACTTCAACTATACAACCTTTTTTCATGTATGCATGTCTTGTAGTACAACCTAAAGTGTGGGTACAATATTACAGGAATCTGTTCCATGTTACACTGCTGTCTTCTAGTTCAGATTTCAAGATTTGGATGATTTTTTACCTGATTTAAGTAGTCAGAATTCATTTTAAATGTCGTTTATTGGGGATTTTTGAAGTCCTTATTATATTTCTGGTACAAAGTGTAAAGAGGAAACCTGGCCGCCCTCCTTGCTCCAAAAACAAACTCCCAAGAGCTGAGACACAGACCCATATGCCTTCCCCCAGGTTGGCACCATATTTTCTTTAAACGTAGTAGCACCTTCTCCAATTTTTACATCAATTGTTCTATTTTTAGTGTTTCAGTAGCAGGTGCCCCTACTCCAACCGATGAGATTGAGGAGGGAGGGGCTGGTAGTAGGAATGCGCTACATCTAATATCATATATACAGCTGGAGATAAAACGCAGACAAGATGAATATCGAGCTCTACAGCTGCAGTGTAGCCGGAGCTGGTTATACTCATTACGCCAGGTATATGGTCTCTTCCAACATATGTGTAATACAGTGTGTATATTTCATAGACAGACAGGTACAGCTTATGAATTAATCAAGTCGTTCTCTAAATTACTGTGTAGATAGGTAGAGTCCCAGGTCCATCGGTAACAGCAGCGTTTGATTGGGTTTGGACCAGGATGCAGGAGAAAGAGTTGACAATCGTATATATCCTGAGTGTCAGCCAGTAGATACCCGTGTAAGCAGGAATCAATTAAGTATATGTGTCGAGTAAATTAGTGATGGGACCGAAAAGTAAAGGCGGGACATCCGGATGGTGCTGACTTCGATGTTCCGTGGTTGGCACAGACTGCCAAGGTATGCAGCGAAGAACCTCATCATCACAGTATTGAACCTGATAACTACTCTTGATTCACACGGGAAGCAAACGCTACATGAAGTAAATGAAGACAAAACCCAAAACTAACATCAAGCGCAATTATACTTGATGATGTCATCATATGAAACAATGGAGATCACAAACATAGTAAGACTAGAGATATTTAATTTCACTACATGCTAAACAACAGTAAATCACTTTTTTCCAATGCATAAATATTGCATTTTACAGTAATGCGTGTAGCAGAATGACTGAAGTAGCCATGCATTCATCATGGGTTGTCGTAGTCATAATGCATGCTGAATGCAGATTGCAGTGGCCGTTAATACCAGTAGAGCTGCAGCAGTAGTGGTAGTAATTGTAGTAATAGTAGTACATTAGTATTGTCAAATGGAGATTGACCATCTGAAGAACGTTTGACATGACGATTGCTCATTGTCCGATGCAAAGTGTTTCATTGTGCTGCTGTGAGAACTCATCAACTTCATTGTTGATTCAGCAGATCATGAAAATAGGTTGGTAATTTCTCCTTCTCCATATTCATCTCTACATTAATCGTTATGAGTTAATTACGTATGATTACCGGGTAATTATCGTCTTATATACTTACAGCAGTCACATTTCATATTTGTAGACAGCAAAAATGAAATGAATACAAGTACTGGTACAATGGTAAGCAAAACTTGTTGTCGTTAGAAAATCGGCCATTGATGGCTGCAGAGTTTTGGTGGCCAGTTGAGGCTGATTTCTTCCGCTATCATCGTTCCAGATAGTTGAATTACTATGATGTGATCACAACAGTTCAGTTTGAAGGAAATTAGTTGATGGCAATATGTACGACTTTCATCACAGCTGTTTTGAACTTGCAGGCTAACTCTACTCCGACACACTCTGATCCCAACGTCTATCCCCACCATTATGCCCTGGAAGGCATAGGGGTAAGTACATGTGATCGTTAGCGAATGTTGAGCTTCTGGTGAAATGCTAGACGTTTGGTCTGTATGATTCAAAGACTGGCTGTGATATTTCACTAGTTGCTTACAATCTGCACTGTGAAAAAAGCTCTATGACTTACAGGCTCATATAAATGATCCTCTGCCAGCAGGCTGGTCACGGATGCACGCGATGGCTACCGTTAGTTTTGCTGCAGTTGCGCCCCGGGTATGTCTTGACGTACATGTTGCTCTTTAGTTAATTTAGAACCTAGTATGTTCAAATCATAAAGCAATGTACTTGGTTCTGCACAGCTGTAAGAACACTCTCCCCACTGCCAGTCAGCTAGACACTCACTTACCTAGACCCTCACTTACTCAGAGACTTACCTAGTCTCTCACTTACCTATTTTCTCACTCACCTAGTTTCTCATTTACCTAGACACACATCTAGACTTTCACTTACCTGCGCTATCATTCAGCTAGACCAATATTACTTACCTAGAATCTCACTTACCTAGACTCCCAGGTAGATGCACCTGAAACTAGACAGAATCGTAGCAAAATCGGTATTTTCGTGAGCTGTTTCGGGTTTTTCGGTCAGCACGTTTGCAGTTCAATATTGCGTTGCCTTGCAGTAAGCGTAAACACTAACATACAGCCCAAAGAGTGATACCGTATCTTCTGTTACAGGAAGACATCTCGTCTGTCACCAGCGAAAAAAGCTCAAGTGTACGGAGCCGCAGCTCGTTGGTAGGAATTTCCATTGAGATTGCCTTTATAGATGCTTAGTGAGATATAGCAGTAAATCTAGTGTCCATACGGAGAGTTTCTAGTCATCGCCAGGGCAACGGAATAACGCCAGACTGTGGTGAACGCATGAAAACTGTATGTAACATGCTGGGACGGGTGTGAAGGAATGTCTCACGCCTGCAGTGTCGTTCTGGTGTTTCTCTAGTTGAAACTACTCCATCCATACTTCCACTGATGAGCCCAAGTTTATCATCATGTTTATCCCTGCATATATTCACACCGTCATTTCGACTAACTCGAAGTGTACGATAGTATCAATCCAAGCTAACGTTGTCCGTTTCAGGATAACGCCATGGTCAAGCCCGTGGCCAACCCAGTGGCCAAGCCTATTGCCAACGACGCGGAAGACGACAAGAATAGTATTATCCAACAGGTAAGAACCTCAGTATGGCCTCATAATTACAAGAGAGAATATATATAATAGGTATATTGCATCTCCGTCATCATTGCCGTTGTAATGATAGTAGTCATGACTATGTTACTTATCATTGTCATATTTATTATCTGTTGTTAGTTGGTGTGTAAATACCAATAAACCAGTTATTTATTGTCTCCTAGCAGCTAATAACAAGAATATCCATTCAAGGTATTCTGGATTTGATTTGATTATGTCATCCTCCAGTCTATTTTCGGGCACATTCCTACTCATATGTACCCACGCACTCCTACACTTCCGAAAACGCCCCCATATACCCCCATACGCCCCCATACGCATGCATTGATAAAATATATGAATATGGCAAATAAACATAGCAATCTCATGGATGCACCGATTTTAAAGCAAGAACTGTATCAAAAGTCAATTTAACAGGGTAAGAAAAAGTTACCAACGCAAAACTAATACGTATATTGGAGGAAAAGGTACGTTTGTCAATGCCATAATCTATGAATGGTGATACAATTCGTCATGTAATGATATACAACAGTTGGATTGTTGTCCAGACAAGGCGTCTACTAGAAATAGATGAATAAAGTGAAATTGCAGTGTGATCATTACAAGGGGCAGGAGAGACCCAGCCTTGAGCTCCATTTCATCATCAGATTTGTGATAAGGATCACAGTGTGCAAGAAATTTGTTATGGTCACATTAGGAGCTCACAATTCACAAATAAAAACTCATCTGAGATATATCCACTCCACAGGGACCCAACTCCTAAGCCGCCTCATTGGCCAGCAACAAACGATTCCCGAGAAAGAAGATCAACTTTGTCGTTGTACACATTGACTCTCTCCTTTTGTGCTGAGTCTCATTACTGCAGAGGGTCTACGAACTTACAGTGCAACAACATTTAGAGCCAGCGCTGAGTACCATAAACAAGTAAGACTTATACAAGAAATCAGCAGTAAATGGCGATAGCACACCAGTAAAATTCTGGAAGTATGAGCGGTTATTGTCTACAAAGTTCAATCGCGGCATGCAGCAACAGCAGAAGAATACGTGCAACATATGCGGAGAATTTGCAGCTATAGTCACAATTCGGCCTCTGACTTATGCAGTGAAGTCCACCAGAGGGATTCAATTCTTCAAGAAAAGAAGCAAGAAGTGACTGACATAAAGAGAAGAGTGCTACATCTGAAGGCATGCGGGGCATTTTCTTTGATCATGAAATGTATGTGCTCTACCCCGTACCAGCGTCTCCTACCTCTTGTTTTACAAGAGGAAGTTAAAATTGATTGGAGAGCTTTAGTCATGAAGACGAAGAAGGCATGCTGCGCAGTCTTGACAAGGGCCATCAGCTCGTGCTTCGGAAATGATACAACCAGTGCTCTCAACAACATTCTCAAGCTGGGTGTAACTGACCATCCCTCTGCCACGAATTTCATACTATGGAGGGATACCTGTGTTCCGCACGGTTGCGACCAGATGATGTCTTACTGTCTTCAGCACCAAAGCTTGTATGCATGAATTGTGTCATACAGAAATTCTGTGAACTGGCTATTCAAGTACACAAGCAGCTGATAATCTGGCATGCTTCAATCTTCTATCGGTAAGTGGCAGGCTTTACAATTCCGATGTTAAGCTAAGATAATGGACAGTATGGCAGCGCCTGTGATGTTTGCACCCAGCAGAAGGGGAACAGCAGCCTTGTAAATGAGTGAAAAAAAAACACTTTGGCTTTTGTCATTCTCCAGTAGATATTCATGACGACGCTCGTGCGATGTTATAAATTTATAGCAAGAGTCCAAAACAGGCATTACAGCCAGCATTATTGTGAGGCAATTTGTCAGTTCCTTAGCTTCACCCAGCCATATGGACACCTGACACCCTTGCAGCCGGTGAGGTACGGACTACTGTTACTACGCACTGGTAGAGTCTGGCTTATTGGATTTGATACTTTCCTTACCCGCGGTGTCTAGTTCAGCTTTTGTTTCCATCGGTCGTTTCCGTATCACCTCGTCTGAGAGTAAGCGTGATGAAAGCGCTTGAAATTGTACGTTTAAGATCACAGAAATTGATGATACTCAATCCTCTGTCACAGGACCAAGCCTGCCATGCCCCCACCATCGCCAGTGATGAAAGCTCTGGTGACTGGAGCCGAAGCTCGGCGGCAGGAAACCTCTCTGTTTTCTTTTCACACGCTGTTACAGATGCTTTTAGAACAACTCTGGTATCCAAGCAGCCTGTTCCCAGCCCACTCCTTCCCCCTCCCTCCCTCCCTCCCTCCCTCTCTACTTCCCCCTCCCTCCCATTACACCTTTCCGTGTTAGTGACAGGTACGAATGATGCCCTCGACGAGTACTTGTTATAATTCAATGTTCTACCCGCAGTTAGACAGTTGAGGTGAACATTACTTTATAAGATTTACAACCTCGCACAGTTAATGATGCGATGTATTTCGTTTCAGAATGGCGCCGAGCTTGACGTCACCTCAAGTGACCGACACTCCAGAAACCAGGGCTTTCTCCGTCAGGTAATACCCGTTAAGTTTGCCTCGTTAATTATTAGCTGCAATGAAGCACTCAACTCTGCATGACGGCCACCGTCCATGCCGTCTGCTCCCAAATCAACTGGGGAGACCTGAGATGAAATGAGTGCCGCATCTGTTTTAGGACATCGGCATGTTGGCAGAGGTGGCAGAGGTGGCGTATGTGGCGGAGGAGGACCACTTGAGCCTCGCAGACGTGGTATGTACCCTGATTGCCTAGGCGTGGTTGCCTACTGTTACCTATTGCCCTTCGGTGGCGTGAGGTCTTCATGAAGCCCGCGTGGGGTACGCCTGCATGCTGATTTTCGGCGACCTGCAGAGAAATTAAGTGCACTTAGGTTCGCTGGTTAGTCCAGGACTCTGGTCTTGATGAGTAGTCAGACTCGGTCAGTACTTCTCAGGCAGCCCTGGAGTGAGCAACTCGCCTAATCGCCTCCAAGGCAGTTCTCTTCATTCCTGAGACCACACCCCTATTTTTGCATAGGTCTGCTCGGTCAGTTTAGGTTGAGATAAATGCTCTCCACTGCAGTCTGAACCGCTCTCCCTTAGCTACCGGGAATCTTCCTTCCTCACCTCTGGCCTTCCAGCGTCGATGAATACCCTTATAACCAAAGTGGTCACACATATTTTCTTAACAACTTCTCCAGCTGTTTCACTCGGTATGTCGTCATGTTACTGACGACAAAGTTATTCTCTCCCAAAAAGCGCGTTTAATCGAGCCTCACTCAAATGCTATCGTTTACTGTCATACTCGGCCTCTCGCAAATTTACACGGCTTTTTTATCCTATTTATTCATTCCGCATTAGTTTTTGTCTGTTTCAGGAGAGTAAGATAAACGATCGAGCTGAGGAGAAGGAGAGCATTATCCGGCAGGTAAGAACGCTTAGTAGTGTTGTGTTGGGAATCAGTTGTGCTACTATCTCACGCAGCAGTTAGGTAGATGTATCAGCTACGATGAATCTCCCCTCTCATGCTCTCAATTGCGGGCACGACGGCGCAAGATTCACGGAGGTGAATATATCTTTCAATTGCTAGGTTTTGCGCTTGCATCAGAATTGTGGCAGGAGATGTGAAACATCTGGGACTAACTGTAGCGTTTGTGTGCGTGTGCGTGTCCGGGAGTGGGAGTGAGGTGGAGTGAGCGGGAATGAGGTAGAGTGAGCGGGAGTGAGGTGGAGTGAGCGGGAGTGAGGTGGAGTGAGCGGGAGTGAGCGTGGATAGGCATGGAGGTAAGCGCAAATATGGACAGGAAAATGACAAACACCAAAATTTTTGGACCGTATGGTGAAGTTTTTGAGCAAGGACGCATTGTTAGAAGCACAGATTTGCAAAAAATGATTGCGGTGGCAGCAATGCCAGGCGTCAAAACCGTAGATTTCAAACAACGCAAAACTGTTTTCAGCGATAAACTTAGTCTCATTCTGTCATGTTGGGGTAAGCAAGGATGCCAACAAGACCGTCAGCCATGTTTGGTATGGTATGGTGGGAGACAGAAAAGTTGAAGAAATTGCCTCCATGTTCATAAGAGTCAACAAGCATGTGGTGTACCACATTGATAACTGCATTGCCCGGAACAAGATCTGCGGCGTGTCGAAGTCATCAGATGTTCATTCTGACACTTCTAATAAAATGAAGTTTGTTGATGTTGATTTGCTGATCAGCTAAGACCGCCAATGCATAAGCTACTTTTTCGTTCAGAAATGTGATATATCAATAATGCCCATAACTGCTAAAATGCAATACCTGTCATTTTTGTAACAGAGCCGATGCTTACCGACTATTGGGAAACGTTGGCATTATGGTCATACTCATGCATTTTATGCGCATCAGTAATCCATCTGAGCTCATACATAGCTAAATATACTTAGGAAAGACAAGGACATTAGATCTGGTTGAGCGCCGTGTGAACTGCAGGGCAGCGTAAGAAATCCTAGCAACAAATGAGAAACAGAGTCTTGTACCCACCAAGTTGAAATAAGTTCAGTTGGGAGCACACTAGGCTGTATGATGGGAGCATGAAAGCATACCCCAAGCAGGCTCCATGGGTACTCAGGTCCACCGATAAATGCAAAAAATCTCTGCTTGAAAAGGAGCAGGCACTGCAAAAAATTAAACGGCATCCCACAAAAAATGTGCGTGGCATCTGCGGCATGAACACACGAACTTGGAGTGTGGTGTGAAAAATCTTGTGGTGGAGTTAAATTGTAGTTAATGAGATTTGAGCAAAATTCTGTAATAATTTTCCCGCTACAATATTTGAGTTTACGGTAAGTGATTCTCTATTTTCAGTGTGCCTGAGATCACCAAGAGATGGAAGTTTATTGGTAAATATGTTGTTATGATAACAAACCGGCGTTCAGAGGAATCAGAGGGATAAGATGATATTAAAATGCACGCAATCAAATGTTTTCCATGCATGCAGGATGCTCAAATCTATTTTTAATCATACTGCTATTATTAATCACTCACAATCCAACCACGGGTCAGCCTGCTGAGAAGAACTTGGATATTGAATATTCAGTCTTAATGAGACAATGACTTGATGAAGGTGAAAGCCATATGATTGTCCTGCAAACCACATCAATCTTTTTTTGTTTTTCAGCTAGATGTCCTTCCAATAAATCTAATCATGCAAATATACTCATCTATGTTCTACTTATCAGTATTCATTCAGAAGCTGTATGACGGTGTGTGCCCAAGTTGTCTTACCAGTTACTCATCCGACTCGTTATAGAATACATTTATGATTGATTTTTCAACGTGTGGGTTTTGCACACAAAATACAGCGGATCTGGGCAACTAGGCTGCAAAGTTGAAAAGTCTTTCCACGCGAGGCAAAATTTTATATACGTTATAAAATCACCAAAGACAGACGTCTTCACCATCTGTCCAACTACTTCAGTGTGTCTGACTACAACTTCATTGCCAGCCAAATCTGCGTGTCAGGCAAAAAACTAATGGCAGAAGATGGAGCTAGTGTCCTACATGATTTTCCACACAGACCAACACGTCCTCCGCCGTTTGACTAATCCTGAATGCATAGATGAAGAAAGATATCCTCAGCCTCCATCTCATACGCTTTTCAGAGCAGCAGAGGTCAATTTAAGATCACATCAACGTTCTTCGGAAAACATGTCTCTCATCATTCCTTTCTTGTTGGTCACCACTGATGTTCTCTTGCCCCTTGCTCAGTGTCTATTTGCGATGTTTCTTTGTGTTGTCAAAAAGATTTTTGGGATAATTCGAAGAGTTGCCAGTTTGGCAGCGAGTCGGCGATCTGCATTCTGGGATGGAATGCCAACATACTACCATGATTTCCCTGCTGCTTGACAACAGCTGCCTTCTTTCATGTCTGAAATTTGTAGATAAGCTGGTTCAGGCTCGTAGCTGTGCTAGTCAGGGGGGATAACTTGTATTTTTAGAGTTGCCCACCTCCTTCTGCCAGAGCTTGCCAGAGGGTGCTAGAGCCTATGCATTGGCAGATCAATAATCACAAAATTGAACCTCTCTTTCCTCCCAAACCTGTAAATATCACCAACACTCCCCTCACCCTCCCTCGATAAGAGGCCATGCTGCAGCTACGAGTCTGCAATGTTGATACTGTCGTTGCAGTGTCACCCGGATGATTTATCAGCAAAGCTGCAGAAAACCGTCACCATAGAGAGGTAGCCGTCGCCTTCCACCGTCAAAAAGGCTGCTGAAGCGCCTGCTGAAGCGCCCTCTGAAGCGCCCGCTGAAGAGCCCGCTGATGCGCCTG
>ERZ1740065.2906-NODE-2906-length-10733-cov-11.566211_pt1 | contig 10733 bp, 6 predicted proteins | sample MGYA00581738_ERZ1740065 | MGnify/ENA primary metagenome ERZ1740065 (study PRJEB43018, sample SAMN04849749) | marine metagenome | isolation source: floating plastic debris | place: Pacific Ocean | collected 2008-09-01 | study: EMG produced TPA metagenomics...
CCCGGTAGGGTCCATGGGCTTGCCTAGACCCAGGTAGGGTCCAGGGGCGATGCCCCTGGTACTGGTAGGGTCTGGGTAAAGCCCTCATCTCAAGAAAATATTTTGAAATGTTTTAAGGCGAAAGTACAGTTGGAAAGTAGCCCAGAGACAAAAATGCATCGAATTTAGGATGCCCCATGGCCTAGAAGTGTGGTTCTGTAAAGGGGATGATTGAATTATTGTATTCTATGCCTGCTCATGAAGTCCCAGTATTTATCATGTTGGCCCATAAACCTGCAGAACCAGTTCACTTGGAGGAGAGCCTACCCAACACCAGAAAAATTCCTACCAAAAACTTAAAATCCTGAACAGTTTATAATCAGAACCCGGTAACCATAACTGGTGTCAAGCCATGTTTATTTCAGATTTTGATGCCTAGTAGCTACTTCTCGCTGGTGAGATGATAAAAACACTAACAAGATGTAACGTTGGTTAAGAAGAAGTAGTGACCGACCAATAGCAAAACATCATCTATCGTCAACAACCACTCAATGATCTCTGAAAACATGCCACTGAGATTCAGATCCAAATATTAAATCTGTTATGGTATACTATTAATCCATCTGTGTCAAGTGCGTTTGTGACCTCTGGACAGAGCTTTTTCCACCTGAAAATAGCTTGTGACATGACAGACACAGGGTCGAACTCCCTTTATACTGTGTATAAAAACTGAGTATGCATGAGCCTATGTGAGTACTGATAAGTGATAAGCAACCGTGATGTGCATTAGCACAAAATCCTTGCTTGTGTAGCGAGTCATAGATTTGATAACATGAATGTGGAAAAGGATAAGATTTGTGAAATGACATCATAATGGAACAGTTTGTTGTTCTCATAAAAGCATGCAGATTGTTCATGGTTCACAGGCTTCAGAGACCTGCAAGTTATTCTCTGGTGACCAACAAGCACGTACAATAGACAGTCAATCCATGATGGATGACAAGGGACACAGGTTTCTTTGTTCTCGGTGAACTGTCAGCAGTAAACAGAACTGCTAATAAATGACACCACTGCATAATAACGATATGAGCTACGGAGCAAACCAGCAACTAGGTAGTGGCAAAGACGATCCCTGGTAGCGCTTTCATACCTCAATGCTGGAATATAACGTCATTATAGCGGCTATCGTGATCGGTGGCCTTCACTCAAGGTCAGAGGAATTGCCTCAGACCCAACAAAACAAAACCTTAGCTAACCGAAGGCTATAGGAAAAGCTACCCACGCTGGAAGTTGAAATAGGTTTATACCCTAGCAGTGCAAACATAGATCGGCCTGTCAACCTTACCTCCACAATCAGTGGCAATAACACCAGCTTGGTACATGAAGAGGATAAAATATTCTTGCATAGTGCCAGGTTCAAAGACTGTAGGTATTCTTCTGTATATATACTTATGTGACAAGATGCTTTACCTTCGATTAACATTACGGTGCATTGTGTTTGTGTTTGTTAGTTTTACTCCGACCTTGATGCAGCATTCAGCTATATCTCACTGCTATATGTTATATCTACTAATTACTGGTGTAGCATCACAGCTCTCTGACCCCTTCCCTACCATCTTACCATTGCATGATCCTTGGAGTAAATCTCTCTCGATGGAGCTGGGCTCGTAGATTTGATATGGCGCTGCTGCAGTGCCGGTAGGCGGCTACCCTCCAAGTATGCTCTGAACCGAAAGAGGCTCTCCAGGGGGCTGTAGACCTGCGCTACAACAGGTTATCCATTTTCTACCTGGAAGAGCAAGATTATCACCAAAATCAGCCAAGTCTGATCATGATGACAAAACATTACGCTTCACTGAACAGCTGGCTTTCTACTGTTTCTGGTTCTTTATTTCATCTGACACTGGGATCCAATCTCTTCCTCAGCCGAACCTATGCTTCGTAGTTGATGAGATCTGCTGCTGGGTAGGAGGGGCATCTCCAACAGCACTAGCCGGTCTTCAGTAGCTCTATATGCCAAACCTTTACCTAACTTCCAGCAACTCTATAGGAAAAATAACTTTCTTTACAGCCCGAATCTCTGTAGCTCATCAGTCTCCACTCCCAGAGTTCCTTCACCCTGGCATGTATTTCATCACACTTATTGAAGATCTCACCCTCCCCTTCCTACCCCTCTGCTGCCCCCTCCTAGCCCCTGCTGCCCCTCCAACCCCCTGCTGCCCCCTCTTGCCCCCAGTCAGATCTAGACCAGATCTAGACAAGAATAGGAGCTGAAGAAGCAGACGGACCGGCGCCTGGTGAGTTACAACCACTAGAGTCTGTGGTACGTAATTATCTGAAATGGTGGTTTCGGCTAACTGGATTATATCACTGGCTTTCCACCGAAGGTGAGGTAATCCCACAAGCTTGTGACCCGCTTATCATGGGGGCCAGGCATCAGGGCCAGGCACAGCAGAAGCCAGTAAACCACTACCCGTGGAGGACACACACCATAAGAAGTGCTGTCTGGTAGCGAGCTTGTCTCCCTCATACTCTTCGTTCGTTTCCTCCTTGGGTTGAGTTTTGCATATCAGTAGGGACTGATCATCTCTCCTCCCCTTTCCCCAACCTTCGCTCCTCTCCTCGCTCCCTCTTCCTTCCTATTTCCTTACTTCCCTCTCTCCATTGCTCCCTATCTCCCTCTTTCTCCCTCTCCCTCCCTCCCTACCTCATATCTCTCACTTCTCTCTTCCTCCTCCATCTCTCCTCACGTCCCTTACTCTCAAGTGGGCATGGCATCTGAGGATACTTCACCCCGCCCAAGGAGAGAGGGTGGGAGCCCAAGGAGAGAGGGTGGGAGCATCAAGAGGGAGAGGGTGGGAGCGTCAAGAGGGAGAGCGGGATGAGTGTAATGACGGTACCGGATTGACCAATTAGATTGTGCGGTCAAAGGTGCTTTGAGGTCAACCCTGAGAACGATAGCTCAAAGACCATGTGGTAAAGGCCATAGCCACCTCTACAAGGCACACACGAGTAGTCATCGTGTAGTGATAATAATGTACGCCGGTCACCCTCATCCGAGGCTCCGTCCACAGCCCAGAGTCTTCCCAGACCAGCGGTCTCAGTTCGAGAATGGCGAGCTCTTCAGGAAGCTAACTAGAGAATCTGAGGTACGTATTACATTATCACGCGATGCTGCAACAAACTAGGTTGATTCTGTTTATTAAAATCTGCTCTCAATCCGCTCTATGGAGATGTTTTTCACATGCTATGAAATTAAGACCCAGTAGCAGACCGAAAGCAGCAAAGCCACCGTACGATCTGAATCTGTCCGTTGCCAGTGGAGGAAACTAGATGAGTGCATGCCACTAAACGAGTTACGTACATGTATCATTGTTTGTTTGCATATACCATATGTAATGAGTAACAGTGGTTACTATGTTGTATGTATTACCTGCGTGCGACCTGCCCGTGTAAATGGATGATGCACGAAGCCAAGATAATTTCCCGTTGTCATCCTGTCCGGGGTACAAACAGCATTGTGTATGCAAATCCCCACCTGATTATATTGCATGGATAAGCTCACTAATCCGTATCTACTGATAATCTCAGGGTCCTAGTAGTAGTAGATCTGGCAAGTAAGTAAATACAAGGAGCGTGATTAGGGGGAGTGGGGACACTGCTACTAGCTGCACTACCACCAGTCTAGTATTGCTCTACCAGCCTGAGCGTAGTAAACAACATCCATTCAGTCATTTATCAAGTTGGTGAGTGGTGTTTATCTGTTTGCTCAGCTCGGCTCACTTGGACTCGATACCAAAGGCTTATTTCTGGTTATCCATGTTCCAATCTCACTATTACATACGAATTGTTGATATGAGTAGGTTGGATAATGCTATTGGTGCACTGTCATAGTGATTTGGTGGGTGAGAAAGCTGATAGTGTTGGTCATTATTTTACTGTAGATTCGGTACACAGGGTATAGAGACCGGCCCCTAAATGAGAGGCAAGCCAAGTTCCAGCAGGAGTGCCGTGAAGGGCATGCAGACGTGGTGAGTCACGCGTGTTCTTGAAGACCGAGTAGGGGGCTGCTGATTCACAAAAATGTTAATACGACCCTCACATAATTACCCGATGTGTCGAGCCCTGAAATCCGCTTGTCATTACTTCCACTGCTGCTGCTGTTGTTGTGCGGTGACGGCCCATTTTCGGAAGTTGCGACGGCCAAGAAGTCGCGTGTTGTTGTTGTTTGCTGAGTTGCCGATAAGATAGTGGTGTGACGCTGGTTGCAGCCACTGACACTGGCTGCACGGCTGGCGCTATCTGATATCTGGATAGAGGCCATGGAGTCAGTAACCCGAGCCGTTACATAACAGCAGTGATAGGAGTCTATTCTCATAGAATAAATTTCTACTAGTTCCCCAAATATAGGGCATGGCTCTGCTACCCACTCCGCTCCAAATGCTGGTGCAGTCGACATGTGTGAGACAGGTGGTTGATTTGACGACATGGCTTCCATACGCTAATGGTGTTTTTAGATTTTTTGCTCTAAATCTGCATATTACAGTGGTGGACAGTAGGCTCAAGTTCGTATAAAGATCTTTGTACAAATAAGCTGTAATTGCCTTGTCTATCTGTCAACTTGCAGGCGTTTGTGAACACAGGTACAAACCTGGCGTTGAGCTTTGCTGCCGATCCATGGAGCGATTCTCCGGAGGATCGGCTGCCGACGAAAGACTATGTCGACTTTGATAAAGAGCAGGGAAAGGTAATTGTGCCTTCTATTGGCTCATATTATGTCAATGATTGTAATCCTTGGCTGCACTGTCACACTCACACTGTCACACTCACACTGTCACACTGCCACCAAGTCGCACTGCCACCAAATCACACACACTGCCACCAAGTCACTCACACCCACTACTATCACGGTCACACTGTCACATTCACACTGCCACTGTCACATCCACTGTCACGGTCACACCATAATTCACTGTGGAGATGATCTGATGTTGAGCAAACTTGATTTATACAGATGACTGTTTCCCTCTGACAAGTGTTGCTATCCACATGCTCTCTGTTAGCTGCATGAAAAAAACAATGTCTTGAGTAACTTGGTTATCTTCTGCTTAGCAAAGGTTTCCTGCTCTACAGGATTGTCGGACATGATTCCATCAGTTGCAGATCGGGTTGTAATTTCTTATTTCTGCTCATCTTGTGTATGAAATTCTTCTGGTCATTGGTGAGATTTTCAGTGCGGTACGTACTATACTTACCTTACTTACGTACCGTACTTCACTTGTGATGCCGTATTGTTATTTACTTCTATATCGTACACAAATTTACTCATATGCTGTTTGCGCCCTGAGATTGGACGTCGTCAGTGGGTGTGAGTGTGTGAGAGAACGCGAGACAGGAAGCAGCATCAGTAGTGTTTGTCACTGATAGAGAGGGAGACTTGTCAAATCTGATGGGTTGACCACAGGCATGGGAAACGAAAGGAGAGAGTTGCTAGTCACTAGTTTTCCTGGCCTTGACTGGAAGCTAGGAAGACTCAAACCAGCTGGCCTTACTGCTGCCTGGTAGCAGACAGACAGATCCAGAATCAAATGTGGTACAAAATATAATTCATTCAGAATTTTGAATGTCGTGTTTTTTTTCAAAACTATGGTTCTTTCGTATACCTGGTCACATGATCTGGTCACGATCGCCGCTAGAACCGGTTGCTTTGGATCTCTGACCTATTTACTACGAAGAGACTGATGATGCAGGACAATTTTTAGTGCATGTGCTAAAATTGGTTACATTATGTCGGCAGTGAGTTGTCTCGTTCATCAGTCCTGATGGAACAGAGTGTTGGTGCTGGTATGCTTCTGACACCAGACCTATCGTACCAGTATATTTCCCCTGGCGGCTTGGTGTCAGCTTCTAAACACTACTAGACCTCAAAAATTTCCACGCAATGAACACATCCTCCATGTCCCGAGTAGTTATGCCGAGTTCAAACAGTGCATGTGGTATTGATCCTCTCCTCCAGACACAAGCAAATGTTGGAGGGAGTCGAAGATTCCTCGGCCTCATTTAGGAGCTGTCAGTTTGTTGTTTGTAAGAATCTGTTTTCTGGTTCTGAGGCAAATTCCTTCGAGCCTGGTCTGTCCTAAACTTAGACCGTCATTTATGAATATCAATGAGCTCGGTCATTTGAAGCGCTTATGGGCGGCAGGAACTGCCGCGGCTAGCGGTTTGCCTCCAGCTAACCAAGCAGCACCGAGTCACCCCGCTCAGCCCACTCTCCATTAGCCATCATGTGGTAACGAGCCACGCATTGTAGTTCGAGTGATCACCCAACCAGTCTTTGTTCACGGCGACCGAGCGCAAGTGTTTCACACCATGCTGCCGTTGTTGGAGAGGTGCTGGCCCAAACACCAGGTACTCGAGAGCTATCCCTAACAACAAAGATGTTTGTCCTTTTGTTTTTACTGCTTTATATCACTGTTTCTTCGAGCCTTGGCCAAACAGCGCAGCAGCACTGCTTTGCTGCCGCCGAGTAGATTATTATTAATTATGTGACTGTTGATGGAGCGATGGAGACTTTCCTCAGCCCATATTGGCCAAATAAAAACACTTCCTCTCCGGCTGCTCACGCAAGTCGTGCCTGTTTGTGAAACGATGCTAGCTGGCCAAACGCGTAGCACATCACAGACTTTCTACCAAGCATGGCAATGCAGAGTTTGATTTCTCATTGCAGGTTCACCTGAAATCTCGATTCATAATGAATGGCGTCTGCGTTATCTGGAAAGGTTGGATTGACTGCTCTCGACTCGATGGAACAGGATGCCTAGAGTTTGATGAAGATAAGGCTCTGGTATGTATTGACTTCGATGAGAGCAGTAGTTTCCCTAGAGTCAGCCCTCCTGTTTACTTGTGTTGGCATCGTAGCCTTCCGGATTATCTAGTTGATGATGCTATTGTTCAAAAAGTAAAAACAGAGCAACAATGGGACACTGGGACCGCAATGAAGCTAAACAGTTCATGTTGCTCTGTAAACGCTGGTATGGACATGGCCAGTATGGACAGGGTGTGGAGTCAATTGTTGTTTGGTTGTCCAGCACGCTTTTACCTGCTGCTGGTGCTCCAGGGCTAGGCTACTGATACTCTAGGACTAGGCTGCTAGTGCTCCAGTACTAGGCATAGTATCATACACCAGGCAGAACTCATGCGCTGCTGGTGGATGAAGAATCTCTTCATGTACAACACATGCTGTCATATGTCTCAGTTGTTATTTTTTGTTGCAGATAGAGGAAGCGTTGGAGAGGGAACGGCAGGAGAAGTTCGCTCTGCAGCTGAGGGAGTTTGATCAGCAGCAGCGGCTGTACAGCGAGCAGGAGCGACAAGTTGAGGAATCTGAGGTTACAGCTCCCTTCTGTTCACTGACACCTGTTTCTCCATGTCTCAGACTACATTCACGCTATAGTATTATATTCAGCCTTTAGTGGAAGGTTGAGCGTTTGGTTGGTGTTTGTGATTTTTAAGGAATCGGTGACAATAGTATCAGTAAGCAGCAGCTATTCCGAAGTACCTGCTGTTATATTGCCTGGTAAACACTATCTATTCATGAAAAAAATGTGGTTAGTTGTCAGACCGCACACGGCTTTTCATTAGTGTAGTCAGATTCAATATTTAGAAAACAGGAAGAGGTTTGTCTAGAGAGCTGGCCGTAGTCTTTCTATACTCTGTAAAACTTGAACACTTTTGGAATGTTAAAATTCTTGGGAAATAGTTCAATATTCCCCATTTCATTGTGCCTACCACCTCACAGGCACTCGCCAAGTGAGTCAACTTAGTACAGCAGGCGCCCCCTGGTTTAGTTTCCTGGCCACTTCCTGGAAGCTAAAGTCCTTTCCACTGCACTCACTCTGTGGTTTCATAGAACTTCCTTTTCCTTTTAGCTCCAAACAACTTGTGTAGATTTACTACCTTGCTTTTAGAACATGAGGAGAATGAGGAGAAACGGAGGGATCAAGCTAGAACAGTCTTTGTGAGCGCAGGCTATTTTTTCCATCCAAGCATTTGGATCATCAGACACGATGCAACAGCATTGTCCACACTCCCAAAGATCAAGGATCTCACTATTGCAATACTCTCTCACTTTCTCTCTTGCCTTCTCTACACCATCAAGTCCAAAGAAATCTCATCTGGCCGAACCGGACGATCGTTTAGACGCGACGTGACAACTAAAGAGCCGATTCTAACAGCGGCAACGAGTGAGGATGTCTTGTCTCATTGCTGTCTGCTGCCATCTTGAAAATCAAACCGTCTGCCTTTTCATGCATCGCCCGAGCCGTCTGAATCGATTAAATAGCTGACCAATGTTTCCCCTCTACAGCTGTCAGCCTGAAGATCTGTAGTGGACTATTTTTATGAAGCGCCCTCTGGTGTTCATACACAGCTGGTGTTTGTTGTATAGTATTGTATCAACATTTTGACATGTATCTAAATTTTCTAAGTTTATTTTTTACGAATTCTCTGTTTTATGTACAAAAAATACAGAGTGATTGGCAGTATGAAATCAAATCTCAGTGTTTGACCAACGCATGCAGTCACGATACCGTACTTACGGGTCAGAATTGGTCGAAAGCTTTTGAATATTTTTTTCCAGCACTTCGATCACAGCAGACGATACTCCTGGTATCTGCATCATTGTTGTCAAGAAGAGGCTGACGTCTGAGCTGGAAAGTAGTGTGACAAAATATCACCGCAGTGTCACAGAATTGCAAACATTGCCATTCTCTTGTCATCTTCCACATACCTGATGAGCTGTTGGCACGCTTGCTCTCTCTTGTACGACAACATATTTACTATAAACTTTACGGAATTACTCTGCACCTGAGAGGAGGTAGAGTTGCTCAATTCTGTCAGTACGTACGGAATGTAGGTGACCTACAGGCAGCAAAATGGATGCTGCATGGTGGACACAACTCCTGGTGATATTGTTTTTCTGACGCAATTTTTTGTTGTTGGCTCACAATGATGCATGAGAATACAAATAGCCGCTTAGTGTGTCCTCCAAAGGCAAATAATCAATCAAAAGTAGTTGCAAAAACATGGCGCTCGATTGGATCGGATGGTTGGCTATGGAAGCAGATCATGAGAGCAGTTTTCTGATGCTTTTGCAGGTTAATTGTTAATTGTGTGCAGGGCACTTACCAAGGCTAATGAGTGCTGGGAGAACCGTGACAGGTTGGCAAGAATCCTGATCACATGACCGCTGTGGTCTCCGAGCTGCTGAAGCAGAAGACCGATCCTCGGAACTACATCCCGTAAATACATCTGCAATGGATGCGAGGTAACTATAGCGTGACTGAAATAACTTCCCCTCAGATCAGTTAAATACTGGCTGTGAACATGATTCACGATTGATATATGGAGAATAATTCCGACAGGGAGCCAGGAGATTCGAGAAAGCCACAGGTGCCAACCAGTGCAGCAGAATGTCAATGAGGCAGCAGCTTTACGTAGTCAAAGGAAAGAAAGAACTGTCACACACGGCTCCTGTCACACACGGCTCCTGTCACACACGGCTCCTGTCACACACGGCTCCTGTTTTCCGAAGGACCAGAAGAAAAATTGCGTAAAGCGTGCCAAAAAACCTTGAAACTATTTACTCGCTCAACAAGAGATATTTGGAGATTTCCATCGACACACATGCCAGATGTCTAATAACAAAGGAAAGGCATCCAATACCTTTTTGGAGACTGACTACCAATGACAAATGAACAAAAGGTTTTCATGCTCTGGACTGGTGACACACCGTGCAGATATGCTGATCTTGAACCAGCATGCATGTCTGGAAAGATGGCCGCTATGGCTTCATCAAATCAGAGACCTAACGGTAAAGTCTACGATCAAACTATGGTATATACTTGCCAACCCAAGAATACATGTTGTGATGCAACTGTACCTAGGCTAATAAACAGTGGTGACAGCCAAGCGAGAAAGGGAGAGAGCCAACCGCCACAGGGAGAGGAGGAAAGATGTCTATCTGATAGCGACTGATGAGATTTTCAGTGTTTTGTATATTAATTGGATATTTTCTATTTTTACAGCCGGAGCTTCTGCTGTATAATGAAAGAAAACAGCATCACAACATGAAAGCCGTACTGCTGCTGTCTCAGCTACAATCGCTGCCATCATGCTGCTGCAGCTCATTTATTCTAGTTGAGTTGCCAAAGAATAAACCAGGGTTGGGAAGATGGGGAAGAGAGAAGCAATTCCCTGGGGCTTCCGCAGTTTCCAAGCACCTGCAGTTTCACATTTTTTAGGTAAAGCCGCCAGGGTGATATCTGAATCATAGCCAGTGCAGGAGAAATAGCAGCTGCCTCTTCTGGGCAAACAGCAGGCACATAGTTACTGTCTGCCTGTCGTCTGCTGTGCTGGGAAACAGACAACGGAACAGCTGGAGGATATGAATACAGCAACGCACTAGAGCTACTCTTTGATGTCGAAACCCAGAAAAATTACAGAACAGTCAAAACCATACCACGATTAGTTAACCTGTAGTTGACATGTAAGATGCAAATAAACCGCTGTAGTTAGAGCATACCATCCCATCACAAGTTCACAACAACCACCGATATTTGTTCCTCTGTTTCTATACAGGTTTTAGCTGCAGCTCATACCCATCTCCTTATTCACACTTTCCTTTCCTTCTCCCTCCCTTCCTCCTCTCTCCCCTCCCTCCTACCCTCTCTCTCCCTCCTCTCTCCCCTCCCTCC
>ERZ1740065.2907-NODE-2907-length-10732-cov-11.272642_pt1 | contig 10732 bp, 1 predicted proteins | sample MGYA00581738_ERZ1740065 | MGnify/ENA primary metagenome ERZ1740065 (study PRJEB43018, sample SAMN04849749) | marine metagenome | isolation source: floating plastic debris | place: Pacific Ocean | collected 2008-09-01 | study: EMG produced TPA metagenomics...
CGGTAATACTGTATAGAGAGACGGTAATACTGTATAGAGAGACGGTAATACTGTATAGAGAGACGGTAATACTGTACAAGTAGAAAGTTTTGCGCTTGAAAATCTCTGCGATTTTTCCAATTCTGCACACGTGGAATTTTTTGCGAACGGAAATTATTCGCGATTTTTTATTCTGATTGAATCACTAAAAGGAAAAAGAATGCAACAGTTTATTTTTGTGATCACACAACGTCGCAAAAACCGCATTTAAAGTCACGCTGCAAAAATTTCTACTTCTACAGTATGTATTTTTCATTTATAGCACACAGGCTAGAAGTGATCATAACCTTACGTCAGAGACACCCAGTATAAAAACCAGATAGTATTTCACTCATATCTCATTAGTAGCCCCCCCCTACCCGCGATGGCCCCTCATACCGCAAGGATAGAAATAACCTCCTAAAATACGGGAGTCTCCCCAGACACATACGGCTACCAGATCGATGCTGAGGTCATTGCCAGGTCATCGCAAGGTCATTGCCATAGACTGTTGGACACAAGTTAGAAGTTAATAGTTAAAATCACAAGTTTGTCTCATGTGCCTGCGTACTGAGAATTTAAAGCAAGCCAGGTTGCTCTCAGTTTCTAGGCAGGTCGGAGCACACCTGTGGCACTAGGGCCCAACAGGAGGACTGCAGTGGGATTCGAACCTACAACCTCTCTACACTTCCGTGTCTCGAGGCGCAGGCTCTGCCGCTGAGTAACCTACCAATGGATTGCCTTCTGCCGCCAGCTTCATCTACGTTACTCAACTCTGTACGAGATGCTTCCATAGATGTATCAGAAGGTACAGGCAAAGCGGAGAGGCTTGCCGCCTGTGCTATAATATTCTCTATGCGGGTCGGCACAGCAGGGTACTGTCAACGGAAAATCACAAAATTGACCAATTGGCATTAGATATTGTACAAACTAGCAATTGGCATTAAACATTGTGAATGAACCTATTGGTATTATATACTACAGGAATTAGCAATCAGCATTAAATATCGTGGAATTGACCAATTGGTTTGAAGTATGGTGGAAATTAGCAATTGTTAGTAGAGAGAGTTAGCAAGCTGTATGTTAGAAAGCCGTATGTGAACGGACTAATGAGCAGATAGTGACCATAAAATATTCCTACATTAATTTATTGCAACTAAAGACTAGTTTCAGAGCTCTATAATTCACAACAGTATCATTGCTACCGGCTGCAGCAGCTGACATGAGGGAGGTTTAGCAACCTACGGGAAAGCTGTACGTGAACGCCAATTTGATCACGTGATCACAAATTGCCGTAGCCTACGGCTAAAATCTGCGTGAGAAGTACTGCTTTCACGTATGAGCATACGTTACATCAGAAGTGCAATAAAATCAACTGTCACTACTTAGTTTCTTCATTTGTTTCACAAGTAATATGTTTTGCATATTTCTGTGCTGTTTCAGCTATTTAAATGCTCTATAAAGACAAAAATTCAGTGGTCAAAAAATTATTATTCTTCTCGAATTATACGACAAACTGCAGAGTTCTTACTGAGGGAGAAGAGCTGGGGGCTACGGAGTTGTCTGCCATCGTTACCATCTGTTTGGACGGAGGAGCTGCGCCGTTACTCTCCGTCGCCTCCTCAGTGTCATAGCTGCTCTGACCTGGACCACACACAAACAGACATATAATAATAGCACTGATATATGACAGGTTTATGAAGGTGGTTTGACTGCTGGAGGACATGTTTTGGGATGAAGTGAATCAGTCCGAGTCGGAGAAATTGATCCGAGTTAAGATTGATCTCCTCCTGACAATGGATTGGTCATGGCTTGTTGAAACCAATACAGGTGTGGTTGCATATCGCTACTTTCCCCCCCCCCTTCCAGCGGCCATGACCTAGGGGGAACACTACAGGTCACCAGTCAATACTGCAGAATTGTTAACCACTGGCCATCATATTGGGGGGAGAGGGTGGAGGTAACCAAGGACTACCAAAGTGGAAAGAGCAGAGTGCGAAGAGGTGTACATGTATTTGACCCTCATAATAGCAGCAACTGCAGTAGTATCTGAACAAAAACAGTGGTGATGTCATCAAAGATCGGTTTAAATTCTACAGCTGCCGAAATTCTAATGTTATCAATTGAATGAATTGGTAATTGTCTATTTCTCCACCCTAAAACTGCTCAAACAAGAAGTCTTGAGAATTCTTGAAGTACTCTTAATAATTTTTCAAGACTTCTTAAGAATTCTTGAATAGTTCTTCAGGAATTCTTCCAGAACTTTCAGGACGTGGAAATAGACAACTATCAATTAATTAATTAAAGATAAATTAGAAATTAGAAATCAATAAAACAACTGAGTGCCAATAACACATTCCGCTTGTCTAGCTGACTGAATAGAATTGAAAGTAACAGCTCAGGAAAACTGACCTATTTCACGATTGAGGTTGAGGGAATCCTTGGTTCCTTGGAAACTGCCGGGTGGGAGAGGGGCCGTCGTTGTACCCAGCCCTGTCTCAATGATTTCTCCATTCTTCAGGAATAACTTCCCTTCCCTAAAGTAAATCACATTCGCTGATTCAAAGATAAAATTCAGTTGAATTATTTAATAATCTACCTGTCTACCTGTCTACGTGTCTACCTGTCCACCGGTCCGCCTATCAGCCTGTCTACCTGTCTATCTGTCTACCTGTCAGCATGACAGGCTAAAAATATGGGAAACCCAGTGGTAATCGTCTATTTCCCAGCCCAGAATATCTTACAAAACAAGAATTATTGAGGACTTCTTAAGAATTATTGAATAGTTCTTCCAGGGCGAGAAGTAGACAATTGCTAATTCAGTCTTTTGAACATTGAGAATTCATAGTTCAGAGCCCCGACTCCCTACAGCTACAATTCTGCTATATTTGAATTCAGCTCAGGAAGATCTAACCAATAAGGTGCAGGAGAACATTAGAAAACCAATAATAGCAATCTGACCATAACCTTGGGCACCTAAAATGCTGGAGCCTCAGGAAATACAAGAGGCGTGACAGACAAACAGATGAGCTGCATTAGTTTACACGGTGGTGAGGGTAAATAAGAATGGTAGTTGTCTATTTCCCCGCCCTAAAATTGCTCAAAATGAGAAGTCCTGAGAAGTCTCAAGAATTCTTTAGGAACTTTAAGAACTTCCAGGGCAGGGAAATAGACAATTACCAAAAGCATTTAGAATAAATGGCTGACAGTACCCTTCCTCCCTTGGTCCAGTTTGTAAAACTGATTCCCTACGATGGCACACCGCAAGCGATAGGCTAACTGATTGATGCAGTGGAAATAACCTGACAGCCACCTGCTATCGGCAGTCTTAAATCCATCCAGTCTCACCTGATGTCAATCCTGTTCACAATTATGTTGTGCTGATTCTTCAGATGTTTCTTCAGAGGAGCACCTTCCACGGCCCCGTACTCGCACAGGTGACACTTGTACGGCCTCTCGCCAGTGTGTATTCTCAGGTGTACCTGTCCAACACACCAATATTCCCTCAAGCATTAATAATTATTGATTGGCAATTGGCGATTTGGTGATTCACAATCGGCAATTTGTTGATTGGCAATTGGCAATTATTGCCAATTAACACGTCGCCAATTATTGGCACAGAACTATCAGAAAGCTATTGGACGAGAAATCTCTGATCTTATTTCCAACATAGAGAGGCATCAGGGAAACACATCAGTCAAAGACCATCACCGTACTATTACTATTGTTACTATTATACTATTATTACCGTGATATATTCTTTGTGCTTAAAATTGTTTGTGTCTTTGAAATAAAAGCGCACTGAAAATTTTTCAACTTATAAAATCGGGAAAATGGCATTTGAGATTGCACCACAAAAATTCCCGAGTTTACGAAAATGAAATGATATCAGCGTGATCCGTACCGTGGCTAAAGTTCAACACAGACACAGATGTAGTCCAGGATTTCAATGATGATCAACATCACGTGAATAATTAACTAAGTGATTTACATTCAACATGCAATTTACATCAAAACACAGAAATTCACAACCAGAAACTCACGACTAGTAACTCACGACTAGTAGCTCACGACTAGTAGCTCACCTTCAGCCGGCCCGCTTTCTTGGCAGTGTATGTGCAGTAATGGCACATGAACGGAGTGTCTGTAGAGTGCTTGCGCATGTGGTCTTTGAGCCACGTTTGTAGTGATGTCTTGTAGTCGCAGTGCGGACAGGACAGGTGCTTGGGCTTGTGTTTCATCAGCTTGTGCTTGCTGAGCATGCTGATACCGGTGAACGACTGACCACAGGTGTCACACAAGTACGGCTTCACGCCTGCAAGTCAGCTTCTATCTGGCTAACAGTGTCATATGAAGATGTCATGTGATGATGTCATGTGATGATGTCATATGATGATGCCATATGCACCATGATGATGTCATTATAATTTAATGATGTCATTAATGAGGTGAGGAATTTTCAATTGAGAAATGGGTAGTAGTCTGTTTCCCCTAAAATTGTTCAAAAGAATAAGTCTTGAGGGTCTTAAGAATTCTTCAAGAACTCTTAAGAATTTTTCAGGACTTCTTACGAATTCTTGAAGAATTATTCAACAACTTTCAGGACGGGGAAATAGACAATTACCAAATTTTCAATCAAGAAATCACTGCACTCTGCTTACCTGCGTAATAGGGAGGTAGTTTATTAGTTGGTAAGGGAGGACACCAAGCTGATGTCATCATGATGTCACATCCTTCCAACCTTCCAACCAATCTTACCCATAAACCACCTTGCCAATAAGTAGGTAATCAGAGAGCAATGATTTCCAAGTTATAAATTCCTCACGCACCGACCCACACCCAAAATCTGATTCTATGTGAAGGAGAGTTTAGCCGCATGCGTGTATCCCTATCACTAAGCAGTTTACTGGTAAGTGCACTGGTAAGTGTATTGGTAAGTGTACTGGTAAGTGTACTGGTAAGTGTACTGGTAAGTGTACTGGTAAGGGAAGGTGGTATCCATTGTGTCGTATTATTGACTGGTTACAAAACAACATCCTACCATCAGGACAGGATTAACTGACAGCATAGCCTACAATCACATCAACATCTGATTAGGTAGTGAGGGGCGTAATAGTACCCACACTTGTGCATGCTATTGAGATGTATGCGCAGCCCCTCTTTGTTAGCCGATGCGTAGTTGCATCCTTCGTGGTCACACCTGTACGGCTTGTCTTCAGGCGCCAGGTGAGTCCGCAGGTGCTGTCGATAGTTTGCCTTCTTCACGGTGACAAAGTGGCACTTGTTACAGCGCAGCTGCTCACAGTGCTCTGGATGGTTCGTGGTCATGTGTTTCTTCATCTGCGGCTTTCTAGCTGTTGATCAATAAGCGATGGATCAAAAATTAAGATCAATAATTGGTAGATCAATAATCAATCGATCAATAATCGATAATCTCATAATCAATAGATCAACAGTTGATGTCTCTAGTCATTGATATCAACACTGTAGAGGAGGATTTGATAGCGACGGTCTGACGGCCGCAAAAATAGAGGCCAATTAATCATCGTTATCATTGGAATTCCCTATAGAAATTATATCCATTACACCTTACAGAAAAAGTTGTTTTCTCATTTTTTGGACCGCTATCGTTAGATCGCTATCGTTAGATCGCTATCGTTAGACCGCTATCGTTAGACCGCTATCATTTTTATTGCTGGATGATTTTGAACACAGCGCTAACATTTCTTTCGCTATCAAATCTGGTTCTACAGCATCAACTTTTACTCGCTGCATTTATTGCTACAATAAATTTGATCGCTTGAAAAAGATCGGGTTGCCCTGAAAGTTCCTGAAGAATCTTAAAGAACTCTTCAAAAATTCTTAAGAAGTCTTGAAGCAATCTTAATACTCCTCCAATGATTCTTAAGAATTCTCAAGACTTCTTAAGACTTCTTCAAGACTTGCTATTTTGACCAATTTAAGGGCGGGGAAAAAGGCAAATACTAAAGATAGCAGTTGAAATAACGACGAAGTTGTATGAACAGATGAATATAGATAACTACAGCAAAGCATTTGGCAGCAACTCGTAATGAACTTCTTTGTAAGTACAAGGAGTACAGTATTCCCACAAGGATAGACACTGGCTTACTAGTAGTGGAAATACAGTAGGGGGTATCTTTACCTCATCAAAACTGAGCGAGACAGTGCTAAAAAAAATCGATGGAGACTGAACTGATGCTGAGATCTAGTTTTTTTCTACAAGAGAAGCACTGGCATAGTGTATTCCTAATTTAGGCCGCATGAAGAGGGATGTATATAGTGGACCATAGTTAGGGGACACATGTGTAGCTGTATTAGCCTCCATTGAAATGGCAACTATAGAGCCAAGTTACATTCTAACTTATATAAATATTGGCCTTCTAAGAGAGGACAACTCCCAATTGTGAACAAGGGCCAAATGTAGCTGGAAGCTTGTCTATTCAACCTTATTTGGTTTCATTAATTTCACACAATAGCTGATCAACTAGTCTAGGGTATTCTGTGGAGATTCCAGGAGATTCAGACTACTCAGGAGTGAGGTAGGAATCCTTGGACCATCCCACAGGATTTGGGAGACTCGGCACGTATGCTCTTTTCAAACCCACAAATAAGTTAGCTAATACACACAGGCTTATAAAAGAGGTATATCAAATAAGTAGGCTTATAGAAGGAGTAAATAGAATGGACCCATAAAAGTAATAGATTCCGCACATGGAAGAGATATATTAAATAAGCAGGCTTATGTATGAGATAGATTAATTACTTAGGCTTATAGAAGAGGTGGATTACATAAGTAGGCTTACAGCAGCGATAGATGGGCTAATAGAAGAGGTAGATTAATTACTTAGGCTTATAGAAGAGTTAAATGAAATAGTCTTACAAGCCACGAATGGACATCCAGGGACGGAGCACTCTAGCTCCTTGTCTCTGGCTGGTTTCTCGCCTGACTGTGATCTGGTTTGAAGGTGGAAAGGAGAACTGGATGGAGCAGATATCAGTCCTGGTGAAGCCGTCTCCACAGCAGACCTGCTAATGATCAAATACCCACAATCGTACGTCTAGCAGACTTCCTGTGACAACGTTCCGCTATTTCACATGCATGACATCACAATAAGGAGATGATAATACAATAATACAATAATAATGATGACAAATAATAATGAGTACATCAATAATAAATAAACCAGCATTAAATAAATAAGCCTTGGTGACAAAGTTTTCTGCACAGGAAAATGAACTTCGGTAAGGCTTCGTGAAGATACTGTAAAACTTCATTTCAGATTTTTCAATGAAGATTTCTCAGCTATCCTTCGGTATGCAAGAAGAATGGGAAAATATGAACGCTTCACATCAGACGTCAGAAATAACAAAACGTTTCTTCCGTAGCTAAAAATATTTCTCTTCATGCTTAAGAGCTTTTCTAACAATCAGAGAATTTACATAAACATTAGGAATTGTCTTCTCCATCTTGCAATAACACCACATTACTCCCAAGACAATGGGAATTTGACAAGTTAGCCAATAACCCTAAAAATACTATAAAAGGCCGTAAATGCTGGCCTGCCCACACCCAACTGGATGGTTGCTAGGGAGGGAGGTCAAGGGTCACCACACAGGGGCTAGCTTCATCAGGCTAAGAATTCCTTTTGCTATCACTCCTTATATGGTCAAGTACCTATTTGAACCTCTCTGAGGCCAGAGTTTACTATTGGAGATAGATATATTCATTTGGAGAGCTGGCGTGTAGTAGTGGCACAACATAACTCCATTAAATGTTCGATTGACCTCGTAATCAACATACTTTCTAATTTTCTTCCACAATATTACCAATTGTAGTTCTATGGGCTATGGGCAGTGCAATAGAACACAGTCACAAGACTAAATCTGCGCATCAGTTGTCAACCACTGACAACGATACAGAGACTGAGTTGAGCAATAGCCTTCGTTAAAATTCAGACTCTTGCAGACTCCCTGATTTTAGGATTCAGTTCAGTTCAGATTCTCTCTCAGAATTATAGATTCAGTTCAGTTCAAAATTCTCTTTCAGAGATTTGAGTTCAGTTCAGTTCTCTAATGGGCATAGTTTAGTTCACGATTTTGTATCGGTGAGAGCCTTTCCAAATGGACTCATTCAGATGGAGCCAAAATCGGTTCAGTTCTAGCGCTGTCAGTGACTCAGATATAATGCTTTTCTAAAATTCTCCAGCAGATAGTTCATCCACCAGTTCTTTCCATTGTTTGTAGAGCTAAGTTCAGTTCAGTTTCAATTCGTTTTAATGCTATGGGGATTCGTTCTGGAGTTCTCAAAAAATAGTGAGCTACATCGGAATGGATTCAGTTCATGGAAATCCATTCGAAGGGTCTGTTAAAATTGCAACTATAGAGCCAAGTTAGATTGTAACTTATATAACTATTGGCCCTCTAAGAGAGGACAACTCCCAAGTCTGAATAGGCACCAAACGTAACTGGAAACTTGTCTAGTTCATCTCTCGTCATCTCTCATCATCTCTCGTCATAGTTCAATGACAATAGGCATACCGTAGTGAGGCATTCTCTGAGTGGTGCTCATCAGTTGATCAAATCCCATGATGATGAATTTCGAAACAGTTTGAATAATTTTAGTTTTGTGCTACTGTGAACCCGATTAGGTTCTCAGTCTAGCTTACACTGCCATTTTACTTTCCTCACTCACCCAAGTTTTCTCGTCTCTGAAATTCTCATTCTCTTAGGTTTAGAAGCTCCCGGAGCAGCAGCAGTGTTAGTGGTGCTTGCACAGCTAGCAGCAGGCACCGGATCGACCAGCTGTACATTTTGCTCTGGTACTTCTGGGACTACTGGCTCCAACTTAACCTCTGGCAACTCGTCGGCTAAAACAGTCCTCCATGAGCTTCACTGAGTCACTGGCAGAATCACGGACAGAGTCACTGACAGGGTCACTGACAGAGTCACTGACAGAGTCACGGACAGAGTCACTGACAGAGCAACGGCAATCTTTCCTGGGATAATTCGGGAGTATATACGGAAGAAAATGTCCATTATTCTGTTTCATGGTAGCTATATAGCGCGGCAATTATAACTGTGATGGATTTCGGACAGTTATCTATTTCCCCGCCCTAAAATTGCTCAAAATAAGAAGTCTTGAAGAAGCCTTAACAACTTTTGAGAATTCTTAAGAATTCTTCAAGACTTCTTAGGAATCTTAGAAGAGTTCTTTAAGATTTTTTCAGGAATCCTTGAAGGACTTTTCAAGAACTTCCAGGACGAAGAAATAGACAGTTACCAGTTTTCGAAACTGAGCTTCACTTCACCACAGATGAATAGACCTGGACTAAAATACTGGGGCTTCCAGAAAAAAACAACCGTTTCATCTAACCTCTAACCTCTCCCTCAGATCAAACAGCATAAGAGTTTCATCTCCCCTTAGCCAAACATATTCTCTCTCCTACTCTTGCTTTCTCCCTCCACCTCTCCCTCCTCATCTATATTTCTCCATCTCCCTTTTTCCCTCTCCCTCTTCTCTTTCTTTCTCCCTCTCCCTCCCTCCCTCTCTATTTCTTACTCTCTCTTTCTCCCTCTCCCTCCCTCCCTCTCTATTTCTTACTCTCTCTTTCTTCCTCTCCTCTCTCTTTCTTCCTCCCCTCTCTCCATCTTCCTCCCTCTCTCTTTCTTGCTCCCTCTCTCTTTCTCCCTCTCCTCTTTTTTCTCCCTCCCTCTCACTCCTCCTCTCTCTTTCTTCCTCCCCCTCACCCCTCACAAACATTTAGCCTTACGAGTGTGCTGCCTTCTATTCATAGACACTTGCACAATTTGAGTTGCTATGGGAGTTGGCTTCTCCTGCTCATATCAGCCAGATACTGTATTAAACGCTGAAATACCATTAGAGGTCAGCGTCTCATAGCAGAAGATCTGCTTGATAGCATCGTAGATCTCTTTGATGTTGGAGATACACTTGGCTATGAGCTCTGAATCTCCGCTCTCGACAGCGATTCGCAGCAGATTTTTCTGTGTTGCTGTTATCATAGGCATAGCCGTCACCTGTAAAGCGAGACAAATACTGAATTCAGCAAAATGAATGCAGTATACATGTAGTATTACAATCCCACACATGCCATGTTAGACATCAGTGAGTTTTCAATATTCCATCACGGTAATTGTCTACTTCCCAGCCTTGAAAGTTCCTAAAGACTTCTTCAAGAATTCATGAAGAAATTTTAAGAGTTCTTCAAGAATTCTTAAGAGTTCTTCAAGAATTCTTATTTTGAACAATTTTAGGGTGGGGAAATAGACAACTACCTCCATCACAAGCACAGTATAATCTATTATTGTACATCACTACAAGATAGTGTATTGTATTGATGTATTGATGTATCGTTTGTGATAAGGATGTCAGTGGATATGCAATATACTGGTACAACCAGATCCATCAATATATGTATTACACTGTGCAATGTGCATGATAAGGTGAGAGATGGAAGGTTGAGATTGGTACGGACAAGTAAAGAGAAGATAACTCCTACCCCCCCCCCAATGGTCTCAGAGCCCCTACCCCTCCCCCATAATCTCAGAACCTCTACTCCCTAGGGAGTAAAGGCTCTGAGTTGTGGCAGATCTCAGCTGTAGGGAGTCCCTACAGCTGAGATCGTGTGGGGGGGGGGGGGGGGGGGGGGGGGGGGGGGGGGGGGGGGGGGGGGGG
>ERZ1740065.2908-NODE-2908-length-10731-cov-9.288779_pt1 | contig 10731 bp, 9 predicted proteins | sample MGYA00581738_ERZ1740065 | MGnify/ENA primary metagenome ERZ1740065 (study PRJEB43018, sample SAMN04849749) | marine metagenome | isolation source: floating plastic debris | place: Pacific Ocean | collected 2008-09-01 | study: EMG produced TPA metagenomics...
TGCTGGCGCGTCTGGTCTACCCTGTGGCGCATCCCGGCTTCGGCTATCAGATGGCAAAAGGGTTTTACCCCCGTATTGACGACAAAAAGCTCAACGGCCGTGTCACGCGCCTTCTGGTCAGCCCGCTTCTTATTGCGCTCAAAAAGGTCGTGGGCGACCGAGATTACCTCGATTATCTTCGCAGCTTCCGCTATCCGCTGTCCGGCGAATTTGCGATGCGAATGATGACGCTGCCCGATCTGCGCATTCCGTCTGATTGGGGCCTGGAGATCGGCGTCTTGTCCGAGGCGTGGCGCAATCTCGCGCCGCAATCGGTGTGTCAGGTGGAGATCGCCGACGCCTACGATCACAAACACCAAGTTCTTTCGCCCGATGATGCCAGCAAGGGCCTGAGCCGGATGTCGACAGACATCTGCAAAGCGGTTTTCCGCAAACTGGCCTCGGACGGGACTGTGTTCACCCCGAACCTCTTCCGGTCTTTGAAGGCCACGTATTACCGCGCCGCTCTCGACTTGCTGGAAAGCTACTACAGCGATGCGAAAATGAACGGTCTCACTGTGGATCGGCACCTTGAAGAAAAATCCGTGGAGCTTTTTGCAGATAACATCATTCTGGCCGGCCAGCTTTTCCTGGAAAGCCCCAATGAGACACCTTTCATCGCCACATGGAATCGCGTGCATGCGGCCGACCCAGATTTCCTGATGGATTTCAAACGCGCTGCGGCGGAGGATGAAGCGGACTTTCTTTGACGCACCGCTCAGGCGTAATCCGCGTCTCGTTCTCGCAAAAACCTAGGGTACTCCGCGCCACGCAAGGACACCCACCGACGTCTCGCGTCTTACCTTCTTAGGCTAGAGAGTTCCGCCTTCTGGCCAATTCTTCCAGTGATTGTTAGGCGTCTCAGGTTTTGAATAGTGTTCCAAGGATCCTGTTTCGAGAACCTTTGCCAACTGCTTAAAGGTCTCAGTTTGGCTTGGGAGTTGTCCAGCGGACAAGTCGGGATGGTGCCATTCATCCAATTGTAAAAGTTGCTGCATATCCGGAAGGACACTCACCCGCCGTTCTGTTTCGGTTCCCAACAAGTCATCTTCATGATCGCAGGCAATGTAACGACACAGTTCGACAACGGCAGGAAAGTCTCCCGCCAAAGTCACACCGTTCTGTGCATAATCGGACATCTCTGGAATGCTCAGATGTCGCCCGCGCAAAACTATACTTCCCGCCATCGAAGTGCGTTCGGGGTCGTTCTCGTCTATCCATTCCTCGTTTGAGATAGGCCAAAAATTCCTCATGTCCCAATTAGGGTTCTGCTTCAAGTAATTTTCGTGGGCCGCTTCGGACACATAGTCAGAGCGCTTGTTTCTATCCTTTAGTCTGTTGGCGATGGTCGTGATTGTGAGATCGGGGTGACCGGCCCGCGGAGAAAATCCGAAAGTTTCGAAGACGACTGCCCAGTCCTCTTTTGATCGAAACAGAGTTAGTCGTGAGGCCACTGGATAGATGTAACCATTGTCCAACATTGGGAATACGTAAGCTTCGGCGGCTTTATCAAGCACGCCAAGAATATCGTGACCACTCAATAGGCCTGATCGGCGTTTCTTGGAAGACCTGAACATCGGTAGAGCTTGAAGCCCGGTCTATTGCAAAGCAAGGGCTTCGTGCGTGTCTTTGGAATGGAGCGTCATTCTATGAGATTGCTTTAGCGACTGCCTAGGCCCTCGCATCCGACCAACCTTTTAAAACCGATTGCTGATCCAGCGGCATTGGTACGGGGCAAAGGGGATCTCCGGTCCGGTCAGGATCACTTCGTCACCTGACAGCAGATCCCTCCACGCTTCATCCATGATAAGGTTGATCTCCGACGGGCTGACCAGGACGGTCTCATCGCTCACATTGTGAATGGCGAAAATGGATTGGTTGCGATCAAGGCTTTGCCGCCAGACACCGAACAACCTGTCATCAAGGCGCAAGGTGAATTGCGTAGCATTGGGGTGAAAGCCGGGTTGTTTGCGCCGGATCTTGAACCTCTCTGACAGTGCATGCATGACCTTGTGCTGATCCGTTGAAGGGTCGGCGAGTCGCTCCAAAAGATCTGGATACTGCCAGCGATGCCGGTTGATCGCGCGGTTCATGCCGCGTCGTTCAACGGCTTCATGATCGCTGGGCGTGGCCAATAGAGAATGCGCGTAAATCGCCGGGATGCCCTCAAGCGACATAGGGATCGTCTGAGAGCATAGAAATCTCGCAATATGATGCTCATCCACACCCTTGAACGTCCTGCGCATCACATCAAAAAGGGAACAATTCAGTTCATAGGCGCTCTCTGTGCCGTCCGGCAAAGCGCGCATCGACACCAGCGCACCCGCTTCGCGCGCGGTTTCAATCATGCGATCTTTTTCCTCAGTTGGCAGGACGCCTTCCGCCGGGCGCATACCAACACCGTCATGGCTCGCCGTGAAATTGAGATAGGCACATCCCAATTGCGCGGGCGGCATGCTGGACTGCCAAGCATGCAGATACCGCGCTGTGCCCGATTGCATCGCATGCAGGATGAGCGGTGGAAGCGGGAAGTTGTAGACCGCGTGTGCCTCATTGCGGTTGCCAAAATAGCTGAGGTTTTCGGTGCGCGGGACATTCGTTTCAGTCAGCAGCACGACCGTTTCAGACGTGTAATCGGCGAGAAGACGCAAAAGCTGCACAATGGCGTGGGTTTCCGGAAGGTGGATCGATGTGGTCCCTGGCACTTTCCAAAGGAATGCCACCGCATCCAAGCGCAGAATGCGCACGCCTTTGTCGATATGCACGCGGATGATCCGAAGCATTTCAAGCAGGACTTCGGGATTTTCAAAGTTCAGATCAATCTGGTCATGGCTAAAGGTGCACCAAACATGTTTCTCACCGTCGCGCGTCTCAATCTTTTGCAGTAGCGGCGTCGTCCTTGGGCGCACCACCTCAGAGAGGTCATCCTCCGGGTTGCCCTCGTAAAAAAATTCGTCATAAGGTGCATTGCCCTGCCGGTATTCATTGAACCAGTTGCTCTGGCTCGAAACATGGTTAAGGACCAGGTCCGACATCAGGTGAAAGCGCTGCGCGATGCGTGCGATATCGCTCCATTCACCCAATCTCTGGTTCACCGCGCGGTAGTCGGTGACGGCGAACCCGTCGTCAGAACTGAAGGGAAAAAAAGGTAAGATATGCACGCCGCTCACGACGCCCTTCATGTGCCGGGTCAGAAAATCAAGCAGCAGATCAAGCGGTTTGTGCTGCCCATCAATGAGTGTATCGCCATAGGTGATCAGAAGCGCATCCCGCTCTGACCAAAGCCTGTTGCTTGGCGATCTGGCCCGCTTTCGGGGCGTGCTTTCATCGGGCCAAAATATCTCCAGAACTGTCTGCGCCAGGTCTTCCGTGTCTTCATTCGGATAGATCTTGCCCAAAAGCTCTTTCAGCCGTGCATTGAGAAGACGGTGCGACGTATCCATCACTCACGAACCCCGAGCAAAAATGCAAAACTGCAAAACATAGTTAAAGCCGCGCCATACCATAATGCACTGACTGATAGCGCAGGCCTCATTGAGGTTCCATCTGCCTCGCTATTTTTTCGACATGCGGTCGCGCCAAGCCGAAAAACGCGTCTAACACGCCTGTTTTTTCGACACTTGCTCGGCGCCCTGGAAACAATTCTGATTGCGAGAGATCAATGTTGATTGAAAGGTAAGGACGCGCAAGGCGGCGTATATTCTGGTAAAGAGATGCTGGGCGACGAACGAAGTAGGTGCAATTTATCGAGCCTTAACAAACACCGCCAATGTCGGAGTACATCGCCACTGCAAGCGCGCGACACACACGTCCTATCGCTTGATCTTCGATGCTCTTTGCCTTGGTCACCGCAGACTTGGGACCAGGGCACATGATACAAAACACCACAAGAAGCAATTGCATTGCCTGCGTGCCGTTATAAAGATCGTTCGGGTACCTGGAGGATTGAAAATGCGGATTGTCCAATCTAACATTGATCGTGATGGTCGCTGAGGTTCGCTGCGGAATGACGAAAATCATGCGCGCAGAAGGATCAAAGCATGGCAACGATCTCTGAATCTGAGCCGATTTCGATAGGTGTCCTGTTTTCGGAAACAGGGATTACGTCGGTTGTTGAGCAGACGCAACGGTACGCCGTTTCGTTGGCCGTGTCCGAGATTAATGCGCGACGCGGCGCGGGCAATTTCGAACTTCAACCCATTTTTCTTGATCCTGCATCGGACCCCAAGCGATACGAGGCCGAAGCCGAAAACCTGATCTCGCAAGGGGTCCGCATCATTTTTGGGTGTTACATGTCTTCTGCCAGGCGGGCGGTTCTGCCCGTCGTTGAACGCGCTGGCGCATTGCTTTTTTACCCCACACTCTATGAAGGCTTCGAGTTTTCCGCCAATTGCGTCTATTCCGGCGCCGCCCCAAATCAAAACAGTTTGATGTTGGCCGATTACATGTCCGAGAACTTTGGCAAGCGGCATTACTTTGTGGGGTCGAACTATGTTTTTCCCTATGAATCCAACCGCATCATGCGCGATTTGCTCGTTGCGCGCGGCTGTACCGTTCTGGAAGAACGCTACATACCTCTGAATCCCAAAGATGATGACATTGACCAGATCATAGACGAGATTAACAAGCTCGAGCCGGATGTTATTTTCTCTACGGTCGTGGGGGAGGGCGCAATAAAGCTCTATCAACGATACGCGCAGAAAGGCCGGACACGAGAAAAAAGCCCGATCATGAGCCTGACCACCGGAGAGCCGGAGATCGCTGAGATGGGCGTCGATGCTGCCGAAGGGCACTATACCTGTGCGCCTTACTTTTCATCGCTGCCGCGTGCGGTGAACCAGAGCTTTGTGACGGCCTATCGGTCTGCCTTTGGGGCCCATGCCCCGATATCGGCTTGTACGGAAGCTGCGTATTTTCAGGTGCATCTCTTTGCTGAGGCGTTGAAGCTTGGCGGGCCTGACGCCATCCTGCAAAATCTGCCCTTGGTGGAATTCGACGCCCCGCAAGGTAAGGTGAGGGTCGACCGGACCACACAGCACACGTTCCTCACGCCGCGCATCGGTCGCGTCAATCCGTCAGGTGCGTTTGATATCGTCTACGATCACAGAACCGCTGTGCGACCAGATCCGTACAAAGTTGAGCCAGAAGCGAGCGGCTGGAGCCGTTTCGTGGGTGGTGCGTGATCAGATAAATCAGCAACCATGGCTCATTTTCAGCTCAAATCGCTTCGTGATCTGTTTGTGGTGGTGGCTCACCCGCCTGATCCTGACAGCCAACTGGTCATGCAACAACTCGAACGTATCGGCTGCCGTACGGAGGCCGCGTGGCCCATTCCACGCGACCTGCCCCAGGCGACTGATGTGCTTGTCGCAGCCATTGGTCATGACCACCATAAGGTTCTGAAATCCACGCTGCGGCGGGCGGGCGCGCGTCGCCCAGACGTGATCGCTCTGGCGGATTATGAAAATCCGGCCATGTTGGAGTTGATGCTGGATCTGGACGCGCTTGCGGTGATCTCAAAACCCGTTCGGCCCTTTGGCATTCTCACAAATGTGGTTGTTGCGCGGAACGTCTCATTGACCAGCAAGGCCCTGGTGAGTCGCGTCAGACGGCTTGAATTGCGCATGGAAGGTCAAAAGAAGATCGCGAAGGCCAAAGCAATTCTGATGGAAACGCAGGCAATCTCTGAGGAAGATGCCTATAAAATAATCCGAGCACAGGCTATGACCAAGCGCATTTCGATTGAAGAGATGGCAGATGCGGTCATTTATGCTCATGATCTATTGTCAGGGCGTACAAACGCCCCATAACTTAATCATCGATTAATCAACGGCGCTTAATCGAGTTTGAAAAGCGGATCCGATGCCTCATAGGCACGGACGCACCCGGGAAACGCAACAAAGCCTTTCCCACGAACTTTAGGATATCACTGGCATCGAAACGGCAGCATGACCGCTGCGCGAGCACTCATGCTGCGTTCGATGTTCGAGAGAACCCGTCAGCGATACCCAGCGACCATCACCATCACAATCATAGACTGGCTGCATTTTGCGGCCTTACCGAAGGGAGTGTGCCATGAGCATGAACCGCAGAAAGTTTCTTAAATCTTCATCTTTGTATGGTGCCGCCGCCGCACTTGGGCCGTCGGTTTACGCCGGAACGGCCAAAGCGAGCAGCGAAATCGAAGTTGGCGTGATGTTTTCTTTGACCGGCGGGCTGTCGATTGTTGAGAAGACCCTCGCCGACGCCACCCTGTTGGCGATTGAGGAGATCAATGCGGCAGGTGGCGTTGCCGGCAAAGAAATCGTGCCGATTGTCGAGGACGGGGCATCTGACCCGAAAACATACAACGAAAAAGCATCCAAGCTCGTACTGCGTGACCGCGTTCCGACGGTCTTTGGATGTTACACATCGGCCAGTCGCAAAGCGGTTCTGCCAGTTTTCGAGCGGCGCAAAAACCTGCTCTTCTACCCGACCTACTATGAGGGATTTGAGTGCTCCAAGAACGTGGTCTACACCGGCGCGGTGCCGAACCAACAGCTGTCCAATTTCATTCCTTGGATCATGGAAAACCTTGGTAAGAAAAAGTTTTTCATCGTCGGGTCAAACTATATCTATCCCCGGGAAATGGCCAAAGTCTCCAAGATCTTGATTGAGCAGGGCGGCGGCGAATGGGTCGCGGACGAGTATCTTGAATTGGGACACTCCGAATGGGGTGCGATGGTCAATCGTATCCGCGAATCCGGCTGTGACGTTGTGCTTTCAAACGTTGTGGGCGACTCGGTGATCGCGTTCTATCGCGAATTCATCAACCAGGGTCTGAGCCACGACACGCTGCCGATCTGTGCCACCGTGACATCTGAGATCGAGATCGCCGCAATGGGGGCAGAGTTTGCCGCGGGCAGCTACACCTCCTTCCCGTACTTCCAAGCCATCCCTACTGAGGCGAACATGTCCTTCCTGGATCGCTACCGCGCCTTCGTAAAGGACGATGCTGCGGTGACCCAGCACGCGCTCGAGTGCAGTTATTTCCAGGTGTATCTATGGAAGCAAGCGGTCGAAGCAGCAGGTGGTGAGGCCACGCCAGACACCATTCGGGAGGGTATCAAAGGGCAAACCTTTGATGCGCCAAACGGCCGTGTCACGATCGATCCTGAAAACTTACACGCCTACCTCACACCGCGAATTGCTCAGTGGGGTGGCGATGGTCAGGGCACCATCATTGACGAATACGCAGACCCGATCCAGCCCTTGCCTTACGTAGCCTATGGCGAGGCAGGTGATGACTTGTTCTGCACCCAAGGCGGTCTCGACACAGCACGGCTGTAATGCAGTTGGGGCGCCGCTCGCTGGCGCCCCAATCTCCCCAAATCACGAGGCACTCCATGGCGGATATTCTATTTATCGGGCTCTCATTGTCGTCAATTCTCCTGCTGATCGCATTGGGACTGGCGATCACGTATGGGGCGATGGGCGTCATCAATATGGCCCATGGTGAGCTTGTGATGATCGGTGCCTACACGGCGGTCCTTTCTGGGATTTATTTGAATTTCAATATGTTCGTGGCGTTGCCGCTTGCGTTTTTCACCGCAGCAGCGGTAGGCCTTTTGATTGAAAAGCTGGTGATCCGACGCCTCTACGGCCGGATTATCGACACGCTGCTCGCGACATGGGGCGTTGCAATCCTATTGCAGCAGGCTATCCGCCTGCAGTTCGGCGCCACGTTCTTCGACGTCACCGTTCCTGGTCTGGGTCCAGGCCTGCAGAACATTGATGTGCCATCGTTTCTGAACAAGCCGTTCGACGTGGCCGGGTTTACGGTGCAGCCCTACCGGACCTTTATCATTGCGGTCACGTTGATCCTTGCGGCGCTGACCTGGTATCTTTTCTACCGCACGCGCATCGGCATGCAGGTGCGCGCCATCATGCGCAACCCGGATATGGCGGCAAGCTGTGGCATCGACGTGCGGCGTGTGTCCGCGCTGACATTTGCCTATGGCTCAGGGCTCGCAGGCGTCGCAGGGGTTTTGCTTGCTGGATTTAAGACGGTCCAGCCAGATATGGGTGCCGCCGTGGTTGTGGATGGCTTCCTCGTCGTGGTGGTGGGTGGCGTCGGGTCACTCCTAGGCACGGGTTTGGCCGCGCTTTTGCTGGGTCAGATCAACGGTATCGTGGCGGTTCTGTCCAACGATATCGTGGCGCGCGCAGTTGTCTTTGGGGTCGTCATCGTGCTGATCATGTGGCGGCCGCAGGGCCTCTTCTCCTTCAAAAATCGCTGAGGACATGTGATGAGACTGTCCGACTCTCCCTATGTTGACGTCTTCGCCTACGGCATGTTTATCGCCGCGATCCTGCTGTTGCCTCTGGTGATGGACGATCCGTTCTGGCTGAACCGCATCGCAAAGTACCTTGTGTTTGGGATGCTGGGCGTCGCGATTGCCCTGTCGTGGGGATATGCGGGAATTCTGAACTTGGGCCAGGGGCTCTTTTTCGGAATTGGCGCGTATATGGTCGCCATGTCCTTGAAATTGCAGAGCTATACCAGCCTCCAACAGGGGTCAGACAAGCCTGTGCCGGACTTCATGCTATGGAATGCAGAACCCGGTGCGCCCACCGATCTATGCTGCATCGTGCCCGGCTCTTGGATCTGGCAGCCCTTTCAGGCGCAATGGTTCGGGATGGTCATGTCCGTGGTCGTGCCGGTGGTGATCTCATACATCCTTGCCACGGCGATATTCCGGCTGCGGGTATCGGGCGTCTATGTCGCCATCATCACCCTGGCACTGGTTCTACTGGCACGACTTTTGCTCATTGACGCGCAGCCGCTGACCAATGGGTTCAATGGTCTGACAGATCTCGGGTGGCTGACGGTCGCCGGGATCGAGTTCGATCCCTATTTGACAGCGACCTATTACATCATCGCCGTATCTCTGTCCGTCGTGCTGGTATTGGCGCGTCTTCTGATCTCCACCCGGGCCGGTCTTATTCTGCAATCCACACGCGATGACCCAAAGAGATCCCGGTTCCTCGGCTTCGATGTGGCCACCTATCAGGTTTTCTTTTTCACAGTGTCCGCGGCTATAGCCGGGTTTGCCGGCATGCTCTACGTGATCGCGGCTGAGTTTGCCTCCCCCAGTTTTATGGATCTCACATTCTCCATCTCGATGGTGGTCTGGGCGGCCGTTGGGGGGCGCAGCTCTCTGCTGGGGGCCTGCATCGGGGCCATCTTGATCAACACGATCGAAGCGTCGGCCAGCGAGACGGAGCTGCTTCAAGAAAGCTGGCGCGCGGTGATCGGCCTGATCTTCGTCCTGGTGGTTCTCTATCTGCCGCGTGGTCTGGCCGGGATCGGGCAGGAAACCGTGGACTGGATCGGGCGCAAGGCCGGGATTTCGGGACGGTCCCGGTCCGGTCGGGTGACCAATCCATCGGCGGCTGAGTGAGGGCGAAGACATGGCAAACCCTGCATTGATCATTGATGGTCTGAGCGTCGATTTCGGCGGTTTCAAAGCCGTTGATGGGTTTTCAACTGTCATTGATGACGGAGAGCTGCGCGTTGTTCTGGGCCCCAATGGTGCCGGCAAGACAACGATGATGGACCTGATCACCGGCAACACGCGGTCCACCGGCGGCACTGTGACGATGTATGGAAAAGACATCACCAACCACGCCGAACATGAAATTGCCCGCGCAGGCCTCGGCCGCAAGTTTCAGATCCCAAGTGTCTTTCGCGATCTGACGGTGTTTGAGAACTTTGAGGTGGCTGTGACCAAACAGCAGGGCGTTTTCGGCAACCTTCGTTTTGGCCTGCGCGCATCTGAGAAAGAGAAGCTCGACCAGATCATCGAGTTGACCCAGACCTCCGACGTGATCGACAAACGGGCAGGTGATCTGAGCCATGGACAGATGCAATGGCTCGAACTGGGGATGCTGATCGCGCAGGATTCCCGCGTCATCCTGCTCGATGAGCCGACCGCTGGAATGACGCAAGGTGAAACCTATCGCACGTCGCAAATCATAAAGGCGCTCAAAGGCCAGCACACCATCATCGTGGTGGAGCATGACATGGCCTTTGTGCGCGAGATTGCAGAGAAAATTACGGTCATGCATCTGGGGAAAATGCTGGCCGAAGGCCGCATGGACGTCATCGAAAACGACCCGAAGGTGCAGGATGCGTATCTGGGCAGCGGGGGAATACACTGATGCTGTCTGTGGCAGGTCTTGAGAGTTTTTATGGGCGCAGCCAGATCCTGCACGGGATCGATTTTGAGGCCGAAGACAAGTCGATTGTCACCATCCTTGGCAGGAACGGCGTGGGCAAGACGACCTTGCTCAAGACCATCCTCGGTCTCACCGATCGCTCCACTGGGACCATCACGTTGAACGGTGTCGATATCGCCGGTCACGATACCCATATGCGCGCAAGAAGCGGCATCGCCTATGTGCCCCAGGGCAGACACATCATCCCGGATTTCTCCATTCGGGAAAACATTATCATGGGCAGCTTTGCCGCCGAAAACGGCAGCGGCAAAATCCCTGATATCGTTGCAGATATTTTTCCCTATCTGATCGAAAATCTCGACCGTCCTGGTGGGGTCCTCTCTGGGGGTCAGCAACAGCAATTGGCGATCGCCAGGGCCTTGGCCGCGCACCCCAAGGTGATTTTGATGGATGAGCCCACGGAGGGCATTC
>ERZ1740065.2911-NODE-2911-length-10727-cov-12.350543_pt1 | contig 10727 bp, 5 predicted proteins | sample MGYA00581738_ERZ1740065 | MGnify/ENA primary metagenome ERZ1740065 (study PRJEB43018, sample SAMN04849749) | marine metagenome | isolation source: floating plastic debris | place: Pacific Ocean | collected 2008-09-01 | study: EMG produced TPA metagenomics...
TTTTAAAACAGACATCTAGGTCCTGAGATCTACGTAAGTTAAGTTATATCGGTCAAGAAAACAGCCATTGTGAATATTGTAATGAACGCTGGTCTGACACCGACCAGCTTCGTCTGGCCGATGCGGAACGGTAGCGCGTACCCGCGTATTACAACTAAGAGGGATCTGATGCACAGAAGTGCTAGCTGCCTTCTACAGATAGTCACAGAAAACAGACAAGAGACACAATATACCAATGCAACTGGATGCCATGCTTCTCTGGGCTGTTGAGTCCTAGCTTAGTTCCAGTAGACAGCAAATGCATTATAGAAGAAAAGGTTGTTAGCCACCACAAGTTTTGCTCCAATATTAAGAGTTTTCCCTGACATAACTTGTACCCTGCACTTAAGCTCTAGCGTTTACTAGCCTCCCCAGTGTCCGATCGGGAGGTAAGAGAAGGAAGGAAGGCAGGACTGGAAGAGATATGCTACTCGCAGATGGGATGCTTATCGCGTGTGTCACTACATCTTCAACAGTGCATCAACTCTGAATAGGTTCTATCAAATGTGACCTTTGGGCTGATATGGATTCAGGGTGGGAGGAACCTATGCCCCCTCAACCTTACCTATTGTCTGGGAAGAACACCGGCCTACTAGTGAGCAGTCAGATTTGATCGGAGACAAATTTCTAATGCAGTTGTTTACAACTGGGAGTCACAAGGTTTCTTGGTTTTCAATGTGAATTAAAGTTGCCTATTCATCAGTGTGCATATAAACATCACATATTCAGGGCTCCTTTCATCCGACCTCAAAGCTTTTACTTTTAGGCTATTCAGAGAAATCCGTCCACATAGTTAAAGGTTAAAGATAGAAGACTTTGTTATGTCTGCATCATGTCAGCGGTATGTCATTGCTCCTGAAGGTCGATGTAACCAATATTCTGTTAAGTCTATCAGATTGACGTAAACTAGAACCTGATAAAATCGGAACCAGATTAGAACTAGTTGAAAATATCCCTTCACTAGAGAAACTGAATGCTCCTGTACCTAAATCAAGTTTGTGACAATAGGTTACATATAGTCCTGGTGATTGCTCATCTCATCCTCAAGGAGGTTTTGGACTGCTACCAGTACCCACCGGCTCAGTGAGGTGACTTTCATGACACGCTGATGCAATGTGTTGCATGCAGCAGCGGCATCAACACACTGGTAATCTATGACAGATGAGTTGGGTAGCTAATGCACTGTGCGTCTTCTAGCTGCTATATTGGTAGGGTCTGGTGTGGGGCGGTATACCTGGCTGATCCTGTTAAAGTTCATTAGCTTATGAATATAACAATTGTTGCTTCAGCCTACTTGAATTAAATCCGCGATGTTATGAAATTGAGTTCTTTTGAATGAAGCTATTTTGTGTCTCTGTGCCATAACACTGTCATATCATTGGCCGTAGCATCTTGGGAATCAGGTTCTCGCACCCTCTGTTAGCCCAAGGGACCTATCAAGGGACTGAGGTCAGAGGCTGATCAGCTTATCCCAATTATATGTGTGATTGATTACATATCCCTTCCTGAACTGGTTGTTAGTCAGTGAGATCCAGATATCCCATGGATTTAGAGAGTCAAGGTGCGGAAATAGCTCCGTAACAGTAAATTACCCTAAAGAAACATTATCAGTCTTCTGATTATGCAAAAATTACCGCTCCTATGACACATATCTGAAAATCTGTAGATCATTAGACAAAGAAACAATCTAGCATGCTGGATTAAAGTTCAGGCGAAAGTGAAACTTAAGCATCTGGTTTCAGTAGCGGCGGGTTTCAGTAGCGGCGGGTTTCAGTAGTGGCGGCAGGGTGTGATAGCAGGGGCAGGGTGTGATAGCAGGGGCAGGGTGCAGAAGCAGTAGCCAACCAAAAACTAGGGCAGAAAATATCTTATGGCCAGGAATCTAATATGGTATGGGTACCATATTGACTGCATCATTAGGTTTCATTTGCAAGTGTCACATGGTGTTGCATGTGATGTTGTCTTGTGAGGCAAGTCTGTGAAAAAGGATGGCAGGTCTGTACAGAGTTATTCTATCACATCGTGATCGTATCACAGCATCCAACACTATTATCAGAGTCAGAGTACTGCTGATTGGCTATTATATCTTTTTACTGCCATAGATAGCAATATTATACATGTATAATCAGCTGTTCAGCTGACCCATGTAACACCTCTACTGAGGAAGAGATTACGAGCACATCGGTTTCTGTCAGGTTGACAAAGAACCGTCGGGGATGTCTCCTCTCTTACTGTGGCTCTTCATCTCTCTCTACTCTCTGGAGAGAGCAGGTATAACTAACCATCACCATTAATTACCAAATTTCGGTACCACGTCACCATTCCATTGTATTTTATTCTTACAGAAGCAGCATCTAACTATGCAAATGTGGCACTGAATAAACCAACCAATCAGAAGACGACACTGAATGATGAAAGTCCAGCTTCACTAGCAGTTGATGGAAACACAGGAATTGATCTTCTCTCCAGGACGCATCAATATAATCCCCCGCAATGGTGGCTGGTGGATCTCGATGATGATTACTATATCACCTCTGTCTACGTCTACACGGCACCAGAATCTACAAGTTAGTGAGATCAGCATGAGCGCGACTTAAATTGCACGCAGCTTAACTATAAATGAATAGAAACATCTATTTTGCTCAGAATTACTGCTGAGAATGACAGTTAGCTATTTTTTCGGTTAGATGAGGTACCAAAGGACTAGGATACAAGCAATTATATGAGCGAGCAAAATACCACACAGATGATCATTTCCTCCGTCATGCTAATTACTTGGATTTGTGCAAGCAAATGAAGCTGCAGTATGCTGGCTCACACAGCCATTCCTAGAACTAATATGCAAGCTATTTTCCGTTTGTTGAATAGAGGTTATGATTCATAGGCAAGTGATCTAATCAACTATTTATTTTTGACGGCAGTTTCTTTGCACAGTTGATGTCATTCAATCGTCCTATAATAAACTTATAATAAAGCCGTGTGCATGGACAATAGGCAATAACTCCCCAGATTAGTCCGATTTCGATAAAACTTGAATTTTTCCTCTAAAGGTGTGCGTACACTAGCTCCCAGTTCGCGAGAAAGCAGCTACTGATCGGCTGCAAAACAGAATTTGGTGCCTGGACAGCGCAATGCCAGAGTGCACAAACTTAATCATGAGCAATATTTGAAGTTTGATCGCTATCAAACTTGTCCGCCGAGCTGTAGATTATGGTCAATCACAAGCCAGTATTTTAAGGAAGACAACAAAATGACAACAACTGCCCAAAGAAACTGCCACCAAAAGTAAACTGGTGATTAGATCATCCGTTGATGAATCACATCTTCTATTCCACAAACAGACCATAGGTCATATCTTTTATCTATGAATGGCTGTGTGAGCCTGTTCAATGCTGTTAAATTTGCTTGGACAAATCCAAGTGATTAGTTCCACAGATATAATGATCAACTTTCGAGGCATTTTACTCACTCGGGAGATTGCTTGATCCATATAGTCTTTTGGTCTCTCATCAAGCCCCAAAAAGATAGCTAACTATCACTCTTAGCTGTCATTCTCAGCAACAATAATCTTTTTATTCATTAATCGTCAAGGTGCACGTGCGATTTTCAAGTAGAACACGAGGGGCATGGTAGAGAGAGGAAGTCATTCGATTATAATTGACCAATCATTGAGCTTGTGACGTTTATAAGCGCAAAGAATCAATCGGCTGCACTAGTGCATGGAGTGGAGCTGTGTTTGACGTTGCGTTGGGCAAGCCTTCAGTCCGCTGATAGTTAGGAGCCAGTGTACACTTAGCTTAATTCTGTCGGCGGACCCTGACGTTACGCTGTTCAGGCATCAAAAAATTGTTTCAACCGATCCACAGATAGCGTTTTCAAAGATATGGAGCCAGTGCACTTACACCTAAGAGAAAGCTTAGGTTGGATCATCAGGTCCATTTTATTGATATATAAGACTGGATTAACACTCGAATGTGTCTACATCAGTGAACATGAAGCGAATCTTGCAGGAAACAACAGCTTTTGTCTTCTCTTGTCAGCGCTCACTCCTGCGCCTATCTGCGCTCACTCCTGGACCTATCGGCTCTCACTCTCTCTCGTGCGTGCACACTTCCGCACAAGCTGATGAACGAACAAATATTGATTGAAAATTGACAAAAACCGAAACAATCAATTAGGGAGGTTAATTCATTTACCTGCTATTGGAAAATCAAATTAATTTTTTGATTGTCCTCCACCAACGGAAACTTTGTGCTCTTGTGCATACCACAGACGACAGACGACAGCTTTTTAAGATAAATTTAAGATATTTTTTACCTGGACCTTTACTTGATTCAACTCTACCACTCTTTAGTTTGTTTGACTCCTAGCGTATATTTTATGTTGTATATACTGCAACGGGTGTGAATTACCATCAATAAGTTACCATAGTCTGATTAACTTTCATTGTTGCTCTAATTCCATTATCTGTGTTGGCTGACTGTCATATAAATATACTTAGTCCACTTTTCCAACAACGAAGCGTCCACAGTATCTTCTAGTCATATACCCCAAAACTGCAAAACATTTAAGTCCATTGCTGGTCGCATTGCTGGTCATGCGGCGTCACTGGTCACAGCACCGGTCATGTTGCCTGGTACATCACTGCAGCGTCACTGGTTGCATCTCAGTTCTAGTCACGCTCCTAATGATCAATGTGCTGGGTACGTTTGTATTTCATGTCTGTACTTCTTATGTCAATCACAGCTATTTTTATGACAGTCGTAGAAACACATGACACATAATTTCCACAAAATGCCTGTCAGAGGTCTATCAGATAGTTCACATCAAGTTTTTATATTATTTTATTAATTTCTAATCATGGAAAGAAGCATTTGCAACTGCCTATGGTCAGTCACTTACCACTACACCATCACTGGGCTTTACAGGTGACTATCTGATGAGAACTTACCTTCTGATCACCACATCAGCGGATGGTAACCCCGTAATATCTAATGCATCATCATGGGACTCGATCTGGTACAAACAGGAGAAACTCAAAGCTGTAGAGCTCATTGCTGACATTAACCAGAAGGTCAGACGAGTGGCTGTGTATAGCAATTGGTTTTTGGGAGTGGCTCTGGCTGAGGTAGAAGTTTACGGCATCTGTGAGTAGCAAATCTTGGTACTTCGACTTAAGCCATATATATATTATTCAAATCTCACAGCAATTACACCTTAGGTTCGATTGGAGTACGGACTCAGTAGATTCTCTACTAGGTGACTGCAATGATATTTGGATAACGATTCTGAATATATTGCAGTGAGATCGCGACTTCCATCGCTTAGTGGTCTTAAAGCACCGGTGGTTCACAGCAATCTGACAACGATGGATGTTATTGTCTTCGAATGGACATCTGACATGGAGGGAGATTTCCCACCAGACAGGTGCACATGTCGCCATCCATATTGCGATGTAATCCTTAAATTATTTTATCATTGCATATGGGTGCAGGGTGTATCTTGAGAATAGGTCCTCTTTCTCCAAGGTGAAAATTGCTTTAAGAATGTATTTTATAGGGAGAGGTGTTTGAAAGTCACTAAGAAACGGTTGCAGAGTTGTTGCTCTCACCGCATACAAGCAAAATATTGGCTGAAGATTCAATCATCATTAACTGGTCGAATTCTATTCTGTAGCTACAGACTGTATCTGGGTGAAAGATTTAGGACGTACACTCACAGCGACACTTGGGCTGGACACAGTTTCACAGTCACTGATCTCTCTCCGGGTACTGAGTACACGTTCCACTTAATCAGTTACTACGATGTGTTCACACTCTCCGATTCAGTCTATACGTTCACCGCCTCCACACTACCATGTACTGGTAGGATCTCACTCTATCCAGTTCAAATATAATTACTTAACATAATCTCCCTACTATTAAGTTACTCTTTTCATCAGTTCCATCACCTCCCAGCGACCTTCAACTATCAGAAGCAGAGGAGGTTACAAACTTCGGTCGCCAGAGATGGAAGTACATTGTTACCTGGAAGGTAACGTCTATATGCACCTGCGAGACTATCACCACCATACAAATTTAGTCTTTACAGCTATATTATTCTAAGAATAAGCACAAACTTTACAGTGAGATACACAGTACTGCTGATTGATAAATAAATAGCGAACAATATAATAGTTTACATTATTTAGTCTGTGATATTTGCTACTACGAAGAAGTGTAGCTCGTTGCAATGGCCTTGCACTGATATCTCACCATCATTGTACACTTGCTGTTAGTTGATTCCTTCAAACCCATCAACTTGGCAAAGCAAAAATATGAATAGAAAAGCCTTCCTTATCAGCTGTGACAGATCTTCAGGCTTTTGTGAAGCTCTCATCACTGTGCCCATAGTTTTTTGCATTAAGACGGAATAAGTTGCCTAATACTGATTTCAATTGACCCGCATCTGTTTTTACGTCTTAGTTCATGGCCTTAACTTGCTCCCAATTCTAAACATTTCTCATCAAACAATTAAGATGAAAACTAAAGATAACTATGAAGACTAAGATTAGCAATGAACTGAAAGCACAGGTACAAGTAACAGCAGGCGAATACAAGCAACTGGTAGCCGGTGCTTGATAGCCTATGAGAGCAATTACAGGCACAGTGGTAGGCAATTCACGAAGGTCAAGTGTTATCTTGTGTCAAGTTCTGACTTGGCCGACATTGCTATAACATGAACTTGTATGGACCCATGGAATAAGGCAAATTGTATCGTTCTGGAAATATGTAAAGATCAGCAGCTGAATCACATTTATATCAATGTAAAAAAAACTCGGTTTACGCTGTCTATCTTGCCACCAAATAGTCATCCCTGATTTAGTACTGACCTAAGAAAACACAATACCTTATTACTTTGTTCCACAGGCTCCAACGGACACAGGATGTACAGGTCTGCATCTCTCACGCCCGTACATACTTACTGTCACTGTAGTTGCCGGGGGCCCTCTTCTCTGGGCACATACCAAAGCCAATCTATATGTAGACAGTGAGCAGACATTCACATTTTCTGTCTGGTCCAGAAATTCACAGGGCCAGGAATCAGCTACGAGTGTCTCTCTCACAGAAACCCCTCCTCAGCTGGGTCAGTATCTGCTATAGCGCTTTCAATTCGCTGAACTGTAATATTCAGGTACCTTTACTATCCATACTGCCACGGGGCATTGATATGAAACGTATCATTCGTGGAACCTATCATTCATCTCTTTATTACATGATTACTTGGTTGTTGTCATTTTCCTATCAATATCCGTGCATGAAGCACATGCGCGTACATGTGGAAGCTAGTGGGCAAGCGCGCACATGAGCCTCAAATGCGGAAATATGCCCAAGAGCGCATGCGGGAGCATTCCTGCATAAGTGCTGGAATGTGCGCGCATGGGCGCGAACATTATTGCACTTGTATCGATGGGAGAACGACTAAAGCTATCTATAATTGTCTCTACTGCATAGGGATAAGGAAATAAGATCTATATATACAGGTATAGGTATATATAGGTATATTACATTTTATATTAGTATCAATCATGTATTTGGATTGTTATTTCATTCAGTGCGTAGTCACAGTCACCGTCACCGTCACCGTCACCGTCACCGTCACCGTCACTGTGGCAGTCAATTCAAAATTAAATAAGAAGACATGAGTCTTTGATGTGATGCAAAAACTTCATGGCACTTCTAAAACAGCAATTCCGAGAAATTCATTCGATTAAAAAAATCAATTTTTACTCATACAAAGTCATAAAAAATTCTCAAGAACATCTTAATCATTCTGCAGAGTAAATGATTTAAAATACCTTCTTTTACTGGAGTTTGTCATTCTCCTCTCGATTGTTATGCTTACTCCCTGTCTAACAGCACTCACTCTTGCGCCTCTCCGCACTGACTCTCGCACACTCCCGCTCACTCTGGCACACTCCCACTCACTCCTACTCACTCGCACTCACTCCCCCATGTACTGATGCACAAATATTAGAGAATGACAAGGCCCTTTTACCCATATTCTAGGCGGCATCAATAGCTGTAAATCCTGGATTCACCTGTAATCTTTTATCAAGTTAACTATGATTTAATCCTTATTATCAATATGACTTTTTATTTTAGCTCCACAAGTCACACCTCTCAACACCATCCTGTCACCCATAAACTCTACCTGTGTGACACTGAGCTGGGCTCCTCCTCTGTATCCTAACAGACTCTCTGGATACAAGGTAAACTGGTCGTCATAATTCATAGCATACGTACCATCTCCACATTTCTAACCAACGAAATATGAAATAGATTTTTTCATTTTCCTGTCCATGCTCGCGCACGCTCTTTCACAAGTTTTCCGACATTTCTGAAATTGCCCGCATGTGTTTTGGGTACAATTGTCGATGAGAGAATGAGAAGATCCATGAAATACTTTACCTTTCCACAAAATTTTATAGAATTCACTGAACGGCAATTTATATATTCTTTGGAAATTAGACTTTGGATTCAGCAGATTTCAGCCGGCTGAAATCTGGCATTTAGTTTCATAATCTAGATAAGAAATGATACTGGATGTCGGTGATAATGTCGTAAATAATCCTTTTTTTCAGCACAAATGTACTGACCACTCTAATCAGAGCCAAGCAGGGAAGACAGTAACCAATGTGACAGTGTGTGGGTACACACCGTATCAGGAAGTACGGTGTAACATATCGGCTTACAACAGCGCTGGAGACAGTCAGGCTGCTAACCCATCGTCTGTTAGGACTGACTGTGCTGGTGAGTCTGAAATTTGAAGAGTGGATAACATTAGATGACGGAAATGATATCAACCCTTTTTTATAGCTCCATCACAGCCAACTAATCTACAAGTGCAAAAGCTGATCTCTGCAAACGACTCTGACAGGTTGAGATGGAGATACGGTGCGTCGTGGGAGGTATGGTCAGTAGTAGCAAGTAATTTAGTCAATCATCAATTAGATTGATTTCCCTGTGCGGATAAAGTACACCAAAAAGTGGCTCTTTAAGTTTAGTGGTGATGTCAATATGAAGATAAAATACATTCCAGGTAATTCCAAATATTAACCATTAGCAAGAAATTGAACTAGCCGTCACTGGAACCTTCAATTGTCTGCTAGCAATTAGACTAGACCTGGGATTGAGCTCGTTTAGCACAAGGAGAATAACAGACTCTAATGCAGTTAGTAACAGAAGTTTACGACGGCTTTTGTCTTTCCTTCTTTGATATACATGCATCTGGCAGACGCAACCACGTGCAAGTATGCGCGCGTATGTATTACACCAGAAGCGGCATGTATGAGAGAGTATGTGAGGGCACATGCGTGCATATATGTGCATAGGGACAGGAGAATGAAAATTGAAAAAACCTGAGAGATCTTTTTTTAATTACAATAGCAATATCAGTGGTCTGCAGAGGACCCCTCTGTAAAACATTGAGACATTCATAACCCACGATTCGTAGAAAGTCGACTTTCATGAATCAAGCCAATATGAAAGTAAGATATGCGACTAGCCCTGCTCAGCATATGAATGAATCAGCATCAGATATTGGTATAAAAGAGTTCTGATGCATCAAGTGCATCATACAACATCCTTATCCAAGTGGCATACTGCTGTCGCCCCCATTACCGCAGTAGTCGTATATCTCTGCGTGTCAAATAGTATTCATTACTTTTACTCATTATAATTAGTGAGGGGTAGTAAGTGTTCTCGTTGTCGGCTAAGGCTAGTACTCTACCTCCCAGGTACCAGCAAAAGTCAACTGTGCCACACTGCACCCTACGCAACCATACGAACTGACAGCTCCCGGAGTGCACAACGACTCGTACCCGACTACTAGTTTCACCCTCTACATAGACAGCGAGCAGACATTCACGGTGTCTGTGTCGGCCAGGAACAATGAGGGTCTGGTATCAGAAAGTACTAGTCTGACTCTAACAGCTCCTCAACTACGTTAGTAGCAATCTTTCTATTTAGTCAATCCAATGATGATAGAGCTAATGGCGACCGATCAAAACATTCTGCGGTTTTATGTATTGGATATGTGGCTAAGAAAATCAGTTGAATAATACGAGCACTCTGCCAGGAGATACTAGTAGCACAAAACTTAAGGAGACTGTCTTCCTAATGTGGAATCACTCTTGCATCACCTGAGAGACTCTCATATGCCATTTCGTACATGGCTGTGTCAATAGAGATGTATACTCGTTATGCTGTTTCCGTGTTTTATAGCTCTGCATGAACAACCAGAAGATGTCACTCTTGAATCATCCTCTCCTTACTGTGTGAAGCTGAATTGGAAAGCGCCGCAGCAAAGTAACAGACTGACGGGTTATAAGGTAACTCCTCCTTTGACTTGGTAACAATCAGTTTATTTGGTCGGGAATTCAGGCAGCTTACATTTGATAGCTTGACTAAAGAGCAGAGATTGGTGCAGCGAAAACCGATGAGTTATGAAATCATAAGTAGCATAGCATTTTCCATGTTTTCACTTGTCACCGCAACTAATGGAGACCGGCGTGATTGAACGTCTGCCCTTACTGGCTCCTTCATGAATAATAAATCCCTTGAATCTTTATCTTTGAGCAAATGACAGATGAAACTGTGTCCAGTGGACCCATTATTGGTGTAATTATTTGTAATATTTGTATTATT
>ERZ1740065.2913-NODE-2913-length-10722-cov-12.412206_pt1 | contig 10722 bp, 6 predicted proteins | sample MGYA00581738_ERZ1740065 | MGnify/ENA primary metagenome ERZ1740065 (study PRJEB43018, sample SAMN04849749) | marine metagenome | isolation source: floating plastic debris | place: Pacific Ocean | collected 2008-09-01 | study: EMG produced TPA metagenomics...
GCCCCGCCGTAGCCTCGCCCCGCCGTAGCCTCGCCCCGCCGTAGCCTCGCCCCGCTGTAGTCTGACAATGATCTACTCGACTTGAATATGAACCCATATAGAGATGTGTATGTGGGCTGCATGTAGCTGTACTGTCGTTGGCACCTCAATTTGAACACAAGATAAAGATGTTAAACAGACTGCAAATATCAGCAGATTCATGATCAAATCCCTTTCTTAGACACATGCCATATAGTTGAGAGAATACAGTACTGCTATCCCCCTTTCTTAGACACGTGTCATATAGTTGAGAGAATACAGTACTGCTATCACCCTTTGTACTTGCACTCCAAGTCAATGTGATTGACTCATTGCTGTCAGCTGACTGGCACTCTGTATCAGGCGCTCTGTATCAGGCGCTCTGTATCAGGCGCTCTGTATCAGGCGCTCTGTATCAGGCGCTCTGTACCTCCCTGTGTCATGTATGGTCTCCACATATTTTAGCAGCCGAAAAAAGCGCCAGCCACCACTCAAAATGATGCTAAGAAGAAACCGAAGCAGACGAAGAAAGGCGGCAAGAAGTGATGTCACGTCATCGTGATTGAAGTTAAGATATGTAAATACGGTGTGACAGTAAGACTTTACTTTTGTACAAGTTAGCCACGTTGGTTATGATATATAGAGACTATCGGCATGTAACCGATGTACCACAGTCTTCACTAGCTGCCAGACAGTCTCGATTTCCCTGAGTTAGACTTGGCCGGCGCCGTCTTCGGTCGCTCGATCATCGGGAAGAGATGTTGAAATAACTCCTCGAAGTCCTCCTCGCTCATCTCTACCACTCTGTCGCGACAGAACTCCACCGCTGCCGCCACGTTTGGCGAACATATCTCCCACGTCCTGATGAATTTGAGGACTCTCGTAAACTTGTGCTCGCTTGCCTTGCTAGAGCTCTCAGTCTAAAACAGCGAGTCCATCCAATATCAATTGCACATAGATTCATCTAACATCTGGTGCTGTCAAGTGAGGGCACTCGGTTGCAACAAGTTCACTCTGGGTGTTATAAAGTGATGGGTAGTCGATGGCACACCGTACACACAACATCTAGTCTTACATAACGCTGCTGTCAGTGGGAGCACAAAATAGTAGAGATTATCCCATGTTATATCGGCTTTCATGAGCAGTATTATCAGTACCATTATCGTTATCGTTATCGTTATTGTTATTATTATGTTATCAGTATTTTCATGCGCACACTCTAAGGTTCCACCAAGCACTCTGTCATTCTAGCTCGTTCTTCCGTGCAAAATTATATGGCAAAATTATATGTGCAAACTAGTGCAGGCAGCTGCAGGTGCTTCTGAAGTTCACCTTATTGTCAGGTCCGTAGTTCTGAAATCGAGTGACCAAGAGAAATGAAAAATGTTGACAAAACTTTCACGGCGTTTTGAAGACTTATGCGTAGCTTGAAGCAACGGTAGTTGTCTATTTCTCTGCCCTAAAATCGCTCAAGATAAGAAATCTTGAAAGTTCTTATGACTTCTTTGAAAATTCCAGAACTTCAAGAACTTTCAGGGCGGGGAAATAGACAATCACTGAAGCAACATGACAGACAGACTACATTATAACTTCCTATACGATGGCACACTGGTATAGTGTAAGCTCAGTCAGTCGGTTTATATCCGGTATTGAGACGTTGTGCTCTCGATCAATGTCAAGGTGACAGGTGACTGAAGGTGTGGGCGAGACTTACGATGCCGAACGTGCGCAGTTTATCTATGATGGAGACAAAGTACCATTGCTTTGCACAGTCCTCTGGTATTAGATTCACCAACTCATCGAACCTGCAACACATACAAGATCATAGACATAGAGCTAGCTAGACTGGTATACTGATACATTGGACATAGACATAGAACACCGTAGAGCTAGCTAGACTGGTATACTGACACCGATGGGCATAGATGTAAATATACTTGATCTCAACTATCATATCTGCTCTGTGGATTTGATGATCTCTCCTTTCCCCCTCTCTTTCCCCTTCCCCCTCCCTTCCCCTCCTCTTCCCCCTCCCTGTCTCCTTCCCTCTTCCATTTTTCATTGTTCATTTCCTCAATATATCCCTCCTTCCTTTCCCTATCACATTCTCATTCCATCTCACTTGTTTCTCACTCCCCCCTGCAGTAGACCCTTGCTAGTCACGCCTGATCTCAGACCTACCACACGGCATATTTCGACTGGTCCTGTTTCTTGTTCTTCTCTTTCTCTGCCTCCCTCCTGAGGTGCTCGCTGTGGATGCGCATGTGTTTCAGCGCCCTGTGGAAGCTCGACTCATTGCTCATTCTTCTATTCATTGCACTGAACTTGTTCTGGCATGTGTTGAGGCGATTTCTGTATGAGAAACAGCAGTTTGTAACTGATGACGCTAATGATTCAGTTCTAGACTAGCAATGGCTCATAATCGGAATCTAGCTGCTGTTAGCATCAGGCTATTATTAGGAGATTTACAGTAATAGTGTCTGAGTTCTCACTTCTCCTGGTAGTCTAGTTCATCGTGAAGTCGAAGCGCTTTCTCCTCCTTCACCTCTGCCCAATTCTGCCTCATCTCTGCCGAGTGGTTCATCAGCTTGCTACTGCGGCAGGACACTTTGAACTCCTGCAGCTCCTTGGAATATTTCGGCTTCACAGCATCTGTTGCCTTGTACATCCTCGAGTGAGACAGACGCTCCATAGGAGCGTTATTCGCCTTTATGGCCTCCTCTAGTTGCTTCTGTAAGATGGAGAGAGAAGGCTCGTGATTGTGTCACACCAACGTTCTATCCTACCGCCATAGAATAAACCTGCTTACAGCAATTTCTTGCTGTCGTATTTCCTCTCGCGTGAGCTGTGCCGTCGTCGACTTGGTCTGGTTTGGCAAAGTATAGTTTGGCTGTTTTGTCGTCGTTGATTGGCCGTTGGTCATCGTGTTTTCTGGCTCAGAAGCTTCTTCTGCACCTGCTGCTGCTACCGCTGCCACGACTACTTGTCGGAGGTGTGCGTTCTGATACGAGTCCGGGGATGCTGCTGATAATTTGGAATTCAATTACGGAAAACTGGTGAGATAGCGTCTGTAGTTGATTTGGTTGACAGAAGTGACGGTGCTACTGAAGTAATATTCAGAGCCCCCCTGACAGTGCGAATCGGATGTCTGTCTATTGCAGATGTCGTTCTGCTGAGGGTGGTTGTCTCTATCGTAAATATTTCACTTTTACTCTCCGGTTTCTTTGGTGCCACATTTACAGGCTAATTAGGCAAGTTTTTCTTTAGATAAAAATTCCTTGACCCTTTGATCTTTGCATCATAGATCTATCTATTCCTAAAAGCACATTTCTTGTTGTCCAACACACTGCTGACTATACTGGAAATTTAGCTGTGCATATGAGTGTCCTATTGACAAACAAAGATGATAGTATGTCATAATGATCCCATAGTGATGTCATAGTTATGTCATAGTGACCTCATAACAATACCATGATGATGTCATAGTGTTACTGTAGTGATGTCATAGTGATACCATAGTGATGTCATAGTTATCTCCTAGTGATGTCATAACGATCCCATGATGATGTCATAGTGATACCGTAGTGATGTCATAGGGGGTATAGACTCACCCTCATTTATGGTGCTATTGTCATTCTCCGCCCTTGCGTCATCCAGACCGGCAGTATAGTTCTCTGTCAGAGGAGTGTACGGCAGCTCGACGCTCGTTTGACTCTGTGCCAACGACCCTGACCTGCTCCTGGCTGTTATCGACCCCAGTCTACAACACCAGCAATCGATGATGTCACGTTGCACCTATTATTGCCTCTATAGTAGGCTCAAGCGGAGTAGATTTTCAAGACATGCTGTCAGTTCTTTCATCCATGAGGCTGCCACATGGACCTGTGTGCTGGGAAATCTTGACACCATGAGGCAGTGCAATGGTAATTTTTGCAATGAAAACTAGGGACCAGCAAGATTTAGCAACAATTTAAATACTTCGTGATTCTTTGATTGTTCAAAATGTTGTAACAAAAACAGTCCCGTGGAGAGTTTGAAAACCGTTGTACAAAGCGGTTATCTCGGATTCATATTGCTGCCTACCGCTGTCAAGTCTATCCAATGTTTTCAATGCTCCTCATCACAACCAGCCTGTGATATTTCCTTCACAATATTAGAACTCACTTCAGTTGACTGCAGATTGGGAATGCTGTCGGAATTTCCAGCTAGCCAGTTTTACAGAGAGCGGTTGCTCAAAGCCAAATTCTGCATTTGCTGGTGTAACAATGGTTTTTGTTATTATGATCAACATTATTTTCTACCGACTACACCATCTTCTCATGCATCTGTGCAGTGTGAGAAGACTAGCCGGCCGGCGTGAGAAGACTAGCCGCTGGTGTGAGAAGACTAGCCGGCGGTGATTTGGCTTCACCTGCTGCATTGGCGAGCATTTTTCCTTGGCTGGGCATTGACCAATGGGAGCCGAACTGTACCGAGCACTTTCCTTGAGCTACTCACAACGGCAGATGCGTGAAAGATGGTATCGGTGGCAGTGTGATGCCTGTATTACAAATATCGCACTAGTAATTTATTAGGCAAATCTTGCTTACATGGTGCTGTAAATGTTTCTGAGTTGCTGCCTCGTAGGAATGCTGCCTAGATTGAATTCTAGCTGCCCAGCTCCGCCCCTCCCGATCACACAATAGCAGCTTTGATCACCTGAACGTCCTCATGTTCGAGAAGACTGAACGTTTCTTTTCCGGTTTCACTCGGCTCCTCCGGACTTCCTTTGACCTCGCGACCTTGAACAAGTTGTCGTATTTCTGCTGCTCCTTCTGCTTCTTTTCCTCCAGCTGCCTTTTGTTCAACTCGACTCCGCCCATGTTCTCAGCACTGAAATAGTAGGGAGTAGTTCATCACCTATGGTTCCTCGTTCTAGGTACCAGATATGATGCGGGCTGGTTCAATTACCACCCCTCCTCCCTGCCCAATTCCTTCTCTAACATGATAGGCTGAATACTTTGATTGTGCATACAGAAAGCCCTCCAGACAGTGCTCACTGCTCTTTGCGATAGCCATAGATATGGAGACAGGATGCTGTTAGCTCATCATATCATGAGCCAACAATGTCCAGTCTCAAGTTCTATGCTGATCATTTAGCTTTTCCTTCCTACACTCTGCGAATTGGAAGAAAACAAACAACCGAATTTACATTGCTCTTCTATTCAGCCTTCTATTTTCCTTTGCGGCAGCAATTCATGCAGATTTAACTGCCCATAGGACCGTTTACTCATTTTTCAGCACCATTAGCAATATGAATCATGGGTTACGATGAACATGTCAAAGAGTGGGTGGGGGTATATCTTGACGAGGCAGTGGTCTCTAGCCTCTGACATGAAAGCACCTACTTATTTTTACTTGCGAGTAGCCATTGATGATGCTGTTATCCGAGACTGCTAGCTTCTATCATGTTGAGCTTAGTTGTTAATTTTAGTATTAAGTTTTTCAGTCATGCTTTAGTGGGAATCTTCTCCCAGCGACTTGCTGTACTTGTGGTAATAAACATTCGATAGTCATTGTGTTATGAGCCAATGATTGCAGCGAGCCACAGGCTTCGCAGGAAATCGGCATCTGAGTATTGAAAATACATGAAAATGTTCAGCCAAAAAGACAAGTCCTAGTACATTTATCATTGATGCACTCTAGATGAACTTGAACAAATCTGTCGGAATGTCTACATACACACCATTGCTGAAATCATAGGCCGATCTATCGTCGTTGTAACAGTGTTTGTTTAGATGCAGTAGCTCACCTATATCCGTTGGGATTTCACGTTCAGTACTAATTTGATAGTATGCGGCTATGTTGTAGAATAGCAGGTCGCTTCTTGCTTTTTTTATATCGGCTTCTACCCGTCTTCTCACGAAATAGGAGAAGGAAGAAGCTATGCTAACAGCAATTGGCATACAATTTTGCTGCTAAATGTCAATTGATGCTTATTGCAAAAAGCACCACTCACTATCCGGAGGGCTTTCTGTATGTGCATTCATAGTCCTGCCCACTTGTGTCTAGATTTTGAATCGTAGTCACAGCCTCAGGGCTATAGCGCTGTATCAAACAAACCACACCGCTTTGTCAGTCAATATCAGGTACAATGTATCGGTGACCTTCACTCCTCCATACCTGACCATCTAGTCACTTCTATGCATGATTGAGTAGATAATATTTGGTATTGCTGATGAAGATTGCTTGTAAGATTGAGTTGGGAAGATTTTTTGACTTACAGCAGCCGTCGAAGTTTCATCCAAGTTGATAAAACTACCTACTGTAGAACTGGATTTGATAGCGACAGTCTAACGGCTGCAAAACCCCAAACCGCAAAAAATATCATTGGAATTCACTATAGAAATCACACCCATTATACCTTATATAGGTGTTGTCTTCCCATTTATGGGATCGCTATCGTTAGATCGCTATCGTTAGATCGCTATCATTTTTATTTCTTAGTGATTTTGAAGGAAACGCTAAAAGTTCTGTCACTATCAAATCCGGTTCTACAGTACTCATTGTTTTAACGACCGACCCAACCGACCGATTTATGTCAGTCCATGATAATGTGTCAAAACTTCCATGACCCAGGTCGATAGTCTGTCGCAAGCACTCCTTGTATCGGCTCAGATATAGTCTGTCACAAACACTCCTCGCATGGACTCAGATATGGTCTGTCGCAAACACTCCTCGCATGGACTCAGATATAGTCTGGCGCAAACACTCCTTGTATCGGCTCAGATATAGTATGTTGCGAATAGCTCTGGTACCGGCTCAAGAAGGATAGAATGTGTAGGACGCAATACCTGAGCTGCCAGCAAGTTATCAGCGGTGACATAGTCGAATTCTCGGTGATGTCCATGGCTTTGAGAATCCAGTGGAGGCAGCACAGCTGACGGAACAGCGTCTCTCTGCAATGAGTTATGCACCAATCATTCGCTGGAGGGGGAGGGGAGCATCGAAATGTGCAACAAAAATTGTGATCAAATGCATTCAGCATTGATTATGAAATGGTTGACGGTACGTCATGATCAATAGTCGTATCATTTTTAGTCTATTGTGTCACGTTCTGTGACGTTTAATGAAATTTTGTGACGTAGAAACCATGAGTTATATGGGAGCGATGGCTTCAGTTTATGCTGTTGGTTTGTAAAAATGTTTTTTATGATTAGCTTGGTCTGCACTACTTTTAATCATGCATGTGACATTTCACATGTGACAAGTGACATGTCAAATGTTATATATGAAATTAAAGTTGCTATAGCCGAGTCTACCTCCTAGCCAAGAGTGTTTGTCAGCCATTTTGTAGCCTCCAGTCCTAAGTTTCATAGCCGAAGTACCTTAGTTCTGCTACTCACCCGACCATTTCTTCATGATGTTTCTTCTGGCTGATGTTGTTGTGTATGGGTGTGTACGGACGTGGTGCGTGACCTTTTCGTCTCCTGAGAGTTGATGGTGGCGCTGACATCTGACGCGCTCCCTGCGTCGATCTGAGTCAAACGTCACAATATCCCACGTCTGTTGGATTTAGTCAATGGTTTACTATTTCTAAATGCGGACTCACTGTCTCTCTGTTAGTCTGTGCCCGGTGCTGGTCTCCGGCCGCAGCTGGAACCTGACGCCTCCTCCTCCTCCTTCATCGAGTTGCACTGTGTGACTAGTCGGCTCCTCAGGCTGCTCTGGCTCGTCCGGAGCGTCTAGCTGTACAAAGTACCTGCAAGCACCGACCCATCACGGTGTCAGTGTGATGGTAACTGGCTATAGTGTTAGAGTTAGATGTCTTACTTTGATATGTCTGTGTCGTCTTCGGCATCGCTGTCGCTATCGGACTCGCTGTCGCTGCTGGTCTTGGCTGGTTGCCAATTCATCAAGGCGCGCTCTTTCTCCAAGGCTTCAGCGTGTTGTCTCTTGGTTAACTACAATGGGTGCGTGGATTGTTGTTTGGCTTCATTTTCTAATTCCAAAACTAAAATTTTGGGTTACATGCAGTGACCTTGGGGTGAGTCGGTGCAATGCTGTCTAGGTATACATGCCGAGTACGTTAGGAATTACCTGCTATACCTGTTTAATAGAAGACTGTGAACTGCAATAGTGAATGTAGGCAGGCGGTCACACATTGCTTTTGAAGGCGTTAAGCCTTACAAAGAATTCCCATCGAATAAAACCGTCAATTCAGCTTGTTACTTGCGAGACTTTAATTTCCTGTGTTTATTTTTTGAACCGTGAAGTTTGCTGAATTTTCGGAATGAAAACTGTTTTAGCTAGAATCGATCGACGTCGTACAAGTTCAACATAACTCACTAATCTTGTAAGTCTTTTGTTTGGCCACATGATCGACCCCATGGTCGGCAATATGGATGCTGTCAATAGTTGTTAGTCTATCTACACTGCACTTTAGACTAATGTGAACGCTTACCGTTTTCGTCCACTCGTCTTGTAGGACCTTAAATAGGCCATGACCCAGTTTGACGTTTCTCAATAAGCCTCTACAAACATATTGGAAAACTGCTGATATGTGTATTCATAAGGTGGAACCGATAGTTGGGGATCATGGCCGAGTCTGAAGAATATTTGAGTGTACAAATAAATGAATCCATTGAAGAAACAAACAGAGGAGAAATACAGTATAGCGAGGCGTCGGTACCGGCGACTGCTTACCTGCCTCTGTCCAGCTCCGCCTTCAATGTGTTCAATTGCTTCTTCGACCTCCTCATCATGTAGAGTGACTTCTGCTGTAATCAGCCATCAACATGTGTGTGTGTGAGCAACAGCAAGAGGTATGGAGGGAGGGACTGAGAGGAGTGAAACGAAAGGGGTGAAGGGACGGAGTCAAGGAAAGAGGAAAGTGGGAACAGAGGAGGAAAGTGGGAATGACAGAGGGGGGCAGTCAGAAGAGGGAAATGAAATGGAGTGGGTGAGGGAGAGAGCAGAAGAGAAACAAGGGGCTGCGGGAGGGATTGAGAGGAGCTGAGAGAGAGAGTTTACATTTTGAATTTGAATGTCCGTCCATGTGGGAGAGGGCGCCTTCTCATTCCTGCCGTCCCTTCCCTAAAACATCGGAATATCATCATCACCCGTCTACAGCCCATGTCCAGTAGACTGCACCATGCGGTCTGCTACTACGTGATTGGTAGGAGCGGAGAAGGTATGGTACCTGATTGGGTAGACCGAGTGCGTCAGAGATCAGGAGCTTTGTGTTGAGGTAGACGGGGTCTCCGATTCCCCTATACGGCTTCTCTATTGCGCTGACGAATCCCTGGTTATTCATCTGGTCCTGTCTTCTCACATAGTTCGACTCCCTCGCCTGCACACAGAATAGACCACTGACCAGTTAACAAGGTCAAGGTCTCTGATCTATTCTAGTGACACTGACATTTCTTCGCTTATACTCAGTCATAGAAAGTAGCTATGTAATGCTGACTAGTGCTCTATATGTGGTCATTGTATAGTTTTAGCAACTCCACTTTTTCACCATACTAGTCCCCCAGCAATTAGTGTTCAGTATTGCATACTCTCTATTCACCAGAGTTGTTATATAGTATCTTCATACACTTGGCTGTCAAATAACACAAGAGCACTAAGTCGACATACGCATACCCTAAGTGTTATTAAGACACTACCCTGCTGGAATGCTGAACATACCAATCTGTATATACGTGTATGTTACTATGGCTCACTGTGAGACTCTGCAATACCGTTTCTATCAATATGATAATTGCATTACTAGCCACTAGTTCTACCTGCTAGTTATAGTTGACTGACTCACCTGTTGCCTCGTAGGCACAGACGGCTCTAGGATGCTCATTCTCTCCATACATCTTGTCCTGATATGTGTGGTCGCCGGCGCACCTCCTATCGGCAGCGGGATCTAGACAGCCAATCAATCACTTACACACTTTATGCAGCAGACGTACTCACTAATTTGAGCCGTACAACAAACCTGTTTTACATATGCCAGCTCCGTTGGCCGGTGCGGTATTGCATCGCCCCAGTACTGTAGTTTTCCAAAGTTGAACGACATGTTCTCTCAGATCTAGTGTTCATATGTCCATATCCTTTCTCTAGACTAGCAGCGCAACCCTGGGCTTAGTGATGGCTACGTAGGTCCGTCCACTCCCTCCCGAGCCTACTACTGAACTCAGTGACACTAGCACTCTAATAGCTGTCACTAAACTGAAACTACAACAGATGGCCTTTTGTGTATAAGCTCGTTGCTTAGCGACCATAGCCTCGGCACTTCAAACAGTATTGACAGCTCAAGTTGTTGACCTGTTTACATATCTTGCTACATTATCAGCTAGATAGGATTGAATACTATTACATCAGATGATACAGACCTCTCCACAGGCATCATAAACTGATATATGCAAGGTCTATCTGTTTCGTTGTTTCAGTTTATCTTCTTTTGTACAACTTGTAATCTAAGCCAAGTTTCTATACATGTCTATGTCTATGCCTATAAGCACCAGACTTGACATTTAACAATAGCCTATTGAAGGCTGTAGAGATTAGCGTCAATACTCTCACATTGGTCTGCTTTTTATACTATTCCCTGGGCTAGTGGGGGGGGGGGGGGGGGAAGAGAAGTAAAAAAAAAAAAAAAAGAGGTAAAAAAAAAATAAAAAAAAAACACAAAAACCCAGCGGACGGGTAATTTGTTTGGACATGACAAACACG